>JAEEGL010933785.1_pt1 | contig 25395 bp, 23 predicted proteins | sample 9134231 | NCBI WGS metagenome assembly JAEEGL01 (sample SAMN16246548, study PRJNA631951) | gut metagenome | biome: gut microbiome; feature: rumen; material: fiber-attached | host: Bos | place: Iran: Karaj | collected 2018-10
GTTGCAGTTTTCCAGTATTGTCTGAGTTATAATGTTACCCAATTACACAATCCCCCTTGCATTGAATTCCAAGCCATTAACTCCAGACACCCATCCATAAGTATTATCAAAATACTAATCGTACATAACTGATGATTAACATTCCAATTTTTAATTCAACTTAAATATTCGTTCTAAAAAAGCTTTTTTAGGTTATCTCTTTAAATTCATTACATGAAGGCATAAAAAATTCATATACCGCCCAGATAAGACTTACTACTGCCCCTATAATATTTACTATCAAAGAATTTGTATTCCAAACAAGATAAATAGCTAGTAAAAATATTGTTATATATATGTATGTTTTCATATAGATTCTAAATATATACCTTTTTCTGATGTCTAAAAATCTTATCTCTGCCACAATAAAATACGATAACAAAGTCGAAATAACTGCTGCCCATATCCCTATATATCGGATTAAAATAATATTTATCAATATATTAGAAATTGCTCCAAAAAAAGTAGATTTCCCATTAGTTTTGGCTTTCATCATGCTAATCTGAATGCTACCAAAAAATGTTGCTATCAACTGTAAAACAGCTGCAATAATGAGTATTAAAGCAAGATTACTTGCCTGTTTAAACTTATCATCAATAAAATAGGCAAAAATAATATCATTACAAAACACCACGCTCATAGACACAAGCAAAATTACACATGTAATTTTGTTCAATAGAACGTTATATTCTTTTTCATTTTCCTCCTTTCGCTGAATCCCAATAAATTTTTCCTGCCAAACTGCAGATATCAGTGGATATGTAGTTGTACATATAGCTGGAATTTTGCACGCCATAGCATATATTCCAGTATATGATTCCCCCAAAAAAATCCAAATTAGAATTCTATCAGACATATTTATGATCCACCATGATACTCCATTTATGATAAGTGGTGCAGAATATGATACCAATTTGTAAATCCACCATCTAGAACTTGAATATATAGAACAATCATACACCCACTTTGTGCATATACATATGACAACATCAGCAAAAATATAGCCACAAGCATGTCCAATTAACATTCCCTTTAAATTTGCGTTAAAAAACAAAATTAATATAAATGAAAATACTGCCGAAAAAAAAGCAGCCAGGAAAACATCGAATGAATATAATACTAGCCGTCTACACCCTCGTACATATCCTTGAAGGAAATTAAAAAGGCATACAGAGAATAAATACACGGCAAAAATTATATATGTAAGGTCATATTGCCAATAACATATAAGAGCAATTATAACTGTCACTATTACAAAGTTCAAACAAACAACTAAGAAACCACTCGAAATTATTTGCTTAGCAATTAGCATATCGCTTTCTTCTACACTATATCTAAATACAGCTTCCTCAATAGCAACAGTTATGAAAGGCGCTAATAATATAGCTAATGTCACATACAAATCATACATTCCATAATCACTAACAGTTAGCCAAGTACCATATATCGGCACCATAATAAAAGGTATTATTTTTGACATAGAAAAAAACAATAGTGACAAATATTTATTATCCAAAATGTTTTTCATAATCCCCTTAATATATGTTTTATCAAATTAGTGCCTTTTCTTTTTATGTATCTAAATGAAACTTTTCGCGCATAAGTACATTGTTTCAGATCTATTTTCATTTTCATTCCATTAAAAGAAACGAATAACTTATTATTCTTCTTCTGAAATATGAAACCACTAGATTTCTCTCCTATTTTTTCTTTTCCTCCGACCACCTCAGTAATAACCAAATAATTACCAGGAGTAAATCTCCACTCCAAATATGGCATTTCTGTACGAATATACTCTATATTTGTATTTGGATAATTTTTGATAATGCCAGCCGCTCCATTCCCATAAACGGATTTAATAGAACTGATCCCTAATTCATTACTCGTTTCAGCAAATTCTGATTCTATAATACGTCTATTATTATTTTGAGATATAGAAAATCCACTTTCATATAAAATAATATTTTTATTTACGCTATGTAAATGTATTCTATAATGTCTTGATGCACCCGGAATTAGATATGTACATGTTGATATAAAGTCCCCTATTTTCCAGTTTGATATTTGAATTCCATTATCTAAACTTCCAGCCGTGATAACATTTCTATCTAAATAAATATTATCTGCAATCTTTATCGTTATAGTTGAATCAAATCCACCAGCAGCATAACAATTATTACCTCGTGGAATACTAAAAGGGAACAAACTATTGTATGCAAATTTCATATATTTTGCATTATATCCTAATAGACCATAATCAAAACAAATATTATTGGGAAACCAGGTTACTATATCATTTTTATTATCCCGTAAAATCATTCCTTTTATACTATTGCAAGACAACTTTGACCTTAATTTAGGAAATTCCCCAATTTTCTCATTCCAAAAAGCTTCATTATCCCCTATCAAGAAAATATACGACTTGTATGCCCAAAGAGAGGAACCATAACCATTGTATTCCTCCCCCATACATAAATTTGAGTATTTTAAACCTATAGTTGTAATCTCATTGTGATTCCCCAAAGACTGCTCCCACATATCCAATCCTCTAAAGAGAATCCCCTTAATTGTTGAAGTTTGATCAACACCTGCATATACCAGTGCTCCCCAAAATGCATAAGCAGCAAATCTATATGTTAAACTTCTTCCATATGGAACAAATCCCCCATTACGCATGAAGAAATAAATATATTGGTCAGAAAACAGCAACGCTCTCTCTTTACAAACCTCTGAAAACCTATCTGTTCTTATAGTACTGTATATTAGGCCATAATAATGAAAAGCAAATGCATTATAGTAATCAACAGTATACATACTTCCATCATGATACCACCCTTCACCTAAATACAATTCATTAATGCTTCTTTTGGTATTCTCTATTACAAAACTATGCTTATTTCCAGTAAGTTCCTCAACAATAGTATTTATAAGTAATTTAAAGAAGAGCCAATTTGTTTTTGGATATTTTCCATTATTTATTTGCAAAAAAAAGGATATCACCCTTTCTTTTTCAAGGCTTGATAAAGGATTCCAGAACAGCACGCGATTTATATATATAGTAAAGAGAATTGAAAATAGCTCTACTTCACATTGTGCTGGTCCATCTATTTTTCCCCAATAATACTCACTATCAGTATCTGTGCACTCAATAATGGAATTTAGTATGAAGTCAATATAATTCTTCCCTCTTTCATTAGCTAATAACGGATTAACAATAAACAACCACCTTGCAAACATTTCTATCTTTTCTTCATCTGCAGAGTAATTAGTTGCTGGCAACATCGATGGAATAAAAAGCCTCCCCTTCTCATGTATGGTATTTATCCAAATATTTTCAGCATCAACTTCTATTTTTTTCAGTATTGCGTCCTTGCTGTATTTTTCCATTTTCATACCTATCTATTATGTATCTAATAACTTTACACCCTAGTTCACTAACCAAAAAAGGTCTTAAAATAATTACAAATTTAGATAACCATTTTTCTCTTAATGTAATGTTATGCAAACTCTCTAACCTTCGCAATTTTAGTAAAAAAAAGGCAAGAATTATTTTTCTATCTATCACCGATTTAAAACTTCTAAATTTCATCATCTGCCAAAAATAATTCTTATAAGCAATTTCAGCAATATACTTTTCATATACCACCTGCCACTTATGCTTTTTATAATATTCCTCAATATACTCAAATGCTTTACAAACATCAATTATGTCTAACGATATTCGTTTGGACATAGCTGTATCCATTACGCGATGAAAATATATATTCTCGTCAATACATGACACTGTTTTGCAATGAATCAAATACTTTAGGTAAAAATTCACATCTTGTCCGATTCTTACGTTATCAAAAAAAAGATTATTCTTTTTTATTATTTCATATTTAAATAATTTGTTTGAAGGAACTGGAGATTCTTTTGATAAACCCATAACACCTGATAAGTTAAGAATATTACTTGATAGCCTATACTTCTTCTCTCTACCATCGCTAAATAAATCGGTATATCCTCCTATTACCATATCTGTTTCATCATTTTCTATTGCAAATACCATTTTTGAAATAACATTGCGTTCTAAATAATCATCTGAATCCAGAAAAAGAACAAATCCTTTTGTAATATACTCGATACCTCTATTGCGTGCTATTGCAGCATTCTGATTAAACTGTGTTATTATTTGTAGATCATATTGCTCTTTTAATTGTTTTATAATTTCTAGCGAATTATCAGTAGATCCATCATCTATTACTATTATCTTTATATATGGATAATCTTGCTCTATTATAGACAAAATACATCTTTCTATGAAATTTGCTTTATTATAATTTGGAATAACTACGTAAACATAATTGCTCAACTTTATTCTCCATTTCTACATCTAAAATCATCTAAAAAAAGCATTATCAAGCATTGTTCTAAATATGCTTCCAATACCTACTGATGCCGAAGAATATATTCCTATATTAACGATTACTAAATACATAAAAAAGGCACCTGTTATAATACGTTTTTTATCTAGAATAATTGTTCCAAATCCATACTCATTTCTCTCAAAAATAATATTTGAAATTACAATATACTCATAAAACATAACCGGTCTGTAATACCTTAAAAAAACTGATTCATATAAACAAAGTGGCAGTAGAATTACTGAAATTTTGTTCAAATTATTAACAAATATAATTTTTTTTCTATCTTCCTGATCTTCTACAATGGAATGAGATAACAAAAAAAAGATAATTATATACAGCAATAGAGAAATCAAATATATAATCCCTATTAAATTACTGGAATACTGACGTTTAAACAAATATCTATTTAATTTACTCTTTGAAAAAAACAAGCCTAATATTTGATTACCATACTCTAAAAAAATAATTTCAAATAATAATGATAAAAAAACTATTCTATCTCCAATCTCCTTCTTAGTTTGTAATAGTATAAGTCCAAAATATATTATAAATGAGAAGTGGAATCCCAGGGCTATAATGATACATATCGCGTATAATAATCTTTTATTTCTCTGCAAAAAGTAAAAACCCAAAATGACAAATACCATACCTGGAAAAAATCTCTTCTGCATTATAGAATCCAAAAAGGGATATAAAAAAAAGCAATTCATCACTAGACATGGTTTTCTACTTTCTTGAAGTATCACGAAGGCCAAAACAAGTGCACTTATCCCGACTATAAAAATATTATACTCTCTAAAACCTGTTGCATTTTTATTAAAAAAAGCCGCCAGAATACTAGATAACCATCCACCTTTGATAAATCCTTTAGATAAACCTCCTGTATGAAGGAATATATACATATTTCCAGAATAATCTATCCCTCCACTATTCCATCCCATAACTAGCCACATCCATGTTATCTGTAAAAAGAAAATTATTTTAGATTTATTCCATACCAACCCGCACAGGAACAGAATACTACCTGCTACTATTAACCTCATATTTAAACCCTATTCTTTTTTTGATTTTCTTGTATAAATTATTTGTTCTTACCCGAAAATAATTAAAATTCACATATCGCTTCTTTATTCGATTATAATCACATAAGTCTTCAACTCTTTCAAAACAATTAGGTATTATCTTATAAACCTCCAACTTGCCTACATTATTTTTCATCTTTCTAGATTGTAAGTGAATATACATATATTCTTTCGTCTGATACCCATTTTTATCTTTCCATATTCCAATTAGCTCACCTTTATTCCAAATGAAGAAAAGTCTATTCTTTTTTTCATTTATATATTTTTTTAATTTAAAGTCATACCGTGTAATATAGAAATCATTTGCTTTTACAAGCAAGTTGGCCTCATATTCCTCATAAAGTACTTTTTTATGTAATTGGTCAAATTCATTATTAACACTATTATTAAATTCTTCGTCGAATGACATATTACTTTTATTGCTAAAAACTTCCTTATATCTTTCTGTTTGCATAAATGCACAATTATTCGAATATTCATTCTTATAAATTGTGCAATGTCCTAAAAAAAACAATTTATCATACTGCTTTAAATCTTCACCCAGTAGGAACTTCTTGGCGTCCCCCCATATAATATCCGTATCACAATGCCCCCAATATTTATAATCACGTATAAAATCATACATTATATAACCATATGCAGGTTTAAAATCGCATAGTTTATATGGAGAGCATATCTCTATTTTAAAATTGAATTTTTCCTGTATCATATACTTCATTTCCTCAAATGAAGTATATATCACCTTTACATTAGTTGGATATTCATAGCTCGAATTGTCATCCGTCCAAATAAATACATCAAATACATCCTTATTAAAGCCACAGCTATTTAAGAACAATTGAAAATAATTGTTAAATTTCCCAAAATATATGATAATAAAAGCAATTTTATCCATCCCAAATTCTCTTTTTCAAATTATAAATACCTACAAAAATAAGTCATCGCACAAACAATAATTGCTAAAGTTTTACTTTTCCTTTTTTTGGACAATTCAAAAAACAACCTCCACCACAATGGTAAACTCGAAAAAGGAATCTCATAATATTCTTCCTTATACCTACTATCTATAATTAATTTATTAATCTCTTTACATTTAAGAGAAAAATCAATTTCAGCTCTACAGATGTTAATAATGAGTTGGAATTGCTCAGAAATAATTCTGTTTTCCAAATTTCTTCTATATTTGTCAAGCGCATATATATCTATATATTCTTCTATCATTTCATAAAGGCAAAATCTTTTATCAATCAATTTATCATCATATTTATGAAGTATTGATGACGAATTACCTTTTTCATAATAATAATGAGCATTACTCATATATATGATTTTTTCACAATTAGCCGCCACCATCAAATTAAACCATAAATCCTCTGGTCCTATTTTTTTAGTATCAACAAACCTTATATCACCTATAACATTTTTTTTATACAACTTCCCCCATGCAGTATTTAGTCTATTCATACCATGTGGATTGCTTTTATATGATTTAAAGTCCGGACCGATCATCGTTCCTATATAACTCTTTATAATATCTTCTCTTTCAAAGACTTTATATTCATCACAAAATAGCTCTTGTAATACATTACGTTTACTATACATTTTTATATAAGGAAAAATAATTATATCAGGATTATTTGTGGCAGCTTCCTCACATAATAACTTAATTAGATCCTTTTCTATATAATCATCCCCATCCACAAAAAGAATATATTCTCCAGTAGCACAATCTAATGCCGAATTTCTAGCCGAAGACAATCCACCATTTTTTTTATTTATTATTCTTACCCGTTTATCTTCCCTAAACTGCTTTATAAAGCTATAACTATCATCAGTAGAGCCATCGTTTACTAAGATAACCTCTAAATTTGCATATGATTGTTCAACAATACTCCTAACGCAACGACTTACATATTTCTCAATATTATAAATAGGGACTATAACACTTACTAAAGGCATCTCTTTATGCATATTCTTTTTCCCATTTATTCTAGCTTATCAAATTAACAACTTCCTTGATATATTTTTTTATATTCATCTACCATATCTATCAAAGAAAAATGATTCAATACATATTCATGTGCTTCATCGCCCATCTTTTTTCTTAAATTCAAATCTCCACTTAGAATTAGTATCTTTTTTGCGATATCCTTCGCATCATTCACTTTACCCAAAAGTCCAGTCTTTCCATCAATAACAACTTCTGGTATTCCTTCTATTTCCACAGAAATTACTGGCAAGGAGTAAAAGCCTGCTTCTAAAAAAGTAAGCCCAAACGCTTCATATCTTGGTGTGGATATAAAAATATCACTTTTGGTGTAGTAGTCTGATGGATTATTCGTCCAACCAACAAACCTTACTGCTTCTGATAGTCCAACTTTTTTTACATATAATTTGCATGCATCCATCAACTCCCCATCACCAACTATAGTCAACTCAAGTTTTGGTTCCTTCTTTCTTGCTAATTCAAATGCCTTTAACATAAATAATGGATTCTTCTGTTTATCAAGTCTTCCGACATATAGCAATTTAACACTATAATCTTGCGTTCTTACTCCTTTTTTTAATTCATCATAATCGATGGCATTATAGATTGTTTTAACCTTGTTCTTACTATACCAATAATATTTTTTATAATATTGATTAACCAAAATGATTTTATCGCAAAAAAATGAGGCAATATATTCACACAAATAATAAAAAACCCATTTATACCATGCCATCCCAGGAGTAAAACTAGTACCGTGGACAGTATGAACAACCATAGGAGTTCCAGCTAATGTGGCACCAATTCTACCAACAATACCAGGTTTTGACGAATTTGTATGTACAATATCAAACTCATTCTGTTTACAAAACCTATATATTTCCCAAATAGCTTTAAGATCATAAATTATATTGATTCTATGTTTCATAGCCTTGGAAAAAACAACATTTATTCCCATGTCAGAAAACGCTGAAAGTGTTTCCTGCATATTTCCTATACATTTTTCTTCAGAAAAAAGGATTGTTTTTTCATACTCTTCTCCTATATTTTTCAAAATCTCATATGAAATTTTTTGAACACCAGACATTTTGCAATATAATTGTATATGAAGTATTTTTTTCATAAGAATATCTTTCTTCTACAATTTGTTAATATAAGTCATTTTCTAATAGTGTTAAACAATCATTGATATAGATTAAGCTAGCTATAACATCATCTTTTAACATAAATCATTGAAATTTATATCAAAAAAGCAGCTTCACGTCATGAAGCATCACAACGCGCTGCTGCCTATTAATCGTTATTTATGCTCCCCAATATAAACTCTTTTCATAAAGTTTATGCACACATTTTATCCAATGTGTCTCATAAGAAAATCCCCATAGAGCATGTAACTCTATAGGGATATTATACGCTAAATATAGGTCTTTGTCATTGAAATAATCTACATGTGGCAGTTTTCAAAATAGCTCAGACATGCAACTTCTCTTCCGATTTTAATGCATTATAAATTGCATCCACATCATAATCAGGAGCAAAGCCATTAGCAACATTACAGATTACTTGAACCAGCGCAATTTCTTCCTCAACTTCATCCGCAATAGTTTCCATATCTTTTCCCTTAGACATTTTCTTAATAATCTGTCCTATAAGATGCTTTTGCTTACCTTCCTCAAATTCATCTTTCATCATTTCCTGGAGTGTCATATATTCTTTCCTCCATCTGTTCTTCTCAATCGCTTCTTTAACCATTTCCTCTAGTCTGGAAGCAAGATCACTGTTTGTCGCATTTCCAGCGTGGTAATCAATGAAGTTTTTCATTTCGTCATAAACATCATTCTTATCCCCACCAGCACAGATAAATACTCTATCCGTCTTATCGTCCAGTTATTCATCTTTAAGAAATAGTTACTCTTCACTAATCTTTGGTCTGTATCCATCAGCTATTCTTATAATATCACGCGTAAGTTCACTTTCTTCTTTAAAAAGAATATCTGTAGTTTCGCCTTTGTTATTGCTATTAATCAATCTTTCAATCCTATATAGCCGAGTTTCTTATATATGCTGACAAGCTTATCAAGAATATAATTTAATTTTTGATTCTCACTCATAATCCTAAATCCTCCATAATAAAAATATTCACTCCCACTCCGGTAACAATTCTATTCTTTTATTTTTCCACATTTTAAGAAGCCTCGTTTTATTGTCACTTAGCCACTCCTTAATAACTGGAAGCACATACTTTGAGAAGTCACCACTTATTATTTCTTTTTTAATATCAACATTCCCCATCACATCATCATCAATGCAATGCACAGCAAGCATCGGTTCTCCCTCGAAGGTTGAATCCATAAACATTTCAATATTGCAAAACTCGGCAATTTTCACCATTGAATCTTGTTTCTCTTTTATGCAATTTCCATTATTACAATTTCTTGCAAGTATCTTTTTGGCATATTCCAGCAAATGTTCCCTATCCAGCCAGTCCATATCATTAAAAGTCTCAATCAGTTCTCGTTCTTTTGTACCACTGGGAATAATCATATAATCTACGCTCCTTCCCCTTTTACTATCTTCTGTAACTCCTGAAAGTAAATATTCGGGAGAGACTTCCAGTGCAGCGCATATGCACATAATCTTATCTGATCCCGGATTGGTATTTTTCTTTCTCCAGTCGCTGATTGTTGTGGTCGCAATACCAGTCCTCTTTGAAAATTCCCTCTGCGTCATATTCTTTTCTTCCAAAAGATGGAATACTCTCTGTCCAATTGTCATAAATTCCTCCGATATACAATATCGTTAATTACGGATATTGTACTACCGTTATCCTATTCATTCAAGAAAATCGCAATCAAAATGACTAATTCCAAATACTCTATTTTGGAATTAGCCATTTTATTTTTCAGCTGAAGCAGCATCTAATGCTTATACAGTTTCACAATACAACTCTTTTTACAAAAGCATATGCCAAAAGAGATAACATCAGAATACCCCTCATCAAGTATACCCTGCTCATACTTCATATCATGAATCTGTTTGAATGCCTCTTTGATTCCATCATCCATCTCATCAAATCTTTTTCTTGTTTTTAATTCAAATATATAAGCAGGATCCTTTGGTCTGTCTGGATACAATACTATATCCGGTCTACCTTCCCCTGTTTCACGATTTGACTTTGGTCTGTAATTAGGCATCCCATATAGAAGCGACAGAAATAGTCCATGATAAAAACTCTCTTCATTATCAAAGTAACTGATACTTTTCAGTAAAAGATCTGACACAAATTCCTCAATGCTATTTGTATCAGTATTTCGTATTGCATCATGAAGCACCTTAAAATCAACGCTTTTTACCTTTTCATCAAACCAGTCTTTAATTTGTGTCTTAAATAAAGAGCGTATTTCTCTGTTTGGAATTCTCATAGTCAGGAAAGTGAGATCATCTTCAAGCCTTGTAGACTCAGCCTTCATGTATCCTGTAAAATACAGAAAATTCCACAAATTATCATTGTTAGTGTCTATATCATCATAGGTGATATCCTCATGAATACGTTTCTCTATACAGCCGCCTGAAATAAGAACATCCAACTCATCCTTGACAGAATCATCTGACTTCTCAATCAAATCCTTGATGATAGAATTAGAGGACGTATTAGACCAATATGCTTCCGGGAGTCGTGAAACATCTGATATGTGATCATCAATGAACTTTATGACACTCCACGGATTATATACTGAAGTGTTCCCAAAAAGATAACCATCATACCATTCTTTCACAATATCAGTATTGTCAGAGAGATTATAGCTTTCCAGCATTTCATCTGTTTCCTGCTGTAAAAAGCCAAAATATTCGCCAAAGTCAACATCTCTAATTGAGTTAACCTTAAGATTATTAAGGCCTGTAAATATGCTTTCCTTGCTTATTCTAAGGCAGCCGGTTACAACTGCGAACTCAAGTGAATTATTTGTTTTAAGCGCAGACTCAAATAGGGATCTTATTAATCCCACCATATCATCAAAAAAGTTTCGCCTATATGCATTTTCCAGCGGAACATCATATTCATCAATCAGAATAATCGTCTTTTTCCCATGGTGCTTTTCAAGCAGTTCTGAAAGGGTCTTAAGCGCAACCGCATATTTACCGCACTCGCGTCTAAAAGCATCCCGCCTATCCTTTTCATCTTTGAAAGTCTTCTCAAGCTTTTCCCAGTCAATCTCTCCATGTTCAAGACTGATGAAAGCCTGCTTCTCAGATTCTGTTAATTTATCAGATTCAGCAAGATAAATATGTCTTGTAAACTCGCCTATGATTATTTTTCTCAAGATCATAAAAGAGTTATAAAAATCATCCTGCTTCCCGGATTTTAATGAAAGATTTATAACAGGATACTGTCCAAGTTTAGAAGTGATACTTTTCTCACAGCTCATCACTTTCATGCCATCAAAATATTTACTCTTATCTATAGGTTTTCCGTCAGTATCTCTTTCTTCTTCAAAAAAGGTCTGAATCATTGAAAGTGCAAGGGTTTTTCCAAAGCGCCTTGGGCGGGTAAACAATGTTACCTTACCACCTTTTTCTATAATGTCACGAATGAGCAGAGTTTTATCCACATAGTACATGTCATTATCTATAAAGTCTTTATAATTTTCGTATCCTACTCCAATTTTTTTCATTAAAAAGCCCTCCATAACTCATTTTAAACGAGTGCATGGCCATTTACAATCGGGATCAAATCAAAAAGTTATAGTCTGCCCCACAGATTGTAGAGCAGGCTTATACTATTTACTTATGCGTTACTTTTTCAATGTCTTCCATGCTTTTGTTGTATGCTTTGAATTATCCTTTTTGGGTCTTGTAAATTTGATCACACCGCCAGATATTTTCCCTGTGACAGACTGATGGCACTGGGTACACAGTACTATAATTTTCCCACTTCTCTTAGTATGCTTATAGAAATAATTTTTTTTTCCATGTTTCCCTGAAAATGCAGCAGATGTGCCGGTCACTAACTGGTTGCTTTCATTGCATCTCGTGCATGTACGTATCTGTGTAACATTTACATTTTTGCCTTTTACTTTAATTGACTTAATGGACCAGTTTCCATATTTGTGTTCTAACTTATCACCTGATTGTTCGGTAATAGTAAGACCGCAAGTACTACATTCTTTTTCTATAATCTTCGGTGATTGACAGGTTGCATCTATGGTAGAAGTCCTTACAAACTTATGGTTCTTCTTTGGTATTACCTTTGTTTGAATAACCGCGTTACAATTCTTGCACACATATGACTTTAGGCCTGTAGCAGCACATGTGGGTTCCTTCGTTTTTTCCCACTTTCCCTTATGTTCCTCCTTTTCTATGTATTCAGTTTCTAAAATTTCTTCGCAATTCTGGCATACTTTGACTTCTTTTCCCATTTTGCTGCATGTTGGTTTTACCAATGTTACCCATTCACAGTTTTCATGTGTACAGTTCGCAGCATGCACTGTGGCTCTCAGCATTGGCATCCACAGCAATACTGCCCCTGAAATAGCAACAGCTACAGCCAAACGCTTAAGCTTTCTGACTGCTTTTATATTCATATAAAAATACATCCTCCTGTGTTATCTTTTCTGTTACGTAACAAATAAAAATTTACCCGGGATATTATCTGCTATTTGTCTAACAGCAGATCACGTCAAGAAATGACGTGTTATAGAAAATAGCACTTTTGAAATCTGAAAGCAAGCGTCTTAATAAAATCTTAAGAATCTAAATTACTTTTAATAATCCCAAAAATCCTGTATTTAGCGACGCAGAAGCATCTCTATCATATTTTAATTATATTTTGAAGCACAGCCCTTGCATTATAATTTCAAATATGATATTTTATTCAGGCATCATTCCTGATGCACCGAAATGATTTTCAATCATTCGTATTTTCCATTGTTATTTTTGGCGCGCAATAATGAGGAAAAAAGTTTTAGACAAGGAGATTTTCATGCCAACTAGTAATACAACAAACAATGCTGATATGCATTACCAATATTCAGGTCCGAAATGCCAAGGATGGCTATCTATATACTAACAATTTCAATCTATACATGATAGAATTAAATCACACAGATATGGCAACCGCCAATGATAAACGCCTTGGTATAGACATTTGGGCTAAGCTTTTCAAGGCTACTACATGGGAGGAAATCAAGATGATCACACAAGATAATCCTTCAATGAATTCAACAGCAGAATCTATATATCTTTCTAAATCCGACTTTGCTATTCAGGAGCAATGCCGTGCAAGAGAAGATGCTATTGCACACGAAAAATATCAGCAGCAATTGCTTGAAGATCAAACCAAAAAGCTCGAAGGGCAGGCAAAGCAGATAGCAGATCTTTCCGCAGAAATATCGCGGCTCACAAAACTCCTAGAGGATAATGCGATCAAGCATTAATTTTCTAAAAATATTAATATAAAAATGCGGCTAATTCCAAACCTTATTCAGAATTAGCCGCTTTTATTATTTCACCTTCCTATTCCCTGCCAATACCTCTCTATAATCCTCCAGATTCTTCTGTAAAAGATCAGGTATCTGAAGTTCATAAGGGCACTTAGACAAGCATGCTCCGCATCTTACACAATCCTCGATTTTGTTCATTTCTGCCTGCCAATATTCTGAGAGCCAGCCATCGCTGGGAGCACGACGAAGCATCAAAGACATTCGATTGCACTGGTTAATCTGAATGCCAACGGTACACGGCATACAGTATCCGCAGCCTCTGCAAAAGTCTCCCATGAGTTCTTCTCTTTCGCTATCAATAAAGGCTTTTATCTCATCATCCATTTCAGGAGTGTTGTCCATATATGAAAGCCATTCATCAAGCTCGGATTCTCTCTGGATTCCCCAAATAGGAACAGTACCCTCAAACTGATTGACAAAAGCCATAGCAGCCTTGGAATTGGTTATGAGACCACCTGCAAGTCCCTTCATACAGATAACGCCTACGTTATTTTTGTTGCACATACGGATAAGTTCTATTTCCTGATCAGTTGCAAGATAGCTTATAGGATACTGAACAGTCTCATACAATCCTGATTCTGCAAGTTCTTTAGCTATTCCGATTTTGTGAGCGGTTCCACCGATATGTCTGATCTTGCCCTGCTTTTTTGCTTCAAGCATGCATTCATACATGCCGGTTCCATCACCCGGCTTCCAGCACTGTCCCATAAGATGAAACTGATAGATGTCAATATAGTCGGTCTTTAAGTTTTTAAGCGATATCTCAAGATGCTGCCAGAATTCCTCGGGAGTTTTTGCGCCTGTTTTTGTTGCGATTATTATGTCTTCTCTTTTTACATATCCATCTCCAAAGGCAGCGCCAAGTTTTTCTTCACTGTCGCTGTATGCTCTTGCTGTATCAAAAAATCTCATACCTCCATCGTATGCCTTGCGGAGGATTTTAACTGCATCTTCCAAAGATACTCTCTGAATCGGAAGTGCACCGAAACCATTCTGCGGAACTGTTATGCCTGTTTTGCCAAGTGTTACATTTTTCATAGTCATTCTCCTTGCCCTAATTGTCCCATTATCTTTTGCCTATCGAATAATATCCTCATGCCATAAATTTAATTGTTATAAACATTTTAATATGGTCTATTCTCTTTGTCATACATATTTTTATGGCTTTTTATAGTAATTAATTCATCTTATCTCAGACAACAAAGAACTCCTCAGCATACCTGCAAAGGAGCTCTTTCACTATTTCTATTTTCCTTTTTTATCCAGCTCTTCGTGCTCTTCTATTCATGAGCCTGACCATTTCTTTCTCAAAGCCTTCAGTACTTTCACCCTGGAACATAACTTTTACAGTTAACATTATAAGTCGTAAATCTAATCCCAGTGATTGATTTTCAATATACAAAAGGTCTAGCCTTAATTTATCAAAGGCCGAAGAATTATATTTTCCAAAAATCTGAGCATATCCGGTAAGTCCTGCTTTAACCTTCATACGATATTTAAATTCAGGAACTTCCTTACAATATATCTCTACATGTTCCACTCGCTCAGGCCTTGGCCCTACAAAACTCATTTCTCCAGAAAGAATATTGAATACCTGTGGAAGTTCATCCAGTCGATATTTTCTTATTATATTTCCGACCTTAGTTATTCTTGGATCAAAGCTGATTGTAGGTTGTAGTCCTTTTGCTTCCGCATCCACTATCATGCTGCGGAACTTAAGGATTTCGAATACCTCTCCATCTTTAGTACATCTTTTCTGCCTAAAGAAGACCGGTCCTCCATCTTCGAGTTTTATTGCAAGAGCTATAAGAAGCATTATCGGAGCAACCCCTATGGTAAATACTATTCCAAAGCATACATCAAATATTCTCTTTGCATTTAGCCGTTTATGATCCTCATATACATAATCATATTTCATAAGAGGAGTATCCAATAGATGTCTTGTGGAACAGCCCTGAAGAATTATGTCTTCAACTCTAGGTGTGAAATAGAATATCTTATGCTCGTCTATGCATCGTTGCATATATACTCTTCTCTGTTCAACAGCGAGACCATACATAATGACTGTACAACATTCTGCCAGTTTTTCTTCAAACACGCCAGGTGCTATCGATTCATATTCCACATATTTGAAATCAAACAGATGACTGTACTTTTTAAGTATTCTTTCCTCAAATCTTGAAGCTTCATCTCTTGAAACCCAACTTCCTATAATCAGAAGCGTTTTTTGAGGAGTCACACAGCTCATAAAATAATGTTTTGAGTAAGTTATTATTGCGGCCGTTCCCACAATCTGCATTCCTGCAACTATTGCTCCGGGAATAAAACTTGTATATCTGTTGCGAATCAAATTACATTCGATATAAAGAATCAAATCCGCAATTCCAAATGAAATAGTCTGAGATAAAACCATCTCTGCAATCGAAGTAGAAGCAATTCGAAATGCGTTATACAGGTTACACAACCCATTATATATGAACACATATACAATTATTGAAATTATACCGCCAAGTACATAGTAAGTCTGAAAAGCATATCGGTCATAATACGCACACCAAATGAGTGCAAATAATCCGATATTCCAGAGCATTACAAAGAACTTCGCTGTATGCGTCACTCTTTTGCTCTTCAAATTGTTCCCCTCATACGCCTAAGATAAAACCGGCGCCTTTCTCTTTTCGAAAAAGGATTATGTTCCAAAACTTTTGCCCATCCGTGAGCTTACCATTTCTCCTTGAAGCGACGCAGAAGGTATTATGTTATAATGCAATCCCCTCATCCGTCAGCTTCGCTGACACCTTCCCCCAAGGGAAGGCTTCATACTAATTTTTTCTTCTATATTTCAGTAATGTTTATTTAGTTCATCTTAATGAAAGCAAATGTCCCTGCTTTATAAACTGTGCAAATGACGTGTCCTTCACGTGTTTCATCAACCTGAACTTCCTGCCAGGTTCCGTTAGGTCCCATCTGATAAACCTTGTAGATATCGCCGTCATGAGCACCGTATACCTTGAAGTCTACCTGGGCCTTACTGAAACGAACACCGGGTGCGTAAGTCTCAACTACATTTCTGACACATCCGCCAACCTGCGCTGCAAGAATTGTAGCTGATGCTACCTTGCCGCTGGTGGTCTCTCTCATTACGAAAGTAGCTCTTGTCTTAACGCCACAGATTACAAGCTTTCCACCCTGTCCAACTGCTGTTACACAGTCAAGTCCGGGAGCTCTTGTAACGGTATGTACAAAAGGTGGTTCAGCAACACTTACTGTTCCGCCGTTATTGCTTCCTCCGCTACCACCGCTGTTAATAGTAACCTTTGCCTTCTTCTTTCCATTGGACTTAACAGTGATCTTGTAAGTATAGTTATTGTTGATCGTCGTATTATTTGTAGTTGTAGTCGTCGTATGAGTGCTATGATCACTGTAGTCTTTAATATCATAGTTGTTGTAGTCGTAATTGAAGGTTCGTTGATCGTAGGTAATCTTAACAGAATCAGCCTTAGGAGAATAAATATAAATATTATCCGCTTTTACTGGAATAGATAGTGTCAGTACCCCCACCAACGCTAATGCAACTGTTGCCATCTTTCTCATAACAGTTCCCCTTTCTGCGCCATGGCGCATAACTCATAAGAATAACCTTGATTATATTTTATCAAAAATCCGACAAAGTAACTAATAAAAAAATTATAAACAATGCGCAAACACTAGCTTTTTATTCACTTAATTACGATTAATACAGACTATTCCTCTATTTCCGACGTATCTCTGTCAATATTTCCGGCAGCATCTCCTATCATACATCCAACCACGACCCACTGTTTATCAGGATTCTTAGGATCCGTTGTGGTAAGTGATACCAGGAAATTATCCGGATCAACGCCATTTTCCCAACCTTCCCTGAAATTGGTTTTCGTATTCCAATTCTTTTTCATATCATCTAAGAATTGCTGGCATCCGGCCTTATCAGTAAAATCGTACTGCGTAAGAACGTCGGTATTATCTCTCTGATACGCTGTCCATATCTCATAGGTAAGAACGTTGTTTGGAAGGATTATCTGGAACCTGTCATGCTCTTTAAAATAATTCTCATCTGCAAAGTTCCATAGATCCGAGAACATGTCTCCATCCTTCGTTGTCGCTCCATAGATAACAGTATTGAAATCACACATATCCATGAGGTTATAGGATTCTATGTAAATACCGCCACTGGAGTCCTTCTTCAATCCGGTGCAGTCATGGGATATATAATAGGTGTCATCTCCGTCCATGTTCTGTGCAACAGGATAATCAATTCCTGTCCCCGGAACATAAATCCACGCAAAGATATCCGGATTTATTGCAGTCAGCTTATCAAAGTCCATTGTATTATCCGCAGCAGTTTCATCCATTGTTCCACTACTTCCGGAATTAGACGATTCAGCCTGATTTCCACATGACGCAAGAACTGCCGCCATGGTCATACCAATCAGAAATATTCCCCCGCCTTTCAGCATCTTATATGCTGTCCAATCTCTATATCGACACATAGATATGTTTTATATACCCCCTACATATAAACTTTTTATAAACAACATAAACAGTCTTCTAATTATTCCTGCACATTAACTTTTTCATAGAATGTATCAAGGAAAAGATCATATAACTTATCCTCATCAGGATAGAATTCTTCATACTCCTCGCCCATTTTTGTTTCGCCGGATATAAGCTTTAAACTCTCATCATTAAAATCATACCCCGCTACCGTAGATGTTACATATGAAAGCTGGTCAACAGATACATCTGTTACCATCTGTTTACTTATCGCCTTATAAATATCAACTGCCAGTGTGGGCTCACTCTTTGTCTTTTCAATAACCTGTTTTATGAAAGATAAAAGATATAATTTCTGTCTTGCCAATCTTTTATCAGCAGAGCCAAATTCCGTCATATCCCTTCCTCTCAAAAATGCAAACGCCGCATCTCCATCAAGATGCACTTCTTCGCCTGCCTTAAAGCTGTAATCACCACTCTCAAAATCAAAAGTAGGCGTAACATCAACTCCACCAACAGCATCGTTAATTGTGGTAATTGCGCTCATATTTATAGCTGCATAGCCATGTATAGGAAGCTGATAAAACAGGTTGCTGACAGCTCTTACCTGTAGCTCGCAGGAGCCCTCAACACCATCACCAAAGCCATGCTGCACAGCTATCTGAGCCTTGATGGTATCAATATAATTTCCGTATTCATCATATAATTCCACATCAGTCATGGTATTTCTGTTGATACCAATAACTTTAGTGGTCTTATCATGAGGATTAAAAACAAGTAAAAAAAGTGCATCCGCCTGTCCACCGTTTATCTCGCCGTACACCGGAGTCACTTCCTCATCTTTTTTATCAATTCCCATAATCAGAAATGTCATAATATCTTCATTGTAATCGTATATCTCGCCGTTATGTTTAACCCAGTCATCCTGCCACTGCATGGCACTCTCTGCCTGAGTCAGAACCTCGGTACTTGTCGTAACCGGAGCGCTCTTGGCATTTTTTGCAAAAAGGCCGGACTTACCAACCACCCTTGTAACTTCAAAAGTTCCAAGGCCGACAAGAACTAGTGTTACCACTATGCACCATATGAGCAGGATTTTGTTAACGCGATTCTTCATATATCAGTTACCTGTCGAAGCGCCCTCCTGAGTGCTACCTTCCTCACCGGATTCATTATTACCGGCGCCTTCTTCAGCATTTTCATCAGCTGAAAAGATTTCATTCTGACTGAAGCCTTCTGTATTAAAGCCCTCAGCTCCGAAGCTTTCTTCACCTTCTTCAACCATTCCATATCCGGTTGCGGTTGTCATAAACTCGTTGGCATTTCCTCTGAGACTCTCTATATCAGCATTAAAAACCCGTGACTGCTTGGTCACATTGCCGGACAGATCGCTTACTGCATAGTAAACAACCGCCGCGCTCTGTTCCTCGTTGAGGATTGTTTTTTCAACAACAATGCGGTTTGTAATATCACCATCAACAGCATCGTATGCCATTACGCCATTCAACAGATCCGCTTCTCTGGTGTCCGAATTATAGGTCAGATCATAAGAAGTAAATCTCATCTCAGGCTCAATTCTGTCTGACATATTGTAGAACCAGACTATGAAAACAGCCATCACTATGCTTCCTATTGTAAAAAAGAATGCCAGTATATTACTTTTCACTTAGAGCTACCTTTAATCCTTTCTGACAACTCCATCTATATAATCAAGTTCGTCCAAATTACCTTTTGTTGCTGCAGGCTTTGGAGCAGGTCTTTCAGCCTGCTTCTGCGGTTGAAAAACTCTCTTTGGATTACCACCCGTCATGCTGCCGTTATCAGCATTTTCATCTTTTCCATAATATCTGCCGTAATACTTGCCATAGTATCTGCCATAGTATTTTCCGTAATGTCCGTAAACACCACCTGTCATATCAACCTTATTGAGCACAGCACCTATGACCTTCGCGCCCGCCTTATCAAGCTGGCTCTTAACTCTCTGTGCAAAACGGTAGCTTATGGCATTGTCTTCAATAACCATAACTGTACCATCGCACTGCTTGGCAATAACCGCAGCATCAATAACACTTCCAAGAGGCGGTGTGTCGATTATTATATAATCAAAAACATTTTTCATGTTATCCAGGATTTTGCTGAAGATCTGTCCACCTAATAACTCACTGGGGTTAGGCGGAATCGGTCCTGAAAAGATTACATACAGATTCGGCGTATCCGTCTCGCAGATTACATTTGAGAGCTTCTCACGTCCTACAAGGCAGTGAGTAAGTCCCAGTCTGACAGAACCGGTTTTGTATCTTCCGACCATTACCGATTTTCTCATATCTGCGTCCACAAGCACTGTCTTTTTTCCTGCCTCTGCAAAGGCTCTTGCCAGTGCCATGGAGACGCTGGATTTACCCTCGCCGGGTGTGCAGCTGGTAATAGAGATCGCTCTCATATCCTGCCCACTGAACTCGACGTTACTTCGAAGCGTCTTGTAGGCTTCCTTGATTTGGTAGTTGTTTTCAGATTCACTGAAATGTAAGGTGGTCTGTTGCATATATCCCCTCATCCGGCACTTCGTGCCACCTTCCCCCCAAGGGGAAGGCTTTAATATTATTCATCCATCGCTTCTAAGAAGACTTTTTTATTTTCCTGCTTCAGCTACTAGATTAACTTCAAGCGGTATTCTTAGATTTAGACTTATTCCTTTTTTTCTTATTAGTCTGCTCGTCTGTAATTGCAGGTATCATTGCAAGTGTGCTAAGTCCCAGATAAGCCTCAATATCATCACTGGACTTGATGGTATCATCCATGAGATAGTTAAGGATTATCACTGCCGAAACAATTACAATAGCTGCAATTCCACCAATCATTGTCCATTTTTTTGGACTCGGACTATATTTTTCAGTAGGCATATTAGCAAGCTCTGCTATGTTGATAGCATCGATATCCATAACGTTCTGGATGTGTTTTGATGCAACCTCACGAACACAGTTTGCTTCCTTCATCGCCATCATGGGATCGGAATCTCTCACCGTAATCGCAACAATACGTGTATCATCAGGTGTGCTGATTGATACGTGGTCGTTGAACTCATCGTATTCCATATCAAGATGAAGCGTCTGGATAACCTCTTCAAGCACGTATCTGCTCTTGATAAGCTGTGCATAATCCTGAGTCAGCTGCGTGGATATCTGCACATCGGAATAGGTTACAGTCGCACCCTCTTCCTTATTCAAAATATAAATTTTCGTAGTCGAGGAATATAAAGGAGTCAGTACAAATTTACTGACAAAAAGACACAGAAGTGCAAAGAACACACCTGCGCTTAAGATAAGCCATGCCCGCCCTATAAGAACTGCAAACAACTCCCCCAGATTAATTTCAATAACATCGTCTTTTCCCATACAACCCTCATAAAAATATAGAAATGCTTAATCTGTTCTAAACACCTGCCAAATTAATCCGGCAGATATATTATGTATTAAATTATCTCGTTCCTAAGTACCTTCATTGCATTATCATGAAAAATCTTCAATGCGTAGTTCTCTCCGAGCTTCCCCTCCACGAAATCCCTACAATCAAGGAGGTGTGGCGCTCTCGAACCATTATCATGCGCATCGGTTGCAACAAAATGTACCATATCCCGCTTAAGTAACTCTCTGGTAAAATGCCTTATTCCAAGTCCGTATTTTCCCATCACGCTATTTGCATTCACCTGGATGTATATGCCCATATCAAGCAGTTCATCAACATACTTAACATGCTTAGCCATGTCAGCATAGCGCTCCACATGAGCAAGTATCGGTCTGTAACCGGCAGACTGAACCGCATATAAAGCATTGTGAATAGTCTTATACATATCAGTGGGATGGAACTCTATAAGCACATAATCCGAATCCGCAAGCGTGGAAGCTCGGCCGCTCTCAAGCTCGCGAACTGTATTATCGCTGTAGTATATTTCATTTCCGGGGAAAAGCTGAACATTGATGCCCTTTTCGTGTGCCCTCTCCATAAGTCGTGCCGTGTAGTCGATCAGATGATCCAGTCTCACATTATGATGCATAGGCTTATGATGCGGCGTAAGGATCATGCCCTTGGTACCCTCTGAGATTGCAGTCTGCAACATTGCAAGACTGGTCTCCATATCAGGTGAGCCATCATCTACGCCAGGCAATATATGGCAATGAATATCAATTGATGGAACCACGAAAAACTCCCCACTACAACTTGTACTTATACACTTTATATTTTACAACATGTTGTTAGCTATGGCAACTTATAAAGTGCGTAGAATAAGGATTTCTACGCACTTTTTAGCAATTATTTAAGCACTTTTTAAGGGTATTTTAACCCTGCAACAGTGCTGTCACACCATTAGTGCTCTGATTTGCCTGTGCTAGCACGGATTGTCCTGCATTCGCAAGAATGTTATGCACTGACAATCTTACCATCTCTTCTGCAATTTCCGTGTCGCGTATTCTTGATTCAGCAGCCTGTGTATTTTCAACAACATTTGCCAGATTGTTCACTGTATGCTCAAGCCGGTTCTGATACGCTCCCATTCTGGAACGCTCTGCACTGACATAGGCTATTGCATAATCCATGCGCCTTATACTCTCCTCAGCGCCACCTGGTGCAGCGACATTTATATCCTCCATATTCAGAGCATCAGTTGAAATATATGGTAACTCTATAAAAATCTTGTTCAGCATATCAGCATCAGTACCGGCGTGGATATCAATGTTATTGTGCAGAAGAGTCTTGATTTTTGCATATTCGGCATCCTTAAGAACCTCTTCCTGATGGGTTTCATTCACAAGTACATCTTTTTCCTCTTCACCCGTTACCACTTCTGTAGCAACACCTAGGCCAAACAGACCGGTCTCACTTGCTTTATTTACCCCATTACCTGATGAATCATAAATTATAAGCTTTGTTCCATCTTTTTCAAACCACGTATAATGATTGTTTGGATTGCCAAGCTGGCTACTTCCTTTTGTTGCTTCCCTAATTCTGTCCATGAGCTCCTCAGGCGTTGTAGCACCTTGTATTCCTACGGTATATATTAGATTATTTCCTGACATAGTTGCGCTATTGGTATCAGAATCAGCCGAAAACTTGATACTGTATCTAGCTCTGCATCCTGCACAGCATGTAGCATAAAAGCCTTTTCCATCAAGATCACTAACTTTAGATGCATCAAAACCAGCAAGATCTATGTAAGTAGAAACATATGTGTTTCCATTGCCTGGTTGATACGTACTTTTCATTACCCCTGCATTTAATGATTCCTGATCAACTCCGTTCATAAACCATTCCGGAAGATCCCCACCCGAAACCTGTATCTCTTTTTTCGGAACTTTTACTTTACGCCATACCTTCTCCGTTACTGTTACAGTTTCCATTCTTGCAGGTCTGATTTCCACTCCATCACTTACAATAGTGCGCCCCTGCAAAACCGGAATCTCATTAAACTTTGTTCTATCATGTATCGCATCTATTTCATCTTTTATCTTTTCTATCTCGCGCTGGCAATCCCATCTGTCACTCTCTGACATAGTTCCGTTGGCAGCCTGAATGGACAGTTCGTTAACTCTGTGAAGCATGTCATGAACCTCTGCCATTGCTCCGTCAGCAATCTGAACAAGGGATATTCCATCATAGGAATTATCCGTTGCCCTATCGAGTCCTCGAACCTGTTTTCTCATCTTTTCGGAAATAGAAAGACCTGCAGCGTCATCAGCCGCACGATTGATCTTGTAGCCGGAAGACAGTTTTTCCTGGGACTTCGCCGAATTTGAAGTTGTTATCCCAAGCTGCCGGTTACTGTTCATAGCCTGCAGGTTGTGCTGAATAACCATACGCTTAACCTCAAATAAATAGTTTGAGCGACGTCCCTTTCACTCTTTGTAATATTCATCGGCTAGATTTCCCCAAATACTTAGACGCATTAATTTTATAATTTTTTAATAATTTATTTTTGTCACATATGGCCCGATATAGTATATGATGATAGATATATATTTTTCCAAGGAAGGAGCGTGGCTTATGATAATACAGAACACTATTTCATCTGCAACTAACGAAAGAATGGTGGAAATTTCTGCAAGTCAGCAGTCCAAGACAACAAAAAAGCTTTCATCAGGCTCCACAATCAACCGAAACGATGATGCCGCCGAATTATCCATCAGTAAGAGTGGCCTTAATCACACAAGCGAAACCAGTAACAACATCCGTGAAAATATCATATCTTCTGAATCAAAGGTTACTGATACCATCGCTGCTGAAGAGATGGTTAGAGCTTCCGTAAACAATATAAACAAGAATGCTAAGCAGGCAATTACTGCGCAGGCTAATCAGACTCCTGACGGTGTAATGTCCGCATTGCAGGAATAAATATTTAAGGCAAATGCCGCAAATAAAAAATACATAAAAATAGCAGGTCATTCCTATATAGGTGACCTGCTATTTTCTTGTAAAATGACAAATACAGCATCTAAGCTTTTCTTATAACCTGCTGTTTTGATTGGTCATGCATGTTACGGCAGTTATTTTACCTAAATCACTCTGCTGTTTTTGTTAATCAAGCCTATTACGGCAGTTATTTTTTCCTAAATCACTCTGCTGTTTTTTGTTAATCAAGCCTATTATGGCAGTTATTTTTTCCTAAATCACTCTGCTGTTTTTGTTAACCAAGCTTGTTACGGCAGTTATTTTTTCCTAAATCACTCTGCTGTTTTTGTTAATCAAGCCTATTATGGCAGTTATTTTTTCCTAAATCACTCTGCTGTTTTTGTTAACCAAGCTTGTTACGGCAGTTATTTTTTCCTAAATCACTCTGCTGTTTTTGTTAATCA
>JAEEGL014684127.1_pt1 | contig 25395 bp, 23 predicted proteins | sample 9134231 | NCBI WGS metagenome assembly JAEEGL01 (sample SAMN16246548, study PRJNA631951) | gut metagenome | biome: gut microbiome; feature: rumen; material: fiber-attached | host: Bos | place: Iran: Karaj | collected 2018-10
ATGCATGCAGTGGTTCGTATGTCCAGTTTGTTGACAGTGATGATTACATCGAACCGAATACGGTAGAATGTCTGTTGCATGCATGTCTTGAGACCGATGCGGAAGTATCTTGTTGTGGATATGTCAAAGAGTATGCAAATCGTATAATATATCATCCAATAACGGATGGTAGAAAATGCTACGAAGGTGAGGAAATACTTGTTGCCGCAATGAAAGGCACCGTGTTCGAGCATTTGGCTTGGAACAAACTTTGGCGCAGGGAATTGTTCGATAACGATTGCAGATTTCCTCCGGGAAAGTGTTTTGAGGACAGTGCAACGACATGGAAAGTCCTTAGAAAATGCAGTCGTGTTGTTTGCGTTCCTGATGTGCTCTATCATTATATCGCCCGAAAAAACAGCATCAGCAACACAAAAAACATGAAGCACTTTCTGGATTTCTGGGATGCATGCAAGGAGCGCTTCGATGAAATGTCGGTAAAAAGCGAGACGTTACGGCAGATTTGCATGGAAGGATGTTTTGATGTAATCGGATACATTTGGCGATGGCTTTATCTGGTAGATAAAAAAGATCGGGATGAGGTCAGGCTTCAGAAAATGCAGGCTTTTCTCCAGGAAAACCGTGATAACATTGCACTTTGTCCTATCCCAACACGATTTTCTCTTTTCTGTGCCTTGCATTCAAATCCAGTAACAATTTTGGGATGCTACTTCGTGAACCAAATCTATAGAAGATTACATGGTATGGGGCGAATGATGTGAGGCTAAAAGTCTGTCTGTTCAGTAGCAAAGATTTTTAATGTGTTTTTAGGCTTCGAAAGAAGAACCTCGGATCTTGTGCATAATGCCATGAACAATTATTAGTGCCATCAAAATGGCGTGAAAAGTGGTAAATAGTCGTGGTGGCTTACATTGCTGGCTTCGTCCGCTGCGCCATGGACATTGTCCGCGCCATGAAAATGTTGTAAAAACGGACAAAAACCATAGCGGCTCACAGAAGTTATAAAGACATGATGAATACCTTTGAATGGAATCTTAAGATAAAATCATTAATGAAAGATAAAGCATGTTAATTGTAGATTTGTTTAAAGATGAGTATAAATTCAAGGCAAGATTATTACCAGCAATTGTATCTTCAATCCCTGTTGTAATCTTAATATGGATTTTTACGTATCGTATTTGTCAATCATATAAATTATTTGTTTTTTGGGGACCGTTGTTTAGTTCTCTGCTCTTTTCTGTGATTGCGATAGAGTGGTTCGGAGTAATGCTGATATGTTGGATGGGTAGAGCAATAGAAAGCATTCTTTTTGATGATGGATTAAAATTCCCTAGCACGGAAATTTTACTTTTGAGTAATGATTTTCTTTCTCAACAGAATAAGAAATCAATAAGGGATAAAATTGCTAATGAACTGGGAATTAAGCTGTTGTCTCAAAAACAGGAAGAAAATAATATAGTGGAGGCTAGAAAAATTATAAGAGATGCTATTGACAGGATTCGTACGATAGTAAAAGATGGGAGAACAGTTCTCCAATATAATATTCACTATGGTGCAATCAGGAATCTTATAGGTGGTTGCTGCTTGGCCTGTCCACTGTCATTGTGTATAGCAATAATCGGTTATGTCAAAATTGGTGAATGTTTTATCTTGTATCTGGGGATTGCTCTAGTTGTAATATATGCATTGCCCTTGATCTTCTTGTCGCCATTATTGAAATCTTTTGGGAAGCGGTATGCAAAGACATTACTAGCAGAGTATATGACAATTGAATATAATAACAAATGATGAAAGGAGTGAATTATGTCTATTATAAAATCGTATTCTGTGGGAAATGGTGATATGTTTTGCATAAGTCATAATAGTGATAATTTCACAATAATAGATTGTTGTCTAAATGATGATGTCAAGGAACATGTGTTATCTGATATGAAAGTTTTATGCGGCGATGGTGTTATGCATAGATTTATATCAACACATCCTGACGAGGATCATATTAGAGGAATAGCAGAACTAGACAAACAAATTGGCCTTTGGAATTTTTATTGTGTCGAAAATGCAGCAACAAAGAAAAGTCATTCTGACAATTTTGATTATTATTGCAAGTTAAGAGACGCAAAAATAACAATTACAGTTCATGACATTTTTAAAGGAGTGTCTTGTCGTTGGTTAAATAAGAGCGGTCAAGACGAGAATGATACAAAGGACTATGGGTGTGCTGGAATACATTTTTTGTGGCCAGAAAAAAGTAATTCTGACTATCAAAAGGCTTTAAAAGACGCCATGAATGGGAATGAATATAATAACATCTCTCCAATTATAGTGTATAGATTAGAAAAAGGTCTTTCTGCAATGTGGATGGGAGATATGGAAACTGATTTTATTGAAAAAATAAGAGATTGTGTTGATTGGTGTCATGTTGATATTCTATTTGCTCCACACCATGGGCGTGATACAGCAAAAGTGCCAGAAGATGTTTTGAAAATTCTCGATCCAAAAGTTGTAGTGATTGGGGAGGCTCGTTCAGACGATTTAAATTATTACAAGGGTTATAATCGTATTTTGCAGAATGGGGCAAAAGATATTACTTTTAATTGTCGAACAGGATGGGTGGATGTCTTTACATCGAGTAAAACCTATGTTCCCACGGATAGTTTCTTGAAAAAACAAGAAAGATATGGAAGTGTATCGGGGGATAGATATTTGGGGTCGTTTGAGGTAGGATAAATGTCCCGTTTAGGAATAGTTGCCAAAGATATGTTACCCAACCGCCAGAACTTCCTGAACATCGTTGCCACATACGGGAGGAACCTGTATTCGATGATGTGTGGGCTGTTCATCAGCCGGTAGGTGCTGGCAGCGTTGAGCAAGACAGACTTTGGACTCTATGTTGTGGTTGGCGGGATGACGAGGATTGTGTTATTGGCTTCTGCGGTGAGGGTGCTATGAGGCGGAATTGCCGCAATGGAAAGATTATGAAAGCATGGTTACTGTATCAATAAGCTCTGCCGCTTATAGTCCATGACACAATATAAAACAGATATAAAGTCGCGGGGGAGGGTGCAATACTGGCTGGGGTTCTTGGCGAGGCTCAGACCGTGGCTGAAAACGCAACGGAAACTGCGGAAGATGCGGAAGGCAGGGGCGACGATTGGCTGCGATATTGGAATCGCAGGCGGCATTAATGTTCCGGCATCGAGTAATCTTGTGGTGGGGAATCATGTGTCGTTTCACACTGACAGGATTGACGTCCGAGCACCATTGAAGATTGGCGATTATGTGATTATCGGCGAGTCGGCGTCGATTATTACATGTTCGCACAACATTGATGACCCAGAATGGGCATTCAAACCATACGGACTGGAGATTGAAGATTATGTCTGGATTGCAACGTGCGCGATGATTCTTCCTTCTTGCAGGAAGATTGGCCGAGGTGCCGTTATAGGTGCTGGAGCTGTCGTTGTTAAAGATGTTCCACCGATGGCTGTTGTTTCCGGCAATCCCGCGCAGATCATCCGCTATCGCAAGTGCGTGCACGAGAATCTGCTTCCCGAAACCCTTCTGGGGGGGGGGCTCAGAAGTTATTGGAAATTTCGTTTCTTTTGAGACATGTCGCCTAATCGTCGCATAATTTTGAATATCCTGGCTACCTACGGTCGTACGATTGTCGGAGTGGCCTGCGGCATTTTCTCTGTTCGCTGGGTATTGATGGCTCTCGGACATGAGGACTTCGGGTTGTTTGGTGTTGTCGGTAGCATGGCGATTTTCGTAACTTTCCTCAATACGCAATTCAGTGGCGCCCTGAGCCGGTTCTATGCTTTTTCAATCGGACGTGCGAAAAGCGTCACAGATTCTGCTGCGGGGCTGGATGAATGCCGATGTTGGTTCATGACTGGCGTGTTGATCCATACTATTCTTCCGATACTGCTGGTTGCAGTTGGATATCCTATTGGCGTCCATGTTATATCGAGCGGTTGGCTAACGATACCTTCAGGAAAGATAGATGCGTGCATTTGGCTTTGGCGCTTTGTTATGATTTCATCCTTTGTTGCGATGGTTAATGTCCCATTTCAGGCGATGTACACAGCGAAACAGTATATTGCCGAACTTACGATCTACAGCCTTATTCAAGTTTTGGTCAAAACAGTCTTCATCTACTACATGACAACAGTTTCTCGTGACTGGCTTATAGATTACGGCTTAGCCATGTGCATCATAGCAGTTGTGCCACAACTCCTTATATGTGTACGGGCAATGCAGGTCTTCCCCGAGTGTCGTTTCCGATTTTCGGCGTGTTGGCGATGGGAAAATCTGAAGAAGCTCGCGGCCTATGCTTGGTGGCAGGCATTTTGCGGCGTTGGCTACCTTGCGCGACACCAGTGTATGGAAGTTGTTGTAAACAAATTCTTTGGGCCGAAGGTAAATGCCGCTTATACGGTCGGCGCAACTGTCGGGGGGGAGGCCGCTGCACTTACTGGAGCGCTAAATGGCGCATTTGGTCCGGCTGTGACAACGGCATACGGAGCGGGAGATGTTGTTAAAGCGAAAGCGCTTGCTTTCCGTGCGTGTAAGTTTGGGACGCTCCTGACGTTGCTGTTTGCCATACCTATGGCGTTGGAAATCTCAGAATTGCTACGGCTTTGGCTCAAGACTCCGCCGACATGCGCTGAAGGATTGTGTCTTTGTTGGCTTGCGGTTGTCGTTGTTGAGAAGTTCACCATTGGGCAGATTCAACTTGTGAATGCGAGCGGAATTGTTGCGAGGTTTTATTTGTTCAGGGGCATGGTCTGCCTTACGGCGATCCCGTTCTCTATTGCTGCTGCGCTGATCTGGCGTAACGTCTATGTGGTTGGTTTTTCTTTATTGCTGACAACCATGTTTGTCAGCCTTTCTGATGCCATTGTTGCGAGTGTAAAAGTCCAAATGAGCCTGCGACATTGGGCAGGTCGCGTAATTGTTCCACTTGCGGTTGTTGCATTGTTAAGCGGCATTGTTTCTTTCATTCCTCAACTACTTTTGAGCGCATCTTTCATGCGGGTGGTTTTAACGACGCTTGTTTTTCTCGCTATGTTGTTGCCGCTTTCTTGGTTCATACTTTTAGATACTGAAGAGCGGATGTTTGTAAGAAGCAGAATGCTCTATTTACTGCATAAACTTAACTTGATTGGTAGGGGGGGAGCTGTGGCGCGGGTATGCGGGAGGAACCGCTGTCTGGGGTGTGGCGTGTGCGCGGCAGTTTGCCGTTTCGGTGCGGTGACGATGTATGAAGATTCCAATGGATTCATTTTCCCAAGGATTGATGCTTTGAAATGCAAGAACTGCGGTTTATGTCTTACGCGATGCCCTGTCAACAACGATTTGACTAAGGGACGTCTGTCAAAGGCTAAGTATTATGGCGGGAGAGCCAATAATATTGATGAGGTTAGGTCGTCAACTTCTGGTGGTGTCGCAAGCGCACTAGCGAGAACGGTTCTTCGTAGTGGAGGAATTGTGTTTGGTGCGGCATATGATCCATTCCCATTTGTTCGGCATGTTGGGATTGAAGATGAATCAAATCTCTTTCGGCTGAAGGGCTCTAAATATGTTGAAAGTGATATACAAAGTGCGCTAAAAGACATCAAAGCGGCTCTGTCCGCAAATCGTAGAGTCCTGTTTGTGGGATTGCCCTGTCATGTTGCAGCAGTTCGTTCCTTTGTTGGAAATGACGACAATAATCTGACAACGATAGATCTTGTGTGTCATGGAAAGCCTCCACAGAAATTGTTTTCTAAATGGATAAGTCAACTTGAGTTGAGCAGGGGAAATAAAATCGCAGAGTACAGTTTTCGTGTGAAGGATGACTGCCGTTGGAATGATATGCGTACGCACCTTCATTATTGCGCCTTTGCTGACGGCAGGGAAGAGCGCATCTCGAACGACGAGAATTGGTATGGTCGCTATTTTCTGGGGAATGCGTCGTTCCGCGAATCTTGCTACCGGTGTCAGTATGCTAGGTTGCCTCGGATTGGTGATATTACGCTTGCGGATTTTTGGGGCGCGGAGAAAGACTCACGACTGGGCGATATGGTCAAGGATGGCATTTCGCTTGTAAGCGTACAAAGCAAGAATGGCATGCGCCTTTTGGAAGAATCGAAGTCGACACTTTATCTTGTCTCTGTTACGGACAATTTTGCTATTAGTGCCAATGGTGGGCTTGTGCATTCGAGCAAGCGGACGGTATACAGGGATTTTATTTACGCTTACATCTATCGCTCAAGTGTTGTTGTGCGAATTTGCGACCGGATTCTTTTTAGGACCGGCGCATTTCTGAAACGTGTTGCAAAAATGTTGCGGAAAGGTTTATAAACAATGAGAATTATCTTGGTGTCACCATTCAATATCGCCAATTACGGCGCGATGCTTCAAGGATGGGCTCTTCGGACCGTCCTGGAACGCATGGGACATGACGTAAGGCATCTGAATGTGCCTTGGTTGTGGCATGGTGTGAGAAATTGGTGGGAAATAGTGCGGAGCAGATCAATCAAGAACATGATTGATAAGATCAAGATCAACAGGATGATGAGATTGTCCTATAAGACTATGGGCAATCCTCCCATGACAAGAGCATACAGGTCAATTTCGGAACTTAGAAGATGCCCTCCGTCCGCAGATTGCTACATAACGGGGAGTGATCAGATATGGGCTATGTATCATTTGCGGAATCGGGCGAATGCTGCTGTTGTTACTCTGGATTTTGGTGATGATTCCGTTGTGCGAATTGCCTATGCTCCTAGTACAGGCAAGGCAAGTTGGACAAATGATGAAATATCCTTCGCACGTCGGTTTGAGCCTCGGCTGAGGATGTTTAAAGTACTTTCATCAAGAGAGGAAAGCGGGTGCCGTTTGGTGTCGGCTATTACGGAACGTTCTTGTGCCTGGACGCCCGATCCAACGTTGCTGATAGGGCGTGATGACTATTTGAATATGGTGAGGCTTGCGGCGAAAGATGTGGGATCTGGTAATCATGTATTTATGTATTTACTCGGTTTCGACGCTCCTTATCGTCGTGACATGGTTGAAGATATTGTTGGCGTCATAATGCGTAAGGATGAACAGGTATCTGATGTCCATCGGTTACGCATTCCGGCACCCCTTAATGCTTGGCTTGTTGAATTGGCAACCGCACGGTTTGTTGTTACTAATTCTTTTCATGGGCTTTGCTTTTCGCTTATTTTTCATCGTCCGTTTGTCATAGTTGGCTTTGATAGCGAAGATGGATGGCGTAATGAGCGGGTCGAGGATCTTCTTAGACGGTTGGATTTGTTGGGGCGGTTCGTTACAAATTATGACGAAAGGGGTGTTGAAGGCATTGTCGCGAAGAGTATAGACTGGTCTCGCATTGATAGCTTAATGAGTGAAATACGACAGGTTGGTATGGACTATATCCAGAAAAATGTCGGTTAAATTGCAGAAGGATGAACGACTTTCAAATAAGTTTCGCTGGTTGTCGTTGTTAGCGACATGGTCGGTGGTTTGCATCCATTCAAGGACGGATAGGTGGGCGGTGGGTACAGATGATTTCGCTGTTCATATTGAGCAAAATGTTGCCGATATCTTCTATTTCGACGTTCCACTTTTTTCGTCATATCTGGATATCTGTTCGTTTCATCCTATCAGAAATACGGATGGGTGACCTTGATTAAGCGCAAGTTCATGTCGTTGTATATTCCGATGTTGCTATGGAGCATTGCAGGGGTGATTCTTTGCTTGCCGATAAGAATCTATTCTCACCATAATGTTCCGACGATGTTTGAAGTCTGCAAGTTGCTGTTGATGGTGTTTCGTTCAGAAGTGGTTCATTTCTGGTATGTGCGTGCCTTGATTGTTCTGTTTCTTGGCGCACCTTTGTCGATGTTTGTCGCCAAAAGAATCTGGCTTTGTGTCTTAGCTATGGTTGAAGTACTTTTCATTCCTGATGATAGCGTTTGTGCCAACTTGCATATTCTAGTAGTTGTGATATTCTTTCTTCTTGGAGCTTTGGTTGCGCACAATAAGACCATTACGAGGATAAAATTATCGGCTAGATGGGGGTGGATTGCCGCCGTAGGATGTTTGCCTGGGTTGTTTTTTTTGTGTGTGTTTAAGATGTATATGATGAAATATTATTTTGAGATTTTATTAGCACCGCTGTTCATGATTGGATTCCTGTGGTTTGAATATGATGTTACCAATGCCAAATGGCCATTGAGAAAGTTTCCTGATACGATTAATGTGCTTTTTTGTCTATTGTATGCATCTGATAGTTCTTTGATATGCGGGCGGCGTTATGCGTTTCGTTCTTGGGAATGGGCAGACGGCAAGGCTTGCAGAATATTTTACTTTGTTCTTGACCTTCTGGGGCGATGTGTGGGTGGCAAATCTGATGTGGAAATATCTACCGTGAGCATTCGCAGTGTTGGCTGGTGGCACGTAGCCTCCAAGGAATGGCCGTGTAGAACATCAGGACGTATAAATTGATTGTATCAAGATGAATCGGGATAAGTCATTTGACATTGTGAAGTTTGCCGCCATGTTTATGACGGTGTATTGGCATGTAATGTGTTATAGGTCGAGATTTGATTTGATCTCAATATTGTCATATGCCGCTAACTTCATAATTGCGATGAATATGCCGCTATTCTTCATGGTGAGTGAATCTTCTCAGTCGGTTGCATGATTCATGTGCTAGACACCATCTTCTTTGTCAGTTTTTCGTGACACGGTTTGTGTGCGTTTATTTCCTCTGCGCACAAGGGAGGGCGCCGTCTGTCATGACAATAGTCAGAAGGGGGACGGCACCCTGTATGCCGTTTCGGACCTTCGGTTTGCTGCCGCCACGGCTTTCTGTGAAATGTTTTGGCATGACGTTTCAGGAAGCCGCCAGACGGCGGGGGCCTAGGATCTCCACGGCGGATTGTGCCGTTATATGTCAGTATGTTCAGTATTTAAATATGATTCAACCATGGATCCGATATTCAGTGCTGTCATTCCACGCTCGTCATGGAAGGCAACACGCATTGGCTGCGATGTCTGGTGGCCAATGACAGAAAGCGGGAATATGAAGGGCGGATAAAATACAAATTAATACAGTAATCATTATTTTCTAGTTAATTGCGTCTTCGTTGTCTGCATGTTGAAGATATGTTCTGTGCTGCTGATAATAGTCTATGGTGAAGGCCACTGAGTGGTAGTCGTCCGTCAATATACACAAGCAGTGGGGGGCTTCCGGTCATTGCTTATCTTGAAGAAGATATAACGCAAAACTGTGGCACTATAAGAAAAAGTAATATGAATCTGAAGGATATTGGATCATATATATAGATGGGAAGGATGAAGGAGGAAGCAGAGGGAGCCTTCTCTGTTGGCAAGAAAGTGTGGAAAGAAAGCCGTTCTGCCGATGGTGAAAGAATGAAATTTTAAAAAAAATTAATGCGATTGGGGGATTGGGAAGAAGAACCCCGGACCTTGTCCGTTGCGTCAGGAACATTTTCCGCACCATAAAAATAGTGTGGAAAACGGACAATAATCGTGGCGGTTCACAACATGAGATATTATGAAATGATAATAGTTAAAGAAGATGTAGAATATAATGCAAAACAGAAATATAAGTCAATTTCTATTTTGCTTTTTTTAATAGGACTATTTTCGCAAACGCAGATAAGTATTGGTGGAAAACTTGGTATTTCTGAACTTGTGATGGTCATTTGTTCGCCGTATATTTTCAGTAAAAACATACCAACATTGCATCGTGACGGAGTTTTAAATTTCTTTTTGCTGATTATGCTTTGGCTTGCTGGAGCTATATTTGTGGATGTCTATACACAAAACGATCTACCGTTTACAATGCGAGGAATTGCTGTACCAATTACAGTATTTGCCAATTCGATATGTATCTATGCACTTCTAAGGAAGAATTTTGATAATCTTAAATGGTTGCTTCTGGGGATCGCATTTTCTGGAGTTATCTCTATCTTTATCTTCCAGCGTGGAAGTGCTGGCAATGTAGCAGCTGAATATGGTTGGAAAGCCGGTATGGAACGTGTAGTTGGATATAAGTTGTTTTGGGTTTTTCAGCTTATGACTTGGTTGACGCTACCTGTTTCTGGCTGGTACGAGAAAGTTCCGAAATGGTATTCATTCTGTGCACTGTTTTTTTTGTCCTTATTCAATCTTGCATCTGGAGGAAGATCAGCATTTCTTATAGCATCTATATCGTGGCTTTTAATTATTTTCGCTGGGAAAACACGCCAGTCGTTAGAATTTATTAAACAACATACGGTAATAATTTTAGTGTTTATATGTTTAATGTGTGTTATTGCAAAGTTGACATATAAATATGCAGTAACTAATGGATATATGGGGATAGAGGAAAAGGCTAAATATGATAGAAATACGAAAAGAGGTTCTAGTGCGTTTGCTCTTCTATTTGATTCCAGATCAGAGTTCTTTATAGGTTTGTTTGCTGCACTTGACAAACCGATTATCGGGCATGGTTCAGTTGCTATGGACAAAAAAGGATATATTCCTATATTTATAGATAAGTATGGTAGTGTAGAAGCGTACAAGAGAATTATTGAAAAGAATAGTGAATTTGGTGATAGTCAAATTCCTGCACATTCGCATATAATCGCATATTGGTTATGGCATGGTATTGGGGGGTTGATATTTTGGATTTATGTAATAATCCTTGCTGGAAAAACTATTTTCTTTAGGATACATGTGTATCCTCCTTGGTTTGGGTATTTTGCTGTAACCATTCCAGCATTCTTCTGGGATGTGTTGTTTTCCCCATTTGGCGCTCGCGTACAGGAAACAACACTTTTTGTGTGTTTATTGTTGATTGATAAAGTGTATAATGAGAAAATATAAAATAGTTAAAAAATATCGCAAAATTTTTCAATGAAGAAAATAATTTCCATTTTATCTATTGGCTATGGTCGTTTGCATCTTGTTCAGTCGGCTGAATGGCTAGAAAAGGCAGATGTTTCAGTAAAACTTATCTGTGGATGGGTTCCGAAGAATCCTGAGGGTTGGCTAGTGCGTTTCTGTTCAAAGTTAATCAAACGTGACCTTTCTCCTGGGATGAAGAAAAGGTCAATAACATTGACGAATGGAGGAGAAGTCTATCCGTGTCCATGGGCTGATTTCCTTTGCAATGGCTTATTATGGTTTGATCAAAAGTTTTTTAAGAAAAAATTCAATGATAAAATTACATGTTGGGGCTGGAAGATATTCGGTTGGCAAACACAGAGATACTTAAAACAATTCAAAAAATCTGGCGAAGCAATTTTTCATGTACGCTCTGGCGCAGGGCAAGGTGGTGCGATAAAAGTGGCTAAAAAAAGTGGCATTAAAGTACTTGTTGATCATAGTGCACTTCATCCAGCTCAGACAGAAATAAATCTTAAAGATGATTATGCTCGTTGGAATGAATCATTACCGATTGCTCCCGAAATAGGTGTTTGGAAGAATGTGTTGGAAGATTGTGCGGAAGCAGATATCTTGTTGGTTAATGCAAACCATATACGTGATTCGTTTATAGAGAGAGGATATGATCCCAAAAAAGTTAAAGTAGTTTATCTTGGAGTAAGAGAGGATTTTAGGGATGTAACTATAAACAGGTTAAAATCTGGTAAGAAGAATGAAATAACTAGAGTTTTATTTACTGGATCTTTCTATCTTTTAAAGGGCGCAGAATATCTGCTCGAGTCGCTTAGGATTCTTAATGCACACGGAGTGAAGGTACATTATGATGTTGTTGGTGCTGTTAATGTGCCAAAGTCGCTGATGGAAAAGTATAAAGGATTACCTATCAGATTTCACGGTCCAGTTCCGCAGGATGATTTAAAACGTTTTTTGGCTGATTCTGACATTTATCTTTTCCCCTCCATGGCTGATGGCTGTGCTCAAAGTGGTATGGAAGCATTAACTGCCGGATTGCCAGTAGTAACGACATATCAGAGTGGTCTACCAATAACAGATGGGGAGACTGGTTGCTTGGTAGTTATGAAGGATGCTGTATCAATAGCAGAAAAGATTAAATGGCTTATTGCTCACCCTGAGGAGAGATTAAGACTTGGAACAAATGCAGCAAAGATGATGCGAGAAAATTATACATGGGAACAGTATGCAGATAATGTAAAGAAGATATATGAAGAATTGTTAGGATACGGATGATTCACTATGTCGCTTCTTTTAGTTTAATTATTATTGAGGTCGTTATTTTATATGCAACCATTACTTTCAATTGTTATTGCTAATTATAATTATGGTCGTTTTCTTGAAGATGCGATTAAGTCTGTTATTGAACAGAAAGGTTTTGAACAATGTGAGTTGATTGTTGTTGATGGCGGATCTACCGATAATTCGGTTGCTGTCATAAATAAGTACACAAATATGATTTCATGGTGGTGTTCCGAGAAAGATAAAGGACAAAGCGATGCTTTTAATAAGGGGTTTGAGCATGCCAAAGGCTGCCTTGGATGTTGGGTAAATGCTGATGACCTTCTTATGCCAGGTACATTGTATTCAGTAATTGATTATTTTGAAAATCATCCCAATGTTGAATGGATAACTGGAGGAACAATATATTTTGATGAAGATTTTTCTATATGGCGTGCAAGGATAGGTACGAGTATAACAAAAAATATGCATAAGTGGGTTGATGCTACAGTTATTGGAGGCCCAAGCTCTTTCTTTAGCATAAAACGTTTGAAGGAAGTTGGTGGATTTAATGTAAATTTGAATTATACAATGGATGGAGATTTGTGGAATAAATTTTTTGCCACAGGTATGACAATGGTACATTTGCCAAAATATTTCTGGGGATTTAGAGCACATAGTGAGTCTAAAACATCACATGCTTTTTGGGGGAATCCTTCAAAAGAATTTCATGATGAAGACAAAGTGTCATTTAAGCGTATTCAGTATTCAAAAATTGGACAGCAAATTAGATTTTTTAGGTTGAGAATCCATAAGATATTAACTGGATCAATTATTCGTTCATTTTTTGATACAAGGCGGTATTCAGGAAAGAATGTATTTAAAGAGTTTTGGGGATAATTAAAATGATAATTTCTAATAAAATTAATAGAATAATTCATCCATTTATTATAAAGTGGGTATTGAGAACATATAATAATAAAATGAATAGAAGGGCCAAATCTTATCCAAAGTTGTTTAGTCCAGTAGATGATAGACTTACAAAGAAACATTTAGAATTATGGAAACGACTTGGGTTGCCCTGTAATGACAAGTGGCTTAGGTTCTTGACAAATCTTACAGGAATTGAAGATTATTGTTATTGTCCTGAAGATTTGTATTTTGCTCGCGTTGAACGAATTTTAAACGATTGTAATCGTGCTGGAAACGAGTGTGAAGATAAGAATCTACTTGGCTTATATGTAGGCGATGATATTGCTCCACATACTTTTCTTCGATATGTGAGAGGTTTTTGGTTTGATGGAGAAGGAAGTGGAATTTCAGAAAAAATAGCAGAAGATATATTATCATCTGATCATGGTGAAGTAATTGGAAAGGTCTGTGTGGCATCTTCTGGAGGAAAGGGGGTCAGTGGATTCGTATTTGATAAAAAACAAAAACAATATATCGATAATGTGGGAAATTTTTTGACTATTGATTACATAAAAAGAAGATCGCATTCATTTGTTGTACAAGAGCGAATACAACAATGTGATTTTGAAGCTCAATTCAATACTTCATCTACAAATACATTTCGTATTGCTACTTTAAGATGTCCTTGGAATGGAGAGATAGTGGTGTTAAAAACAGGTATGAGGATGGGAGTGGGGGCTTCAGTTGTTGACAATCTTTCTTCAGGGGGAATTAGTGTCGCAATTAACAAGAATGGTTTTCTTGATGATCATGCCTATGCTTGGCTTGACTTTAAAGAATTTAATGAACATCCAATTTCACATATTAAGTTTGAAGGTTTAAAATTTCCATATTATGAAAAAGCAGTTTCTATGATTAAACAATTATCATGTCGAAATCCAAATATGAATGTTGTAACTTGGGACATTGTGATTGACAAAGATGAAAATGTTCGTGTTCTTGAAATCAATACTTCTGGTATATCATTAGATTGGATGCAATTTAATTATGGGAGTTTTTTTGGTGAACATACAGAAGCTGTTGTAGATTGGTGTGCAAGTCATTTAGAAATGGATAAATATTCCCATTTTAGAAGCTTTTACTGGTAGATAACATGATTTTTCAATTGATACTAATTTTTTTCCCATGGAGCTTCAGACGTCGGCTTTTGATTTGGCGCTATGGTTGGGTTATTGATCCTTCTGCAAGGATCGGTATATCAATACTATTGCCAAGAATGTTGAAAATGGGGCCGAAAAGTCGCATACATAACCTAGTTTTCTGTAAACGTATTGATTTGGTAGAGATGGGAGAAGATTCAGGAATAGCGACAGGAACATTTATAACGGGGTTTGCCACAGATAATAAGCATTTCTTTCATCATTGTGATGATCGTCGGTGTGAGCTTATTTTGGGACGGAGTGCAGGGATTACATCTCGTCATTTCATTGATTGCAATGGTGGAGTATATATAGGTGACTTTACAACTGTAGCAGGAATTAGGACACAAATATTAACACATTCTATTGATGTTTATTGCAACAGACAAGATGCAAAGTCAATAAAGATTGGAAAATACTGCTTTATTGGATCAGGATGCATCTTGCTACCTGGATGTGTACTACCAGACTATTCAATTCTTGGGGCAGGAGCGGTACTGACAAAAGCGTATACTAAAAAAGGTTGCTTGTATGCAGGTTCTCCTGCAAGAGAAGTTAAAGAACTTGATATTGATAGTATTCCCTATTTTAAGCGGGAGAAACATGTTGTTGACTAAAAGCTTTTATTGTTTTTTGCTTCGCAAGAGAATTGCTGCTGCAGAACGCATTTCAGCAGAATTAAGAACGTGTGTAACTAGACAGGCAAAGGAGGCATATCAACTCAAAAAATTCAATGTTGTTTGGGAGATTGCACGTAAAAATGTTCCATTTTACAAAGAATGGTATAAAAAATTTTCTCTTCCAGATGCAATTAGTTCACTTAATGAATTGAATGAATGGCCGATCCTTACAAAAGCTGATTTACGTAATCAAGAGGCATTCAGAAGAGCAGATATCCCTGAACCTAAAGGACGAATAATGACTGGTGGCAGTACGGGGGAGCCTGTAAGATTGCCAAGCTTGGGAGATGCAATGGCTGATGTGTCACAGAGAATTGGACGTAAAGCTTATGGGATTGAGCCTGGTGATTCAACTTTTCTCCTTTGGGGACATGAGCATTTATATGGAACAGGCTTCAGACGGAGAGTCAATGCGTATAAACGACGTTTAAAAGATTGGTTTGCAGGATGGAAACGGGTGTCTGCTTATGATTTGGGTGCGAATGCTATGCATAGAGCCTACAAGGTTTTTTCAAATCAGCACCCTAAATTTGTTATTGGTTTTTCACCTGCAATATTGGCATTCGTACGACATAATGCCCTTTGTCAAGGTAGGGTCAAGAGTGTTCGTGTTATTCTATGTACGGCTGGCCCACTTACAAAAGAAGAGAAAACAGAAATAGAACAGTTCTTCGAAGGTAAGGTTGCAATGGAGTATGGCAGTGTAGAATGTGGTATAATGGCATATACGCGTCCTAGTGATGGTGATTATGATGTGTTTTGGAATACACATCTTCTTCAGGCAGTCAAAGATGGCGACGAATATCAGAACATTGTGACTAGACTGACTGATTGCTATGTTCCACTTATTCGTTATAAAATAGGTGATTTTTTAGAGCTTGATCCATTGGAAACAGATGATTCTGTCCGTTCAGTGTTACATATCAAGTCGATAAAAGGACGTCCATCTGAGATGATTACTTTTAAATGTGGTGTATCATTTTTTGGCGCTTTGATTGGTGACTGTATTAAACAGGTACCTGAAATAATTATGTCACAGATAGCTGTCAATGAGGATAATAATACACTTGAAATTAGGGTTGTCGCAGATGAACACCTTACAAACGAGAAACTTTCACTTGTTAAAAACAGATTTGAATTAACTGTAGAAAATGCAGCCAGACTTGATATAAAAATTATTCAGGTTGAAAAACTATTTACAACTGTTGGTGGTAAAATTCCAAGAGTTGTGAGAACGAAATGAAAATTCTACATGTAATAGAAAGCATATCACGTTCAAGTGGTGGCCCTGCAAGATCTGTGCAAGGACTTGTGGCAGGACTAAATCATGCAGGGGTCGATACATGGCTAATGATATTATCTCATGGTGAAGAACCATGGGTAGAAGGAGTCTTACATTTTGTCAATGGTGGAACTTTCGAAAATGAAATACAACGTATTAAACCTCAGATTGTTCATTTGCATGGAATTTGGAGTTTGGCACTACATCGATGTGCAGTCTTATGCCGTAAAATGAACATCCCATATGTAATTGCACCACGAGGCATGCTAGAACCTTGGAGTTTGCATCAAAAGTGGTTGAAAAAGCGGATCGCTAGGTGGTTATATCAAGATTGTGATTTAAAGAATGCAGCAGCACTCCATGCAACGGCAAAGAGTGAAGCGGAGCAGTTTAGACATCTTGGGTTCAGGAATAAGATCATTGTGAGTCCTAATGGTGTGAACTTGCCTGTGAGTTTTATCAATGAAGAACATGTAGATAAAAGAATCTTATTTGTAAGTAGAATGCATCCAAAGAAGGGAGTGCTTGAACTTGTTGATGCATTTTTTACATGTTCCAGTCAGTTGACCTTTTGGAGGGTGGAGTTAGTATATTCGGTGAATGGAGAGTTTGAAATGGAATATGAGACGAAGGTAAAGGCAAGAGTAAAGGAATTGGGGCTTGAAGAGCGATTTGTCTTTACTGGTGCTCTGAATGATGACGAGAAGTGGGAAGCGTACGCAAGAGCTGATTTATTTGTACTACCGACATATAGCGAGAACTTTGGAATTGTTGTAGCTGAGGCATTGTGGGCTGGTGTACCAGTGATTACGACAAAGGGCACTCCATGGCAGGAACTTGATGAATGTAAATGTGGTTGGTGGACAAATATTGGTGTTGATTCTTTAGCATGTGCAATGAAGGAAGCAATGTCTCTTGATGACACTACACGACTCGAAATGGGGAAACGCGGACATGCACTAGTTGAGGAGAAGTATTCATGGAATGCAGTTGTTAAGACGATGGTTAATGGATATGAGGAGATACTGCATGGCAGAACTTGATTTGAAAAACTACAAAAATCGTCACTCGTTGAAAAGCATGATGGCACGTTTGTTGTGGAATATTGTATGGCTATTGTTGTTTCGTCCGACGCCACGTGGCAATTTATTTAGACCATGGCGGATTGCGTTATTGAAATTATTTGGAGCTAAAGTTTGCTGGTCAAGCAATGTTTTGCCAAGCTGTCATATCTGGCAGCCATGGAAATTGACGATGGGTAAGTATGCTTGTCTAAGCGAAAATGTTGATTGTTACACAGTTGATGAAATTCATATAGGTGATCAAACAATTGTAAGTCAGTGGGGAAAGCTTTGCACGGGAAGTCATGACATATCTTCAAAGACAATGGAATTGATAACAGCGCCAATTGTTATAAAAGCCAATTCGTGGATAGCTGGTTGGTCGATTATCCTTCCTGGTATCACAATAGGTGAAGGGGCTGTAATTGCAGCAGGGGCAGTAGTGACAAAAGATGTTGAGCCTTGGACGGTCGTAGGAGGCAACCCTGCTAAAGTAATCAAGAAAAGAGAATTGAAAGACTAGGAGGCGTCCGAGTGAAAGACTAAATATGCATGGTGATGTTGCATTCTGTCATAAATTTTTTGACATTGGCCAGCAGAAAGCTATATGGATGATACATAATTATGAATGAATTGCTGACTATTGTAATTCCTGTAAAGAACGAGGAAAAAAATCTGCCCGAATGTCTTGAGAACATCAAACCATTTAAGTATGTAGTGATAGTTGATTCAGGTAGCACTGATCGAACGCTTGCGATTGCAGAAGAATACGGACGTGAGGTTGTAAAGTTCAAGTGGAATGGCGAATTTCCAAAGAAACGTAATTGGATTCTGAGGAATTATGTGTTCAAGACTCCGTGGGTGATGTTTTTAGATGCTGACGAGCGATTGACACCGATGTTTTGTGAGGAGATGGAGCGAGAGTTACCGACAACAAAATACAATGCATTCATTTGTTTCTATGATAACTGGTTTATGGAGCGAATGCTTAGACATGGCGATGCAATGCGTAAGACTGCCATTCTCCGTCTTGGAGCAGGCGAATATGAAAAGATTGAAGAGCATGGCTGGTCGAACCTCGATATGGAGATTCACGAGCATCTTCAGGTGAAAGGAGAGATTGGTACTATACAGTCTCGGCTTGAGCATCATGATAAACGAAGTCTTGAAAGTTATTACAAAAAACATGAAGAATATGCTTCATGGGAGGCAAATCGCTACAAGGCATTAAATGGAGATTTCTCAAAGTTAACGGAACGACAGCGGATGAAGTACCAACTGATCAATAAATGGTGGTTTGGTTTCGCCTATTTCATTGTATGCTATTTTCTGAAAAAAGGCTTTCTTGATGGCGAGGCTGGTTATGTTTTTGCGAGAGGCAAGTGGAAATATTTTAGCAATATCAGAAAGAAGATTCTGAACGGAGTAGAATAATGGAACTCAAACTACCTAGAAAAGCATTAGTTACTGGCGCGGCAGGTTTTCTTGGAAGTCATCTTTGCAGGCGGCTTCTTGATGACGGTTACGAAGTTACGGCGTTGGACAATTTATTTACCGGTACAAAACAAAATATTGAAAGTCTATTGGACAATAGACGTTTTTCTTTTGTACTACATGACGTCACTCAACCATATTGGGGACAATTTGACGAAATATATAATCTAGCTTGTCCTGCCAGTCCTATTCACTATCAGCATAATCCTGTTGAGACATTAAAATCAAGTGTCTTAGGCATGATGAATATACTTGATTTGGCACTGAAAACCAAAGCGAAATTGTTGCATACAAGTACAAGTGAAGTTTATGGTGACCCACTTGTACATCCACAAGTTGAGAGTTATTGGGGAAATGTCAATACAATTGGCATCAGGAGTTGCTATGATGAAGGAAAACGTTGTGCTGAGACTCTAGCAGCTGATTATCGTCGAGAATATCATGTGGATGTCCGTATGGTTCGTATTTTCAATACATACGGTCCGAACATGCATCCAAAAGATGGACGTGTGATTTCAAATTTTATCATGCAAGCTTTGCAAAATGAAGATATTACACTATTTGGTGATGGGCTGCAAACACGAAGTTTCCAATATTGTGGCGACCTCATAGAGGCAATACGTCGGTATATGGAACTACCGAGGAAGACCATTGATACATTTTTCGAGAAACATAAACTGGGGGCACCTGTAATCAATACAGGCAATCCAGGAGAATACACTATTAAGCAACTTGCCGAAGAGACATTGAGACAGTTACCTGAATCAAGGTCTCAACTTGTCTATCGTCCAATTCCTTCAGACGACCCTAAGCGGCGTAAGCCAGACATAACATTGGCAAAAGAACTTTTAGATTGGGAACCAAAGGTTCCTTTAAAAGAAGGGCTTGCTAAGACAATTGAGTATTTCAAAGGATTTATTGAATAATAGATTATTGATGTTTTTATATGTACTACACTCACATTATACTATGTAAATACTAGAAAATATCTACAACCGTGGTTTTGAGAGACTTGTTTTATTGCAAAATCACGGATGGAGCAATGAGATTTTAATTATTCAGTTGCTTACTAGTTTGGAAAGAAATCATGAAACGTGCATTTATCACAGGAATCACGGGGCAGGATGGCTCCTATCTGACAGAGCTACTGCTGGACAAAGGGTATGAAGTCCATGGGCTTATGCGACGTGCCAGTACGTTCAACACAAACCGGATCGATCATCTCTATCAGGATTCGCATATTGAAGGAGTGTCATTGTTCCTCCATTATGGCGATTTGACAGATGCCAGCAACCTAAGCCGCCTGTTCGAGAAGATCCAGCCGGATGAAATCTACAATCTGGGGGCGCAGTCACACGTACGCGTCAGTTTCGACGTGCCGGAATATTCGGCCGATACGGATGCCTTGGGCGTCCTGAGAATATTGGATGCCGTTCGCGAGACCTGCCCGAAGGCGCATTTCTACCAGGCTTCCACATCGGAGCTTTATGGCAAAGTACAGGAAGTCCCTCAGACAGAAACCACACCGTTCTACCCACGCAGCCCCTACGCGGTAGCGAAGCAATACGGCTTCTGGATCACGAAGAACTATCGGGAATCCTACGGATTGCACGCCTCCAACGGCATCCTTTTCAACCACGAATCACCACGCCGCGGCGAGACGTTCGTGACGCGGAAGATCACGATGGCCGTGGCTCGGATCATCCGCGACATGCAGGATTGCCTGTATATGGGCAATATCGACGCATTGCGGGACTGGGGCTATGCGAAAGACTATGTCCGCATGATGTGGATGATGTTGCAACAGCCGGAGGCCGATGACTATGTCGTCGCGACGGGCGAAATGCATACCGTCCGAGAGTTCATTGAACGCTCTTTCGGTCTGGTCGATCATCCGATTGAATGGAAGGGCAAAGGCGTCAATGAGATTGGAATCGACAAGACAACTGGAAAGGTTGTCGTACGGATTGATCCGCGCTATTTCCGCCCCGCGGAGGTTGAACAGTTGCTTGGCAATCCAGCAAAGGCCAAAGAAAAGCTCGGTTGGGTTCCGGAAGTTAAATTCGAACAACTGGTTAAGATCATGGTGGAAGGCGACATCCGCCTGCTGGACAATCCAAGATATGAAAAGGGGTTCTGACAATGATAAGCAAAGACGCAAAAATATTCATCTGCGGCCACAGGGGGATGGTCGGCAGCGCCTGTGTGCGGAAGTTCGAATTGGAAGGATACCATAACATCCTGAAACGAACGCATGCAGAGCTTGATCTGCGCAACCAAGTAGCTGTGAAGGCGTTCTTTGACGCAGAGCAGCCTGATTATGTCATATTGGCAGGCGCGAAGGTGGGCGGTATCATGGCCAACAAGACGCACTGTGCGGAGTTTCTGCTGGAGAATCTGGAGATCCAGAACAACGTTATCATGCAGAGCTATCTGCATGGCGTCAAGAAGTTCTGCTTTCTGGGCTCCAGTTGCATCTATCCATGCCAGGCTCAGCAGCCCATCAAGGAGGAGTTTCTGCTGACAGGCCCGCTGGAGCCGACGAACGAAGGCTACGCCTTGGCGAAAATCGCGGGATACAAGCTCTGCCTGTATCTGAGTCGGCAGTATGGATGGAACACCGTTAGTCTCATGCCGTGCAACCTCTACGGAACGAACGACAACTACCATCCTGAGAATAGTCATGTCTTTCCTGCGTTCATTCGTCGGTTTGTCACAGCGGCGGACGAAAAGAAGGAGGCGGAAGTCCTGTGGGGCACGGGAAAGCCGTTGCGGGAATTCCTGCATGTGGATGACGTGGCGAACGCTGTCTACTATTTCATGCAGAACCATGACGATCCGAATGTCGTGAACATCGGTTACGGGACGGATGTGACGATTGCCGAACTGGCGGAGAAAATCGCCGCCGCGGCAGGCTTCCATGGCACGATTGAATGGGATGCCACGAAGCCCGACGGGATGTATCGGAAGCTGATGGATTCAAGTCGCGCCAGGGCAATGGGATGGAAACCGCAGATAACATTGGACGAAGGGATTGAACGAACGGTACGGGAGTATCGGTCTATAATTCATAATGCATAATTAAGTGGTTTGTGGTTTGTGGTTTGTGGGCAGTTATTTGTAATGAATTTGCTTTCAGCTTTCAGCTTTTTGCTTTAGGCTCTGACATATGTTGTCAGATGAATATTACACCATGCATTTGACGCCTCATGGCTGGGTGGAGGGTACGGAGAAGACGGCCAGAGGAACGGTGGAACGTCCTGTGCCTGATGAAGCTGTGTTCAGCTTGATATTCCATGAAATGGTCAGTGGGATTCTCGGCCATCCTGAACAAAGAGTTGACGTGAAATATCGAACAGATGCTTTATCTGGCATTCTCAAGATTTTGTTTTCCACATATGGCAAACTACCGAAACGTTTTCAATCGTGGAAGATAATAGTCGATTGGTAATTTGACGCTTTTAGTGAAACATATGAATTGTATTCAGAAATTCTTTGATATCTATCATTCAGAGCCGGAAGACATCGCCTTCTGTCCGTATAGAATCTGCCCAATTGGAGCGCATGTCGATCACCAGTTAGGAAAAATCACAGGTCTAGCGATTGACAAGGGAATCCACATCGCCTATCGGCTGAAGCATAATGGTGTCATTGAACTGTCATCTCTACAGTTTGAGAAACGTGCGCAATTCCATATCCATGAGACACCGGAATTCAAACAAGACGACTGGGCTGACTATTTGCGTGGGGCGACCATCGCGCTGGGGCTGAAATATCGGTTAAAATATGGATTGGCGGGAGTCATCGAAGGGAGTCTGCCGATTGGCGGTCTGTCGTCATCGGCTGCCGTCATCATTTCATTTCTGTCGGCGTTATGCAAGGTCAACGACATAACCTTAACACCACAAAAAATGATTATGACGGCACTTTGGGCTGAAAACCAATACGTCGGCGTATCCTGCGGCAAACTAGACCAGAGTTGTGAAGTGTTATCGAGACGTAATCATCTTCTCTATCTGGACACAAAGGATGACAGCTATGAATTGATACCAACACATCCGCAGATGAAACCATATAGCATTGCTATTTTCTTTTCAGGCCTTGAGCGGACGTTGGCAGGATCGAAATTCAATATGCGCGTGGATGAAGTACGGTCAGCTGCATATGCGTTGAAAGCATCCGCAGGCATGGAGTATGGCAAGTTCAAGGAAACGTATCTGCGGGATGTACCGAGGGATGTATTTGAACAGTATAAAAACAAACTACCAGACAACTGGCGAAAACGCGCGGAGCATTGGTATTCCGAACAGGAACGTGTGGAGCAGGGAGCCGAAGCTTGGCGACGTGGAGATTTGGAAGAGTATGGACGGTTGTCATTTGAGAGTGGTCGGTCGTCCATTGAAAATTGGGAGACTGGATCGCCTGAGTTGAAAAAACTCTATGAGATCATGACGAAAACGGAGGGAATCTATGGTGGACGATTTTCTGGTGCAGGATTCAAAGGTTGCTGTATGGCGCTGATAGATCCTGAGTATGAAGAAAGCATCAAGGAGACAGTCACACGGGAATATCTGAAGGCTTTCCCGCAGCTTGAAGGGAAATACTCTGTACATATTTGCCATAGTGAAAATGGAGTTGTTTTAGGACGTTAATGGGAACCACGAAAAGACACGAAAAAACACGAACATTATTGATTTAAAAGCACCACTGAATACACTGATTATACAGATAATACAATCAATGCCTCGCAGACGTCGGCCGAAGTGCTGATGGCTTTGTGCAGGCATGACACGATGGATTGCTGAAGATCAATAAGGCCTCCGTCTGCTCGGCGGTTGTCATCGCTACGCGAGCTTTTTCAATTCATAATGCATAATTCATAATTATTATAAGGCAGGAACTTAGCGTTTTGCTTAAAGTATTATTTGTGAAAGATATATGAAATGCTTGATTTTGGCGGCGGGATATGCGACTCGCCTTTATCCTTTGACGGAAAACTTCCCCAAACCGTTACTTGAGGTGAAAGGAAAGAAGATTCTGGACTGGCTGGTAGATGACATCGATGCTAGCGGAATGGTGGACCAGTATGTGGTCGTTTCCAATCATAAATTCGTCCAACATTTTCAAAAGTGGGCGGAAGGTAAGAAACAGGATATCGTTGTACTGGATGATGGGACATCGACCAATGAGACGCGTTTGGGAGCGGTGAAGGACATTCAGTTCGCCATTGATGAACTGAAGCTGGATGATGACCTATTAATTATTGCTGGGGACAATGTATTGGATTTCAGTTTGGCAAAATTCGTCCAATATGCAATGGAGAAAAAGACTTCCTGTATCATGCGGTATTTTGAACCGAAACTCCAGAAATTGCAGAAGAGTGGGGTAATAGTTACTGAAAATGATGGTCTTGTCATCAACATGCAGGAGAAACCAGAAAAGCCCCAGAGTACATGGTGCTGCCCGCCATTCTATTTTGTTGTGAAAAAGGATGTCCCAATGGTGGCAAAAGGAATCGAGGCGGGCTGTGGAACAGATGCCCCCGGAAGTTTCATTGCATGGCTGTACAAGAAAGTTCGTGTCTATGCCATGCGGATGCCTGGAAAGCGATATGACATTGGCACGCTGGAAAGCTATGATCAGATCAAAAACGAATATCAGGGAATTGTAAAATAGACTTATGCAAAGTGCTTTGATAGCAAAACAATTTGCAGTGGAAGGACGGGTCTTCTCATGTGAGGACATGAAGGAAGGCAACGTCAACGACACATATCTTGCCATCTACCGGACAGTGTTCTCGGAGACTCGTGCCGTCATCCAGCGGATCAACACGTATGTCTTCAAGGAGCCTGACAAGCTCATGGAAAACATGCACAGAGTGACAGAACATGTCCACAAGGTCTACGAGGCGGAACAGGACGATCCGGACACGGACCGCATTTGGCAGCTGCCGAAGGTCATCCAAACGCGAGATGGGAAGGACTTCTTCATCGACGATAATGGCAACTACTGGCGAGCCATCACGCAGATCGCAAGCGCCCACGCCTATGACAAAATCCAGAGCGCGGAGCACGCCCATGAAGTCGGTGCTGTATTAGGTAAGTTCCATCATGCCATTTCAGACATGCCGTGCGACAGCCTCCACGACACGCTTCCCGGCTTCCACATCACGCCCGGATACTTTACGAAGCTGGACGAAGCTCTTCAGACAAAACAGGGAAAGGCGCGTCTGGACGCGACGAGAGTCGCTCATAACGTATTGGTTTTCCTTGAGAAACGTCGTGACTGGTGCTCCGTGTTGGAGGATGCAAAGGCACGCGACGAGCTGTCGATGCGGCCTATCCACGGCGATCCGAAGACGGCGAACGTCATGATTGACGAGATGACGAACAAAGGGACGGCGATCATCGATCTGGACACTGTGAAACCGGGCCTCGTTCACTACGACATCGGCGACTGCCTGCGGTCGTGCTGCAATCCGGCGGGGGAAGAGACACACGACATCTCGTCGGTGATATTTGACACGGATTTGGCGGACGCGGTCTTATCCGGATATAGAGAGCAGGCCCGTGGCTTTCTGACAGACG
>JAEEGL015713667.1_pt1 | contig 25395 bp, 22 predicted proteins | sample 9134231 | NCBI WGS metagenome assembly JAEEGL01 (sample SAMN16246548, study PRJNA631951) | gut metagenome | biome: gut microbiome; feature: rumen; material: fiber-attached | host: Bos | place: Iran: Karaj | collected 2018-10
CAGGTCAAGATACGCGGTTTCCGTATCGAACTAAAGGAGGTTGAGGCTGTTATCCGTGAGTATCCAGGTATAAAGGATGCCACCGTGCAGGCATTTGACTATGATAATGGAGGAAAGTATATTGCTGCATACGTGGTAAGCGATGAGCAAGTGGATGTGGCAGCCCTTAACAATTTCATTGCAAGCAAAAAACCGCCATACATGGTGCCGGCAGCCACGATGCAGATAGACAGCATACCACTGAACCAGAACCAAAAGGTAAACCGAAGGGCTCTGCCCGCGCCAGTACTGAAGAAGGGAGATGCTGAGTATGTGAAACCTGTCAACGAACAGGAAGCACTGTTTTGCGGAATCTTCGGAGATATATTAGGTATAGAGCAGTATAGTGCCACTGACAATTTCTTTGAGTTGGGAGGCACGTCGGTGATGGTAATCCGCATCATCACCGAGGCAGACAAGGCTGGCCGCCATATAGCCTACGGCGACGTGTTTGCCAATCCTACACCACGCCAGTTGGCGGCACTGCTATCCGAACAGCACCACCCTGTCACTACCTTTGAGGGAGGAAGTCAGAAACAACCAAACGGCCAACTCCCCAAACGACCAAACGCCGACGCGCAGTATGACTACAAGCCTATCGACACGCTGCTGATGCGTAACACCCTCGACAATTTCCGCAAGGGCGAACGGCAGAGCATAGGTAATGCACTACTGACGGGAGCCACCGGCTACTTAGGCATACACGTACTGCGGGAACTGATAGGGCGTGACGATGTGCCTGTGATATACTGTCTTGTACGCGCCAAGGACAGCATGGACGGCGAGCGCCGACTGAAACGTCTGCTGTTCTATTACTTTGGCGACAGTTTCAAGGAACTCTTCGGCTCACGCCTGCACGTAATGGCAGGAGACGTGACGGAACCCTTCTGGAATAAGGGAGAAAGGAATAAGGAGGAAGGTTTGAATGGTAATAAGCCCTCATCCCTCTTCCCTCTTCCCTCCTCCATAAACACCGTGTTCAACTGCGCCGCTGTGGTAAAGCATTTCTCCGCCGGCACAGATATAGAAGACGTAAACATCAAGGGCGTGGTAAACTGCGTACGCTTCTGCATAGAGACAGGCGCAAGGCTCATTCATATCTCCACTTACAGCACTGCCGGACTATCAGTAAACGGCAAGCCGTCACCCGATACCGTGCAGACAGAACAGACACTGTATTTCGGACAATACATGGAGAATCGTTACGTTCATTCAAAGTTCGTGGCAGAGCGAACAGTGCTTGAGGCAGTAGCCATACACGGTCTTGACGGCAAGGTGATGCGCGTAGGCAACCTCGCTCCGCGCTCTACCGACGGAGAGTTCCAGATTAATGCGCAGACAAACTCAGCCATGGGACGTGTGCGTGTCTTTAAGACTCTTGGCTGCTATCCATACGAGATGACCGACCAACCCATGGAGTTCTCGCCCATCAATGAGGTGGCCAATGCTGTCGTCACGCTTGCAGTGACACCACGAGACTGCTGTCTGTTCCATCCGTTCAACAATCACTACGTACACTTCGGCGATGTGCTCGGTGAGCTGAAACAGATAGGCACACCACCACGGCAGGTTGAGGCAGAAGAGTATGAATTGGCACTGGAAAAGGCAAAGTCTGACCCTGCAAAGGCACAGCAGCTGCAGAGCCTCATAGCCTATCAGGACATGGCGCACGGCCAGAAAGCAGCCTTGATAAAGACCGTCAACGACTACACCACGCAGGTGCTTTACAGGATGGGATTCCGCTGGTCTCCTACATCAGGAGACTACGTAGAACGTTTCCTCACCGCCATTGAAGGTCTGGGATATTTTAGCGAGACTGAATGAGACATGAGAAGCAGGAAAGATAAGGAGTTAAAGGGAGTTAAGGAGTTATGGAGTTAAGACAAATGTGTTGAAACTTAATAAAGAAATAACGTAATGTCTTAACTACTTCCTACTTAACTTCTGACTACCTAGCTACTGAAAAATATAAATATCGGAAGAAATAGCATTCATGAAAAAACTGCTTGAGAATATACGTGGCAAGAGTATTCCCCTGCTGTTGGCTGCGGCTATGCTGATAGTCGTAGTTGTCGGCGTGCAGTATTACATGGGCATTGCCAACGATGATGAAAATGCCCGGAAACTGGTAAACCGTGAACTGCACATGGTTGAGCAGCGCATACTCAACTTGCTTACAGAGGCTGAGACTTCGCTCGACGATCTGCATGATGACACACGCGATGAACTGGCAAATCCTGAGCTGATGCCCGACATAACACGAGAGGTGGTGAAGCAGAATCCCTTTATCAAGGCTGTAGCGATAGGCTTTGTGCCATATTACTATAAAGACAGGGGCAGGTTGTATGAGCCATACAGCATGGTGCAGGGCGACAGCATAGTAACGGGAGTGGCAGATGACAACTACGAGGGATATGACTATACCACGAGGGCATGGTATATAGACGGTCAACGCCGGGACATACACCGTGGCAAGTGGGGACAGCCATACGTGGACGATACACAAAACAATTCATACGTCATGTCACTGAGCCGGCCTTTGTATTACCACGGCAAGCTGGTGGCGGTATTGTGCCTTGACGTAGAACTGAAGCGCCTGCGGCAGATGTTGAAAAAAGCGGAACCTTACCCTGGCAGCGTGTGCCGGCTGCTGGATAAAAACGGCAATGTGCTGGCAGCATCCTCGGAGGATAATCCGTCTGATGCAGATTTCTTCACCGACCAGAAGAAAATCGCCAACTATGACATGGTGCTGGTGCTGTCTTGTCCTGAGAACATGATATACGGCAATACTGCCATGATGAACATCATCACCTTCGGACTGTTGTTCACAGGTATGCTGCTGCTTGGATTCATCGTGCAGCGCACCATAGTGTATCACACAAGGCTCAGGAACGCGCGCAAGGAGCAGGAGATGACAGAGCATGAGATGCAGATAGCCCACGGCATACAGATGCACATGCTGAAGCGTGACTTCCCTCAAGGGTTGTGTGCCACCCTGAAGCCTATGAAAGAGGTCGGCGGCGACTTGTATGATTTCTATCAGAACGGTCAGGACATATATTTCATCATAGGCGACGTGAGCGGCAAAGGCATACCGGCTGCCATGATGATGGCTGCCACGGTCAATCTGTTTCGCATGGCGGTGCGCCATTTCTCTACGCCGGTGGAGATAACTTGCGAGATAAACCGCATATTGTCGGAGAATAACAGCAGCATGATGTTTGTGACAGCCTTTGTCGGCAAGATTGACAAGAGCCACGGACTTCTTACCTACTGCAACGCAGGACATAACCCTCCGATATTCAATGATATCCTGATGAAGACCGACCCTGACATACCCATTGGATATGATGCCGGATATACTTACAGGCAGTATGGAGAACTGTTTCCTGAGGGAAGTCGCCTTGTGCTATATACCGACGGCGTGACAGAGGCTCGCAACAATGAAAAGAAATTCATGGGCATTGAGCATCTGCTCGCCATTACACGGGAATATTCCAGTCTCGAAGCGAAGTCTGTGGTGACGCATATCATGGATGCCACACAGCAATTCTTCGGCGATTCAGAGCAGCGTGACGACATCACGCTGGTGTGCATAGAGAACGATACACCATCACAGCCCGTGAGTCTCGTGATAAGAAATGACGTGGAGGAGTTCAGACGCGTAAAAGGCTTGCTGCGCGAATACTGCGGATGTATGAAACTCAGCCGCAGACAGTCGGAGAGGATAGTGTTGGCGGCTGAGGAGGCTTTGTCAAATGTCATCCACTACGCCTACCCGAAGGGGGTGGCTGGAAAAATAGATGTGACATTCAACACGACAACGGATGATGACGGGGACTATTTCACAATTACAATCAGCGATAGCGGGGAGGAATTCAATCCGCTTGCCCAGCCGCCGATTGACCCAGAACAGACGGTAAGCAGCGGTCAGATAGGTGGGCTGGGCATATATCTGTACCAGCAACTGATGGATGACGTTAACTATGAGCGCACCCCCGACGGACAAAACGTACTTATATTGAAAAAGAAACTATAAATACAAACAGAATACTATGTTTGACATTAATATTGAACAGAAAGAGAACGAGACTGTGATTGCCCTGAACGGCGAGTTTGACAACATTGCATCTGCTGAGGCTGCAGACATACTTGACCGCTTGGCAGAGCAACCTGGCGACAAGATTGTCGTTGACTGCAAGAACCTGGAGTATATCAGTTCCTCAGGTCTTCGCTTCTTCATGCAGCTGAAGAAAAACTGCGCGCAAAGCGGCGGCGAGGTAGTGGTGAAAAACCTGAATGAGGATGTAGAGGACATCTTCCGCCTCAGCGGTTTTCACCATATCTTTACGATTCTTTGATTAAAAGGGGGATGAATGAGGGATGAATGCATTATGCACCATACAGTGCCTCGACAGCAAGTCGGTAACTGTCAAGACCGAAACCGCATATCACACCTTTGCAGGCAGGGGAGAGATATGAGTGATGACGGAACTCCTCACGCTGGTGTACGTTACTGATGTGCACCTCTATCACGGGGCACTTCAGTGAGCGTATGCAGTCATGCAGTGCCACGGAGGTGTGGGTGTATGCACCAGCATTAAGTACCACACCGTCGTAGGTAAAGCCTACCTCCTGCAACTTGTTTATCATCTCACCCTCGATATTGCTCTGGTAATACTCCAGTTCAACCTGTGGGTAACGCTCCTTCAGTTTCGGCAGATAGCTCTCAAACGAGCTGTCGCCGTAGATTCCAGGTTCCCTTACCCCAAGAAGATTGAGGTTAGGACCGTTCATGATTAGTATCTTCATGTTTTTATAGTTTAATGGGTAATGTGTAATGTGTAGTGTGATTACAATTTACGTATGTAAGATTGTCTGAGTCCCGAAAGCATTTTTGAAATATCTGTTACTTGGGTTTCTATATCATTATATTGTTCCTCATTTACATAGCCTAAATCCAATGCTATTTCCATCTGCGACATTGTTTCATACAATGAACCGAACGCAAATTCAAGGAAATGTAACTTGTCTTTATCAGAATAGCGCCCCATTGCTTCCGCTAAATTAGAAGTTATCGAGACGGCGGCACGCCGCAGTTGATTAGTAAGGGCAAACAATTCGTCTTTCGGAAAGCTACTTGTTATGGAGTAAATCGTCTTGACATACTTACGGCTATGCTGATACACCACAAGGCGACGATAAGAAAAATGCTCTGCTGTAGGATTCATATTTCATTATACTCTAAACTTTATACTCTGAACTCTACTCAGATCTTCTCCATCACCTTCCTCACTCCCTCACTGGCACCACACTGGAAATGAGTGACGTTTGCCTTGGCTGTCACAGGCTTCGGGTCAATGAGGTATACCGGGGTACCGGGCTTCACATACTGCACCAGTCCGGCAGCAGGATAGACATTGAGCGATGTACCGATGATGATGAATACATCTGCCTGTTGAGCCACTTGTGCTGCATCATACATATTAGGCACATTCTCACCGAAGAACACGATATACGGGCGCAGCAGCGAACCATCGCCAGCCTTCTCACCGTGAGGCACCTCAAGACCTGTCTCGCCGAAACCCTCATGTGGCAGTGATACATGATAGCGCGGATTATCCACATCACGACTGCTGCACATCTTCATCATCTCACCGTGCAGGTGGATAACCTTCGTGGAACCGGCAGCTTCATGCAATGCGTCCACATTCTGCGTTACGATGGTCACGTCATAATCTTTCTCCATCTCAGCCAGCAACTTGTGGCCTTCACATGGCTGCACATCCTTGTATTTCACGCGCAGCATGTTATAGAAGTCATTGACGTAATCAGGATCAGCCTCCCACCCCTCATGCGTGGCAACGCGCTCTACGGGATAGTTGTCCCACAAACCTCCTGCATCACGGAATGTGCTCAGGCCGCTCTCTACCGACATTCCTGCGCCGGTCAATACCACAATCTTCTTTTTCATATCGCAGTTTTCGTTATACCAACTCCGTCTCGCCCTGCAAGGGAGGGAGAAGTCGTCATGTTATACCACAAATGCAAAGTTAATATTTTTTCTTGATATAGATTATTTTGCAATAAAGAAAATAAAGGTGTCACAACCGTCTTAACATAATTTAGCATGCTGAAATAGATGTAAATGCAAACTTTTGAGTAATTTTGTATGATTATTGAAATTAATTTAAGATGGATAAAACAAGTTATGCCCTTGGTATGGGAATCGGACGTCAGCTGAAAGACATGGGTGCTGACAAACTGAACTTAGATGATTTTGCACAGGCAATAAAGGACTGTGTCAATGGTAAACCACAGATGACAGACGCAGAAGCACAGCAGTTGACTCAGCAGTTCTTCGTAGAGCAGGAGAAGCAACAGCGTGCACGCGCAGCCGAGTTAGGCAAGGCCCAGAAGGCTGAGGGCGAGAAATATCTTGAGGAGAACGCAAAGAAGGACGGAGTGATAACAACTCCTTCCGGACTGCAATATAAGGTACTGAAAGAGGGTAACGGCAAATCACCAAAGGCCACCGACAGTGTAGTATGCCACTATGAGGGTTTCCTCATCAACGGTACACTGTTTGACTCAAGCGTACAGCGCGGCACTCCAGCCACCTTCCCACTTAACGGTGTGATAAAAGGATGGACTGAGGGTCTGCAGCTGATGAAAGAAGGCGGCAAGTACCGTTTCTTCATACCTTACCACCTGGCTTACGGCGAGGCTGGTTCCGCAGGTGCCATTCCTCCATTCGCCACTCTGATATTCGACGTTGAGTTGATAGAGGTGAAGTAAACGAAAACGAAAACGAAAACGAAGGCGGAACGAAGGCGGAACGAAGGCGGAACGAAGTCGGAACGAAGTCGGGAACGCGAACGTAAACAAAGACGAAAATAAAAACTAACAATAAAACAATTTAGAAAAAATGAAGAAATTCACATTCGCTGCTTGCGTAGCCATTGCAGCAGCTGTATTTACCTCATGCGGTAACGGTACTCCAACCGCAAACTTGAAAAACGACATTGACACTCTGAGCTATGCCGTTGGTATGTCACAGAGCGACGGTCTGAAGGAATATCTCGTAGAGCGTGTTGGAGTTGACACTGCATATATAGATGAGTTCATCAAGGGTCTCAACGAGGGCGCTACTGCCGGTGACGACAAGAAGAAGGCAGCCTACTATGCTGGTATCCAGATAGGTCAGCAGATAGGCGGACAGATGGTACAGGGACTTAACTACGAGCTCTTCGGCGCTGACTCTACACAGACCATCTCTCTGAAGAACCTCCTCGCAGGTTTCGTGTCTGGCGTTACAGGCAAGAAGCAGCTGATGGACCTCGAGACTGCACGCAAGACTCTTGAGGCTAAGATGCACACCATCAAGGCAGCCAACATGGAGAAGCAGTATGGCGACTACAAGAAGAAGAACGAGGCTTTCCTCGCCAACAACAAGAAGCAGCCAGGCGTTGTAACACTGCCAAGCGGCGTACAGTACAAGGTGCTGAAGGCTGGTACCGGCACTGTGCCTGCTGATACTTCTACCGTTATGGTACATTATGAGGGCAAGACCATCGACGGCCAGGTATTTGACTCAAGCTACAAGCGCGGCGAGCCTGTAACAATGCGTTGCAACCAGGTAATCAAGGGATGGACTGACGCTCTTGTACACATGCCAGAAGGTTCTAAGTGGGAGGTTTACATTCCTCAGGAGCTGGCATACGGCGAGCGTGCACAGGGTCAGAGCATCAAGCCTTTCTCTACCCTTATCTTCACCATCGAGCTTGTGAAAATCAAATAAGGTTTTTAAGAGTATAACACTATGAAGAGAATATTCATATTCATGGCTCTCGCAGCTATGGTGCTAAGCGTCAACGCAGCTAAGAAGCCAAAGAAAGTGAACGCAACCACAGCGGCTACGTCACAGGTGGCTGTCTCTGCCGAATCGAAGAAGGCGACCAGCGATTCTGTAAGCTATGCAGCAGGATACATACAGACCAACGGTCTCATCCCTTATCTGCAGCAGCAGAACGTTGACACCGCATACATGGCAGACTTCATCCAGGGTCTGAAGGACCTGAAGGCAAAAGGCAACGACCCACGTCTCGTTGCATATTCAGAAGGCGTCCGCATCGCCCAGATGATAAACTCTCGTATGATACCGGGTGTAAGCAAGGAACTGCAGAGCACTGGCAACACCGTTAACAGCGACCAGCTCTACGCCGGCTTCATTGCGGCACTGGAAGGCGACACTACGAAGTTCAACATGCAGACCGCTGAAGACTACTTCAACAAGACATTCTCACGCCCAAGCGAGGAGTGGCTCAAGGCTAACAAGACCAAGCCGGGCGTGGTGACCACCGCCTCAGGCTTGCAGTACAAGGTAATCACAATGGGCACCGGTGAGCGTCCAAAGGCTGACCAGGAGGTTGAGGTGAAGTATGAGGGTCACCTGATTGACGGTACAGAGTTTGACTCAAGCTATAAGCGTAACCCACAGACCACCAAGTTTAAGTGCAACCAGGTGATAAAAGGCTGGACCGAAGGTCTGCAGCTGATGCCTGTAGGCTCTAAGTTTGAGTTCTACATACCACAGGAGCTGGCTTACGGTTCACGCGGTATGGGTGATAAGATTCCACCATACTCTGCACTTATCTTCACTGTCGAACTGATCAGTGTGAAATAATGACTCCTAAGAGACTGTACATAATAAACGACAAATAAAAAAGACGATGATGTTCCTCTACTACTGAGGAACATCATCGTTTTGCTTTTTTCAAGATGCTATTATCCATGACAGGCTACGGCAAAGCCGTGGCAACATACAAAGAAAAGAAGATACACGTGGAGGTGCGCGCACTCAACTCAAAGAACTTTGACTGCCAGACACGCATAGCTCCAATATACCGTGAACGCGAGATAGAGATACGCCGCATGATACAGGCAAGCGTCGTAAGAGGAAAGATAGATTTCTCCATCTGGATAGAGAGCGACACTACCGGTGACGTACCTACAATCAATATGGCACTGGTCAAGAACTATCATGCACAACTGAAAGCCATGCAGCAGGAGATAGGCGCCGGAGAGGTGGCTCTGCCTGAGATGATGCAGATGATACTGCGCATGCCCGATGTCATGTCTCACGACGAAACCGTGGAACTGACCGACGAGGAATGGGCTGCAGCACAGACAGCCATCAACGAGGCACTGAACAACCTGCACGACTTCCGCGCCCAGGAGGGAGCAGCACTGCGCAAGAAGTTTGAAGAGAAACTTGACAACATCGCCCGTCTGGCAAAGGAGATTGAGCCATGGGAGCAGAGCCGCGTAGAGAAGATACGCACGAGAATCGTTGAGAGCCTGCGCGAACTGCCTGATGTGGAATATGACCAGAACAGGCTGGAGCAGGAACTCATATATTACATAGAGAAACTTGACATTTCAGAGGAGAAGCAGAGACTTGCCAACCACCTGAAATACTTCCGCGAGACCATGGACGAGCCTCAGAGCCAAGGCAAGAAGCTCGGCTTCATAGCACAAGAGATGGGACGCGAGATTAACACCACCGGTTCAAAGAGCAACCAGGCAGAGATGCAGAATATAGTGGTGCAGATGAAAGATGAACTGGAACAGATAAAAGAGCAGGTGCTCAACGCACTGTAAACATTTATAACATAAAGAAGAAGAACCTATGTCTATTTGGATTGTATTGAAACTCATAGGCTCACTGGCACTGCTGATGTACGGCATGAAGTCAATGAGTGAGAGCCTGCAGAAAATGGCTGGTCCACAGCTCCGTCACGTATTGCAGGCAATGACCACAAACCGCTTCACGGGAATGTTCACCGGTGCCTTTGTCACCGCCGCCGTGCAGTCATCTACAGCCACAACGGTGATGACGGTATCGTTCGTCAACGCCGGACTGCTGACACTGGCACAAGCCATATCCATCATCATGGGCGCCAACATCGGCACCACGTTTACCGCATGGATAATGTCAACGGGCTTCACGTTTAACATCACCGACCTGGTATGGCCGGCATTCTTTGTCGGACTGCTGCTGATATACAGCAAGACACGCCGCATCATAGGCGACTTCCTCTTCGGCGTCAGCTTCCTGCTGCTCGGTCTGGGAACGCTGAAAATGACCGGCACCGACATGCACCTGGAACAGATATCGGCAGTGACAGACTTCTTCAAGTCTTTTGAAGACGGATATCTGTCATACTTTATCTTCCTCTTCATCGGTGGAGTGATGACGGTATGCGTACAGTCATCGGCAGCCGTCATGGCCATCACCATGACACTCTGCGCCACAGGCGTGATGCCTATATACCTCGGCATAGCGCTGGTAATGGGTGAGAACATCGGTACCACGGTGACATCAAACATTGCCGCCATGACAGCCAACACACAGGCACGCCGCGCGGCTTTCGCACACATGTTCTTCAACATCTTCGGTGTGGTGTGGATAATGTTTATATTCCGTTCCTTCACCGACATGGTATGCTCAATGGTAGGTTATGTACCCGAGCACCCCAACCCCATGTTGTTACCATTCGTGCTGGCTACGTTCCACACCTCGTTCAACGTTATCAACACCCTTATTCTCATCTGGTTCATTCCACAGATAGAGAAGATAGCCTGCAAGATAATAACCAGTCCGCGCACACAGGAGGAAGAGGAAGAAGACTTCCGCCTGCACTTCATACAGACTGGCCTTATGGACACCCCAGAGCTCTCGCTGCTCGAGGCGCAGAAGGAGATATGCAACTTTGCCGACCGTACACAGCGCATGTACGGGTTGTCATGCGAACTGCTTGAGGAGAAGGATGACACTGCCTTCGTAAAACTCTTCTCACGCGTGGAGAAGTATGAGCAGATATCAGACAACATGGAGATAGAGATAGCCAAGTACCTTGATCAGGTAAGTGACCTGCACCTGTCTGACGAGACCAAAGCGAAGATACGTGCCATGATGCGCGAGATAAGCGAGATAGAGTCTGTTGGCGACTCCTGCTACAACATCGCACGCACCATCAACCGTCTGCACTCTTCCAAGGAGGTTTTCACCGAAGAGCAGCTTAACCACGCTCACCAGATGCTTGCGCTCACCAATGACGCACTGACGCAGATGAACATCCTCATGAAGGGACGCAAGGACTATCTGAATGCCAACCGCAACTTCAACATAGAGATTGAAATAAACAATTTCCGTGACCAGCTGAAGGAGCAGAACATCAACGACCTGGGCGACCATAAGTATAGCTATGCCATCGGCTCTATCTATATAGACCTCATCAACGAGTGCGAGAAGCTGGGCGACTACGTCATCAACGTGGTGGAGGCTCGTATGGGCATAAAGCAAAGGGATTAATCAGTGCACAGTTCTTAGTGCATAATTAATAGTGTACAGTTTTGTGCAAAATGTGAGCTAAAATGCATAGTGCGCAAATGACAAAATGAAAGCTATGCTTTCACAGTGTGAAAGCATAGCTTTTACGACGTCATTCGATAGCTTTCACACCCTAAAAGCTATGCTTTTACGACGCTACCCGGTATTTAACACCTGTTAAGAATTAGTGTTACGAATTTAACTAAAATCTTTACAATATGTCACAAAAACCCACCTTTTAGCGACAATCTGAAAAACAAAAGAAAAAGCATATTGAAGACGTTTCTTGAATACATAAAAGAACACGCTGACAGACAGCCAGAGCGCACTGCCGTCATAGTAGGAGGCGAAGAGCGGCATACACTCACATACGCCACGCTATACTACAGGATGCTCAACCACGAGCCGTTGCCCATGCCGTTGCTGGGTGACAGTTGGGACGGCTCTTTCACTCTTTACACCACAGGCACCACAGGTAAGCAGAAAGGTGTCATCATCAGTCAGCGGGCAGTGATAGCCAACAGCGAGAACCTTATCAACGGACACGGCTACACCCCCGACACCACACTGATAATAGCAGGTCCGATGGACCACCTCGGATGCTGGTCTAAGATTTTCCCTACCCTGATGATGGGCGGCACCTTATATATAATAAAGGACGGAATGAAGAGCGTAAACCAGTTGTTGCAGCCCATAGAAGAGGGCGGCAGCCACTTTGCCACATTCCTTGTACCATCAAGCATACGCATACTGCTTACCCAGGCTGCCGACAGACTGTCTGCGCTGACAGACCGCATAGACTTCATCGAGGCAGGAGGCGCACCGCTGCCCCACCCCGACATGCTGCGCTTATGCGAACTGCTGCCACACACTCGTCTGTATAACACCTTCGCCTCAACGGAGACGGGAGTCATCAGCTCATACAACTACAACGACGGGCGATGCCTCAGCGGATGTCTGGGCAAACCGCTCATGCACTCATCTTTCCATATCACAGACGAAGGTACCATAGCCTGTCAGGGAGACACCCTGATGAGCGGATACAAGGATGAGCCAGAGATGACGGCTCAGGTAATGCGAGACGGCACTGTATATACTGCCGACGGCGGATGGATAGATGATGAGGGAATGCTTCACATCACCGGGCGCAAGGACGACATAATCAACGTGGGCGGGCTGAAAGTAGCTCCACAGGAGGTGGAGGAGGCAGCTCTTTCACACCCTGCCGTGCGCGAGTGCATCTGCATATCTCATACGCACCCCATCCTTGGCGAAGCACCGGAACTTATCATCGTGCTCAACGATGGTCATGACTTGAACAAGCGCGATATAGCGACACATATAAGCAAGACACTCGAAAGGTATAAGGTGCCGTTGTATTACAATACTGCAGAGGAGATTAAAAAGACACCCAACGGCAAATTGGACAGGAAAGCATATAGAAAAGTGCATAATGCATAATTCATAATTATTACTGCGCCCATAAAACCACTAAAACCCACTAAACAAATAAAAACAATATGAAGAAGCTACTTACCATCATTTTAGCAGTCTGCGCAACAGCGATATACTGTCACGCGGTAACACCACCATTCAACGTAGTGATAATGGGAGACTCCAACACTGCACTGGGCGGAGACAGCTGCACCGTAGAGCGCGGCTGGACTTACTGGTTCAAGCAACAGGCATCTCCTCTTACTTGCATAAGTTACGCACGCAACGGCGCCACATGGACCGACAACGCCATCACCAAGCTAAACCTCTCGCCTACACTGCGCGGAGCTAACAATGACAACGTCATATACAATCAGGTAAACCGTTTCAAGGAAAACTATAAAAACGGTGACCAGCCAGAGCCAGGCCTCATCATCATTGCCGCTGGCTCATGTGACGGTTGGCTGGAGCGCCAGCGCCCTGAGATGTATAACATGACGGTGGACAAGGCTTTCAAGACTCCACTGCAAGACCTGCTGATGAAGAAAGCCCATCTGGTGACATCACTGGCTGAATCCGTAAGATTTAACTGTGAGGTGCTGCGCGAGTCATTCCCCGACGCAACCATAGTGCTGCTTGCCCCTATGCAGACGATGATTGCTGCTGAGCCACGTAACAGCAAGGTGGCAGACATCATAGGCGAGTGTGGCAAGCGACTTGGCATTACGGTAATACGCCTTGACAAAGAACTGCCTGTAAAAAGCAGCGAGGAGCGAATAAAGAAACGCTACACCACTAACGGCTCTGACACCAGCGTCGAGGGTGCACAGTTGATAGCCAACAAAGTGCTTGAGGTGCTTGGCAAGAAATAATAATGAACATTCGCTGCTTCATATTAGCCCTGCTATTATTGCTTTCCGCAGGCAACAGGCTCTTCACTGCTGCGGCGCAAGAGCGGAGACCTGCCGTCATCGTCTGTCCCGGCGGCTCATACTGCTGGCATGACATGGAGACTGAGGGCAGGCAGGTGGTGTCATGGCTGGAGGCTAACGGCATACGCGCATTTCTGCTGAAATACCGCGTACAGGGTGTGTTTGACTATATCATGCACACACGCTATATTTACCGCGGCCACCGTCATCCCGACGCCCTCAACGATGCCGCCGATATGTTTGACTACCTGCGCTCACACGCCGACTCCCTCGGCATTGACACTACGCAGATAGGCATCATGGGATTCTCCGCCGGCGGACACCTTGCAATGCTCACGGCAGAGATGCTTGAGCGCAAGCCTGCCTTCGTGGCTTCCATCTACCCTGTGGTGACCATGCACAAGCCATACGTACACAAGCGCTCACGCAGAGCTCTGCTGGGCGAATACGGCAAACGCAGGAGCATTATGCGCGACTCCCTGTCGCTGGAGCGGCACGTCAAACCCGACTGCCCCCCTGTATTCCTCGTAAACTGCAAGGATGACCCTGTGGTGAAATACCAGAACTCGGAGTTGCTCGACTCTGCCCTCACGGCAAACGGCATACCCCATCGCTACATACAATATAACACTGGCGGACATGGCTTCGGAGCGTCTGACACGAAAGGCACGGAGGAATGCCGCCAATGGCGCGGCGAGTTCCTGGCATGGCTGAAAGAAACACTGGAGAGAAAAACCGCACCGTCATCATCATCAGCCACAACATCGGGCAGATAATAGACAGCGATGTAATATATGTGTTGGACCACGGCCACGTGGTACAACACGGCACACCTGCTGAGGTGTACCATCAGGGCGGACTGTATAAGGATATATTCGATGCCTCGGCACGCAGCATGAACGCCGAGACCATAAATAAGTTTATTGTTTCCGCTTGACCATCTCCACTATACTGTCAACGGTCATGAAGTTCTTTGGGGTCACATCGGCGGCACCCAATTCCACGCCATACTCCTCTGAGAGAAGCATCATGATGGTGGTAATGTCAAGTGATGATAACTCAGCAAAGAGGTAGTCAGAGTCAACGTCCACTAACGGCAGGTTATCTTCAAGTATCTGTCTTATTCTTTCTTTCATCATTTATTCGTTTAGTCGTTTGGGCGTTTAGTCGTTTGGGCGTTTGGGCGTTTTTTTGGGGGGGAGGCTCCCTCCCTCACAGGGAGGGTTGGGGTGGGTCGGTTTATTTATTCGTTTGGTCGTTTAGTCGCTTTTTGGGGGGAGGCCCCCTCCCTCACAGGGAGGGTTGGGGTGGGTCGGTTTATTTATTCGTTTGGTCGTTTAGTCGCTTTTTGGGGGGAGGCCCCCTCCCTCACAGGGTTGCCCTCCCCCGCGAAACGGGGGAGAAGCGAAGCGGAGGGGGTGTAAAGACCATTGAGGGTTGGGGTGGGTCGGTTTATAAGGAACGGCGGCACTACCCACGCCATAAACACTACGCATGCCATGCCAACTATCGTAACCTCCGCAAGCGAGAAGAGGGCGGGATGCTTGGCAAAGATGAGCGTGCCTATGCCTATGAACATTATGGCAGCCGAGAGAAGTATGCTGCGTTTGTATGCCGGCAGTATGTCGGTGCCCTCATGCTTCTCACGCAGACATCCCTCTGTAATAAATATGGTATAGTCGTCACCCTGTCCGAAGATGAAGGTGGCAAGTATTATGTTTACAATGTTAAACTTTATGCCCAGCATAGCCATGATACCGAGTATCCATACCCAACCCAAGGCCATCGGCACGAAGGCTATCACTGCCACCTTGAGACTGCGGAATGACATCCACAGGAACAGGAAGACAATAAATGAGCACACTATGCCGATATAGTTGAAGTTACTTGACAGCGCAGCGGCCATCGTCCCATTGATGCTCCTTGCGGTAAATGTCTCACCGTGGAGCGGCTGACGGTCTGTAACCTGTTCCACTACAGTGAACGTATGCGTACCTTTCAAGCACTTTAGGTTTCCTGAGAATACGGTATTTGTCAGCAGCATGAAATATCCGAACGCCTGCGGCTTATACTCTCTTCTCATCATATCAGTGAACGATGTAAAGGCATCCGCAGAGAAGCCGCACCTCACTGCCTGTCCCGGCAGTTCCTGCATAAGCTTTGCCTCATGACGGGACTTAAACTCCTGCCACATACGTAACCTTCTCGCCTGCTCCTTCTCCGAAGTCAGGAAGTGTCCCATCTTGTCCAAGCCAGTAGCCTGCACAGAGTCAAGGACAGCATCTAATTCTACACCCCGTGACACTACATAGGTAATCTCACGCGCCTGCATAGTGTCACGTTGCGCCAGTCGTGCGAAGTAATCCATGTCGGCACGCTGCTCCGGTGTCATATAGTTTATATGCGACATGTCAGTATCAAACTCTGTCTTCAGGCTGAACCATCCGAACACCACCGTCAGCACTGCCACTACAGCCATAAGCCATTTCTTTCTCTCTAACCTTACCGTAGTCACGCCAGCCAGCAGGCCGTTGCCAGTCTTAGACTCACCACCACTACTTACCTCTTGGCGTCCTTTTCCAGCCATGTGCGGCATAAACACCAGCACAAACGCTATTGTTCCTATAAGCAGCAAGGATGCAAACAGTCCGAGGTCGCTGAGCGCCGTGGCCTGCATAGGTATGAGCGCCATAAACGCTCCCACCGTCGTTATGTTACCCACCAACAGTGGTTTGCTTATATCCTTCAACGTCTGCCTTACTGACGGCTCATGCGTCAGATGTGCCATGAGATGGAGCGGATAGTTCACTGCTATACCTATTATCACGCTTGATATGCCTATAACTATTATTGACACACTCTCACTCAAAAAATGCATCAATCCCAATGCGAAGAGCCATCCCCAACCTATTGACAAAGCCATGAGCAGTATGCTCTTCACAGAGCGGAAGGACCACGCCAACAACGACAAGATGAGCACTGCTGATATAGCCACCGCCAATATTGAGTCTTGCTTTATCTGTGCGGCATTACTTACGGCAATGGCAGGGCCGCCCGTCACATGTGTCTCTGCTCCCTTATGACTGGCACGAACCTTCTCTGCAGCCTTTTCTATACACTCCTGCAGTTGTGCGTTTCTCTTTGTCTCTGCGTTGCCGTAGGGTGACGGTATCGTGACTATAGCCCTGCTCATGTCAGGTGTAAACACATAACCGTCATATATCTCAAAGCCATGTCCCTGCCTCAGTTCACCAAGACGGCTTATTACCGGAGTGAACAGTCCCAGCGGGTCACGTCCTATGTTCTCAGCCATCATGCTCCCCGATGGCAGCAACAGCATATTCCTGTCCTCCTCCAAGCGTTCTGCCACCACTCCCGGCACAGACAATATGGAGTCCATGCGCGCATAGTCCTCACTGGTAAGGAAGTAAGGCATATTATCATATACAAAGCCTGTCAGTTCCGCCACTCTCTCCATATCCACCTCAGCAGTCATATTCCCTGCCCAAGGCTCACCTTTCACCGTCTCAACAAATGTTGCCACCGCACCGGCAATACTGTCAGCGCCGCCTTTATCAGAGAACACAACTATAAAACGGTCGGCCCCCGACACATTCCTATATACCTCGAGCATCTCACGCTCATGGGTGCTCGCAGGCAGGAAGTCTGTTATGTCCTCCTTATATGACAACCCACACACCGAGACCAGCGCAAGCAGCGTAATGCTCGCAAGCACCCACCGCCTCAGTCCCTTGTGGGCAGTCAAATAGTCATATATACGTAAAATTATCTGCATAAACGGTCTTGCTCATCAGCTATCTCCGAATACTTCTCCTCATAATAATGTCTGAACCACGCCGCAATGTCCTTGTCCTCCCCTATCTTAGAGTACTCTTCAAACGGTATGGGGCGTTCTATCCTGACATGAAACACGCCACGCCTCAGGTAATGCCCTCCCTTGGGCAGACACTTACCCGGCGCATACTCTATCACTGGGATGATGTCAAGTTTCAGTTCCCTCGCTATACGGAAAGCCCCCTTACGGAAACGTGTAATCTTGCAGTCAGGCGAGCGTGTACCCTCAGGATACACCGCTATGCTGTAGCCACGCTCCACAAGCGAGCGCAACCGCGGCATCACATTGTCTATTCCCTGACTTACGGGGTAATACTCGGCATGCCTCACGGCAAAACCGAAGAAAGGACTGTTCCATACCCAGTCATTGGTAAGCAGTGTTATCCTTGGTGACAGTGCGAGCATAGCCATAAGGTCGAGCGGCGATTGGTGATTACATATCACCACCGCCGGACGCTGGTATGTCTCCCCATAAGGATTATCCATACTCCTCCTCACTCCCGGTATGCCGTGCCACTTCATCACCAGGCACCCCACGAAGTTCAACAACCTGTGCAACCTCCATGTGCGCCGTTCCTTGTCATGCGTGACAAGCACCACCGCAGCCGATGCCGGCAACAGGAAGAAAATAGTCCAGCAAAGGAAGAACAACAGCGAATACACTGTATATACCACCGTGCGCAGCAGTCTCAGCAATGCCAACGGCAAGGCATAGAGCAACGCCATGAAGCACAAGATGGTATTAAGCAACGTGATGCGCGAGAAGTCATATACTGGTCTGAAATGTGACACGCGCTCCTCCTGTGGAGGATAATACACCCTCACCGGCACGCTGTGCAGTTTCACTCCATGCCATGCAGCAAACACCAACAGCTCCAGCTCTGCCTCATAGCGCGATGTCAGCAGCGACAGGCCATGCAACCGTCTTAGCGGATACAGTCTGTAGCCTGTCTGCGTATCTCTCAGCGGCACCCATGTCTGCATCCTGAACCAGAAGTTACTGAAGGCATTGGCAAACCTGCTGCCCCCCGAACGGCTCATGCTGTCCAGGTCACGTCTCTCGCCTATCAGCAGAGCCTCTGGATGCTCAATGTTAGCCTGCAACAATAAAGGTATGTCCTCAGGATAATGCTGTCCGTCGGCATCAAGCGTCACGGCATAAGCAAAGCCCTTGCGCAGAGCCTCCCTGAAGCCAGCCCTCAATGCAGCGCCCTTGCCACTGTTCCTGGCAAGCGTAACAACCGTAATGCCCTCGATGCTCTCCAACAGCGCAGCAGTACCGTCATCACTTCCGTCGTTGACAACTATAACATCGTCACACTCCGCCTTGGCACGCAATACCACGTCTGCCACCGTCCCTGCGTTATTATACGTAGGGATTATGACACACACGCCGCGCCGCCGCATCCTGTATCGTTGTTCCTCCTTAGTCATCAACCTTCATAACTCACACTGCAAACCACGCACTACTTCTTGCGGTTCTTGGCTACATACTCAGCTATTGTACGTACGCTCTTGAAGATATCCTTACCCTCAGCAGCATTAGCGAGCCTTATGCCGTAGTGCTTCTCCAGCAGCATTATTATCTCAAGGGCGTCAATAGAGTCAAGCCCAATACCATCATCACCGAAAAGCGGAGCATCACAGTCAAAATCATCCTGTGACAGGTCCGACAGGTTCAGTGCCTCTATTATTCTCTCTTTCAGTTCGTTTATCAGTTCTTCCATTATGCTTACGCAAGTTTTGTATTATAAAATCTTCGTTTTCGTCTTCGTTTACGCTACTGTCACCACTACTCCCTCCGCTGTCAGCAGCAAGCGACCGTCGTTCTTTGCCACCGTCTCCACTGCCGCCATCAGCATATCCTCCAACTCATACACCACCCTCACCCTCGTCACTATCGTCTCACCCACCATGGGCTCCCCGTGGACTTCCAGCGTCTTTATAGCCGCCACCACCCCGGGACGCGGTAAGCTCTTACGTATATACTTATTGATGTAGCCTATCCTTGCAGCACAGCTTTGTGACATATTCTCCACTAACCCGGCGCCGCACATCTTACCGTCAACCACGAAGTAGTTGTCAGGAGCCACCGTCAGTTCCGTAACCGTCATACCCTCATCATGGTGTGTCAGCACGTCAACCATCACATAGGGAGCACCCTGCGGCAACAATTCCCTGCAATCTATGGCATCCATCTTTCCTTCGGTCATACCTTGCGCGTCACCAGTATGCTGTGGCCCTGTCCCAGTCCGTCATACACATTCTCCAGACGCAGTCCGGCATCGTTGACACACTGCAACATATCTTCCATGTTATACATCTTGCTGTTGCCGTTGGCTATGGCAGTAAAATACAGTGACGTCATGGTGAGACAGAACGCTGCAGTGTCAAAACGCTGCCTGTCCCACAGCGTCTCCATGATAAAGAGGCGTGTGTCAGCCGTCATTGCCTCCCTCGCCCTGCTCAATATGCTCGTTATCTCGTCCATGGAGAAGCAGTCCAGGAACTGGCTCATCCATATAGCGTCCAGTCCGCCCTCACGCTTAGGGAAGGCAGCCGCCGCATCAAGCAGGTTTATGCCGTGTCCCTTTATGCGCTCTGCTCCGGGCTTGCCCTTCGTATTCTCACGCATCATCTCTATCTGCTGCGGCAGGTCAAGCACCGTCACCTCCACATTCTTGTCATGCTCCACGCATCTCAGCGCCCACTTGCCAGTGTTGCCACCAACGTCATAGAGCGACTTCACACCGTACTTGCCAAAGACTATATCCAGGGCCTCGGGGAATGACGAGTCACTGTAGAAATGGTCAAAGCCGAACCAGCTCTTCTGCACCTGCTCCGGCAGTTGTGACAGTCCCTCATACACCGTGGGCCACGAACCGAAGTGACGCAGTCCGGCTGGCCTGCCCTCAAGCAATGCCTCTTCCAGATGGAACCACCCCTCGTAGTTCACATCATGATTAAAGTCTATATTCACACGAGTAGCGGGATCGTTGAGCAGAAACCATCCGGTCTTCGACAACGTATAACGACCGTTGTCAGCATCTGCAAGCACCGACCCTATGCAGAGCGAAGCCTCCAGCAGGCACTTTGCCGCATAGTCGCTAAGCCCCGTGCGCTCTGCTATCTCCGCGCGCGTCAGCCCCTCCTCGCCGCAGTCGCGCAGCATGTCAAACAGTCCCAGCTTTATCATCAGCCTCTGCGACTGAAACACCGCCGGTCCCCAGGCTATGAACTCTGCCCGGCGCTGGGCCTCGACTGCCGACAACTGCTCCTTGGTATATATCTTCTTTAGTTCTGGAAACATAGTAAAGTCCCGTTAGTCTTATCATTGCAAAGTTACGTTTTATTTCTGAAACAACAAAAGAAAGATATGAAAAATCCATTGTGAGAACAAAATTCTCACAACGGATTTTCCTGTTATCTCATATATAGAACTAATAGATTATTTCAACTTATGCGTTTTCTCAATAAGTACTAATACAGCAATATCAGTGACATCAAACTAATATTATTTTCATAGTCTTACAAGTTAAAAGTGAATACCTACACGAAGTGATATCGTATTGAAAGCTTTCTTACTTGACCATGGTTCATAATAGTTAACATGCATAAGATCAGACAGTGAAACATAACTAGTGCCATATAACCATAACCAATACTGTTCATCAACTGTCTTTTCTTTTGCACCATAATGTTCATAGGCCAAGCCAACATACAGTCCAAACTTTTCCGTAAAGGCAATGTCCACTCCTATGGCTGGAGAAGCATAAAATCCACCTATATCTGCGGCCGCATATCCTATTTTGCCCTCAAAGAAAGGAGTCACCTTGCTTTTCAGCATAGTATAGCGAAAATCGGCATAAATAGGTACACCAACCGTGCTGGTATTATCATAACTCATAATAATTCCCGCACCTGCACCAGCAAATATATGCTGATTAAACTGATAGCCATGGGTAGTGTTTATCCCTCCATAGAAATTGTCAAAATCAGTAATTGTCGACTCTTCTACAAATCCCATATAGCCACTTGTTCGATAATCACTAGCTTTAACCGTAACTAAAGCGAAAGATAGTGCGACTAACACATAAATTTTCTTTATCATTGCTTTAAAATCTTCACAAGATATTTGACATATCATTTCTTGGAGTAACAAACTTTACAATACAGTCTATACATGTTGGCATCCCTGTTATCTCGTCAATGAAAACATTGGCAGGGTGCATGTCCTCCAAAACTAATCGGTTTGATATATAGTTTACGCCTTGGCCATCCCAGTTGTCACGGAATCCTTTTGCTGCCACCATTTTATTGATTTCTTCTTTGGTAGCAAGACGTTGACAACGTATGTATGGCTGCGTAAGCACAACCCGGAGCAATCCGTCACCATCGCGAGTAAAGCCTATAACCCTCATTGCTGTTTCGGGGAAGAGATAGTTGTGCAAGGCAATGGCTTCTAAAGCTCTTTGAGTCGTAGAATAGATAGAAGTACGCTCTTTTGCCACAGAAAAGTCACCCGCTTTATAATAGACTTTGGCCTCTGCACCCTGGGCAATCATTGGTCCGAAATTCTTCACAATGATAGCCTCTGAATGTTCAAACCACAGACCACAAGCCTTCGCCCACATTTCAAGCAACCGCTCTTGTTCTTCGTCTATCTGCCAATTGGCTGGGACGCTTCCTTCGCCGCTTTCAGCATTGCCACCTGCTGTAAGGCTTCTTCTCGCGTAACCCACAACGATGGACGCCCCAATGAGAGACGTGCCTCCCTTGCAGAGTCCTGCATGCTCTGATAGAGTAAATCCAATAAAATCTTTTCTTCCATATTGTATGTCGTTTGTTAAATTATTTATCATTTGTAACGTTCTTTCCGAAAAGCCATCTGTTGCAATGGCTGTGTATATATCGTTTATCTCGTCCATAATCTCATGCGTTTGCAAATTGGTTTTACGGTTCAATAAAGAAGAGTGTTCTACTTGACTTTTCTTTGTCCTTACCTATTTTGTCAGTTTCGCATCAAGCAGGTCCGCAATTTTGAGATACGTCTCCTTTGTTGGCTGACAGGCATTGGCACACCATTTTTATACGATAGTAGGTGCACACCCCAACTGCTCCTTGGTATATATCTTCTTTAGTTCTGGAAACATAGTAAAGTTCCGTTAGTCTTATCATTGCAAAGTTACACATTTTTCTTTACAAAGCAAAATAAACGGGCGCGAAAACTCCCCAAACATAAGTATTCCCCCCATCCCCATTTGTTGTGATTTTGCGCGGCGGTCTTGTACACTTTGGATTTTTAATGTACTTTTGCACTCCGAATTTACACAACAACACAAAACAAACAACAGGACAACAACACAAACACAAATGAAGAAATTTTGGAAATTCTTTGTGGCAGCACTCGTCTGCCCACTGTTGCTCGCATCATGCTCAAACGATGATGACGACGCACAAAACCTCATCAACGTAGTATTCAACGTATCAGACATCACACGCGCCGAGAGTACTCTTGACCTCAGTACACTGGAGGGTACCAACGTAGTATTCACTGACACACGTAACCAGAACCAGTTCGGTTTCGCACTGAACAGCGAGGGCGTGGCCAACTGCCGCATTGCCCCTGGCACCTATAACATCTCTATCGACAAGTCCTTAGAGGTTGAAGGTGAGACACGCGAGCTGTTCCTCCGTATGGAGAATGTGGCTGTCACACAGAATGGCCAGCAGTTAAGCGGCAACGTGACCTCACTACCTGCAAGCGCTCTTGGCCAGGACTTCATCTTCTCTGAGGTCTTCTTCAATGGTGAGACAAACACTGGCCGTATGATGCACCCAGACCAGTACATCGTGCTCTACAACCCTACAAAAGACAAGACCCTTTACGCCGACGGAATATGCGTAGCCGTTACGCAGCACATATCTTGGTGGGACAAACGCCCTTGGTATGACACTTACTACCCTGACCGTGTACCTATAGGCGGTTTCATCACAATCCCTGGCGACGGCACTCAGTGGCCTGTGGCTCCTGGCGAGAGACTCGTCATTGCCTTCACCGCTGTGAACCATGCAGAGGTAACGAAAGTAATGCAGGACAGTCAGGGCAACGAAGTTAACATAGCCTACGACCACGCTGTTGACCTCAGTGGCGCAGACCTTGAAATATTCTACGGTCCTGAGAGTGGTGACGTGGACAACACCAACGTGCCAAACGTGCTGATATCACAGAACGGCGATTCAAACGGCTTCTTCTTCCAACCACGTGGCTATGTATCACCGTTGATGTTCCGCCTTGCCGACGGTAAGCAGGAAACCATCGACGCCTTCATTGCAGCAAACGCAAGCAAATACACACAAACAACCGATGAAGGTGATGTGGAAAGCGTGATATGGTCTGTAGAGACTAGCAAGATTATTGACGGCATACAGACCAGCGACGTTCCACAGGATGTGAAGACACGCTGCATACCAGAGGCAGTTGACCGCGGCAAGTTCCTCGTTAACGGATGTCACCGTCAGGAGCTCTGCATACGTAAGTCATACACCGTTGACGGCCGCACATACTATCAGGACACCAACAACAGTTCTGAGGATATGGAGGACGTGAACGAGCGCAAGGCCGCTGGCAAGTATCAGACAGCCTTCCCTGTTGGCTGGAGAAACAAATAGTCAACATCACTTCATCCCCTCCCCCGGCGTGAGGGGGTAGCACAACGACACATGAGACATTTCAGAATCATTATATTCCTTCTCCTCTCACTCTGCGTCTCCGCGCTCCACGCTCAGACCTGCACGGTGAAGGGAAGAGTGACAACGAGTAACGATGGCGAGGCTGCAAGCTTCGCCATCGTGAGTATTCCGCGGCAGGAGCTTCGCACCGTGTGCGACATTGACGGCCGCTTTGAGTTGCGTGGGGTGCCTGCTGGCAGCAACACCCTGACAGTGGAGTGTCTGGGCTACGCCACGCTGCGCCAAGCCTTCATAGCCTCCCAGCCTGCCACAGAGCTGCGCCTTGAGCTGAAGAACAACAGCTATGCCCTGCCCGAGTTTGAGGTTATGGCCAAGAAGAGCCGCATGGGCAAGGTGCTGGTTGACGAGGCCGCGCTGGAGCACATACAGCCCACGTCGCTGGCCGACGTACTGCTGCTGCTTCCCGGCTCAGTGTATAAGGAGAACAACATGACGCAGTTCTCGCAGATATCATCACGCCAGGTGGGCACCGACGCCAACACGTCACTCGGCGTGGGCATAGTGACCGACGGCGCGCCGATGACAAACGACGGCATGCGCTCGCAACTGGTAGGTGTTACATCCAACAGTTCGGGCAGCTACGACAGCGAGATACGCTCACGCACAGGTATGAACCAAGGGGCAGACCTGCGCATGATATCCACCGACCACATACAGAGCGTAGAGTTCACGCGCGGCATATCGTCAGCACGCTACGGCAACCTGTCAAGCGGAATGATAAGCATACAGTCAAAACACGGCGTGACACCGCTGCGCGTGCGCCTGAAGAGCGACCTGAAGAACACCCTCGCCTACGTGGGCAAGGGTTTCCGACTGGGTGAGCGCGCCGGCACACTGCACGCTGGAGTGGACTTCCTCCACTCCATAGACGACGTGAGGGAGGAGATGGACAAGTTCTCCCGACTGACGGCGCAGGTGTACTATAACAACAAGGTGACGCTCGGCGGCTACAAACTTGACCTTGACGCGCGCCTCAGCCAGACC
>JAEEGL016777981.1_pt1 | contig 25394 bp, 25 predicted proteins | sample 9134231 | NCBI WGS metagenome assembly JAEEGL01 (sample SAMN16246548, study PRJNA631951) | gut metagenome | biome: gut microbiome; feature: rumen; material: fiber-attached | host: Bos | place: Iran: Karaj | collected 2018-10
CATCCTCTGTAGACAGGTAGCGGCGTTGGCTAAACAAGGCATCGAAATCATCCAATGCATCCAATGCAAACGCCACTTGAAGCAATTTGGCAAATGCGATTATGCCACTTTGTTCAAATTTACGATAGGTTGCCAGAGGCATTCCCGACTTCTTTGCCAATTCTGCTTGGGTAAGATTCAGTTCCAGACGGCGTGCTTTCACCCGACCTGCCACTGAAAGCAAAACCTCTCGAGGTGATCTGTCAGTAATAGATATTATGGTGTTATTTATCATCATTTTTTATCAATAACAAACATTATGATATTACTAATCCACCTGCAAAGATACTAATTTTTTCGTAAAACAGCAAAAAATATTGAGATTTATTTGAAATTCCATTGATAATCAGGATTTTGTATCATAATATCGCGGCTTTCTGGGTAGTTTTCGATGAACCAGGTCAAGTATGCAGTAACATCAATGGTATCAGCAAGGAAATGGTCGAGATTTTCACGCAATTGCATCTTTTTTCCCGGATTTGTAAGCAGGGTTTGTATTTCCGCACACATCTCATCAAACTGTGTGGGTGTGAACGACTTGCACAAGCCGTAGCTTTCGTACATATTGGGGACTGACAATTTTCCTGCGAAGGTATTACATTTGAATGCTGGAACGCCCAGCAAGGCTGCTTCCGATGTCATGGTCTGGCTGTCGCCAACGAACAACGAAGCATACGACATGAGCGAGTGCATGTCTTCGGGGGCGACTGGCATACGATAAGGCTCAAATTCCAGCTCCACGGCACGTTCGGAGGTGATTATGACACGTCCGAAAGGCCTCAACAAATCGATCAGCCTCTGTTTCTGTTCAAACGAGAGACCTGCCTGCCCTATGTCGTGATGCCCTTTGAGTGCTACAAATCTCATTATGAAGAAAGGCTCGCCAGCTTTCAACCCAGCACGTTCAAGCACCGACTCATCTGGTCGGAACCAGTTTGGATGAAGATAAGCAAGCTCATGGGTACCTTTGTAATACACAGCGTTGGCTGTTTTGCGTTTTATGGCCGCTGGTGTCATCACCACATCGGTCAAAGGATGACCATATTTCACAACAAAAGGTTCCGCCGCGTCATCATCATCGTCAAACATAAACGATTTCATTTTAGTCAGCTTTGAGACATGAGAAATCACTATTCCGGAACTGAGACCGATGTCGATATGGTTTTTCTTAACATAATTCAGTATCCTGAAATCCTGTTTCAGCACAGTCCATGCCTTTCCCAAGACAGAGTCACTCTTATTTCCAAGGTCTAGATATGGCATGCCGTATATGTCCATGAGACGTTTTGCCACAGGTATCTCACGCACTGAGAAAAACATATAATGTCCGTGTTTTTTCAGTTCGGCCGCCACATTTTTGAAAAGATGTACGTGTCCAGGATGACCTATGTCGACAAGGATGTTCATTTCAATTTTTTCAGCAAATTTACGCCAAATTCTCCAAATTTATACAAAGACTTATTGCATATAAATTTAAACCGTCCATATTCGACCAGTTCGCCGCCGAATTTGATTTTGAATTCGCGCACGCCATAACCGCCGTCGCCAGGGGCGCCGGCCCCCATCATATCGAATTTCCTGAAACCGTTTTCAGCAGCGAAACGGATTCCGTAATATGTTGCAAACGTTGAGGGAAACACGTTTTTATAAACCCCGTCCTTTCCACAAGCAAACCACTCGAAAACAGTTTCGTCATCGTGGATACATACTGTACCGCCTATTATTTCATCTTGAAGTTTCACAAGAATGAATTTGCTGAAAGGAGCCAACCACAATTTCAAGAAAAAATCCTTAGAAAATAGTGGCGTCTTCACCTTTTTCCTATAAAGTTCTTCCAAAATGGCATAAAATTCAGTCACTTCCGCTTCTGTGAGGTTATCAACAATAGTAACGCCTTGTTTTATCGAAGCATTCACATCGCGTTTACGGCTTTTTCCCATATTTGATTCCATCACCTCAACGCTGCTTGTATCAACAATGAAATCATAATGAGGCTCATAGACGAAGCCCATTTTTTCAAAGACATGTTTATATTTTGAAAAATCGAAATAATTCCTTATTTCGATGTAAATAGCTTTTTTATTCAAACCTTCGATACACAATTTCAGAAGATTTTCAAGCTCGGCATCAGTGATATCTTCAGCCAGCCAAGGACCTCCGTTGATTATTGCCCGACGTGAGAAAAAACTCTTTAACCAGCCACCATCTTTTTGTATAAACCCCTGAATGACACCGATTTCCTTGCCATCACGCTCTACAGAATAACGGAATGGCTCAAGGAATCCTGTTGATTCAAGGAACTTATAAAACTCAGGCTGTTGGAAAATCGATTTCATCGTTTTTTCGATATCTGGCTGTAAATCTCATTAAGGAGCAATGCCACCGTGTCGTTTGTCAGGCCGTCGCGCACAATGGCATCTTTTCCATTTGTCCTTTTACCAAAAGCAATAGCTTTTTTCAGACAACTTGCCAAATCGTCGGCATCTCTTTTTGCGACGAAACATCCGTCAACACCTTCGACACGTTCTTTGACATCACCCACATCTACACTCACTATAGGGCAGCCGCATACGAGAGATTCTTTGATCACTTGTGGCGAACCCTCGGTAAACGAGGTCATCAGAAATGTATCGACAGCCTGCATCAGCAGGGCGACTTGCTGTCGTGAATAGCCTTTCAGTTCGAGCAACTGCACGTTTTCATCATTCATTGCTGCTATCGCTTCTTTCGCCAAAGATGCATTTTTGACGGCATTATCGAAAGCGCCAGCAAAAAGAATGTATTTTTTGTCAAGACCCAGACCCATTTGAGCGCGAGCTTCTGATTTTTCAATATAAGGATACTCCTCGAGATTTATACCGCAAGGAATTAGCACATAATTTTTCTTTGGTCGCGCAATATCAATGTTTTTCTGAGAAACGAAAACATTATATGCTGAGCGACGGATAGCTATTTTTGACAGTTTCAACACTTTTTTGTCGTTTATATCGCTTCCATGATATGTTGTTACCACCGGCACACGACGTTGGAGATTAGCAAAAAGTCCGCAAAGGCCGTAGTGTGCATGAACAACATCCGGGGTGAATTCTTTTATAACATTTTTCAACTCAGGCAATTGCTTTAGGTAACCCACCAAGCCCTTGTTACGCACGGGAAAATATCGGCATTCCACGCCTAATTTTTCCAATGCTGCCACTTGCTCAACCACGAAAGGTGCGAAGACGTGTTCCTTATACCGCGCTACAATTAAAACTTTCATGATTATAATCCTCGGCTGCCAAGTTTGAAAAATGCCCAACCCACTTCCATAAGCACCACAATTACACACCAAGGGGTAAAAAACTTATAGCTTTTGGCATTTAGTTGTGATATTCCATAAGCCCAGATGATACACAGGCCGGGCAGTCCCGGCAAAAGAAATCGTTCGGAATTGCTAAATCCGCTAAGTGATATGACACCAAGATAAGCAAATGTAAAAGCAAGCACAAGCGAAAAATCTCTCCATTTTCTTTGCCGTATGGCTTCATAAAGAGCCACCAAAGCAAAGAACGCCATAAAATTGCGAACATAGTTGCCCCCATGTTTGGTCATCTGTATTTCCTGACCTTCTATCTTTATCATTGTGGCAAAAGGAAGTGACACCACCATTGGTGCCATGACCGAGCCTGTAGCATACAATGCCCAGTTATTTCCATTTGCGGCTTGGTCGGCTCTTTTATCAGCGACATTGGAAGACCTATTTTCCCATATTTCCTGAATCTCTGTCACAGCTGTTCCTCCAGCGGCAACACCCACTGCCAAGAGGCTCCATCCAATAATCACTGTACGTTTCCAGCCTTTTTTCATTGTCGGCGACGCCGAAAAAACCACGCTTGTCACAAAGGCGAACACCGCAGCAAGTCCAAGGACGGTTCTGAAACAGAACAAACTACCTGCTAAGACAAGTGGGACTGATATAGTCCAAATATTATACTTTTTGACACGCAGAAGATAATCCATTCGTTCAAGGAATGCCGTTTCAAGGAATAGCATATCCACCTCCTTAAGATGATAGCCACAATATATTATCAAGTTCGGCATGAGAGCACACATTAAGCCTGCCATACGGCCAGTGTTTTCATCAAATGTTCTAGCTGCAAGTTTGTATATCAAATAAGCAGTCCAAGCTCCAAGCAGCGTCTTGATTATACGCGGAATAATGATAACTGGTCCCACAATTCGGTATAAGCATGTGAGATACAATGAATACCCCATATCAGAGATACCGTCAATCATCGTCAGGTAGTATGTGAACACAAAATCCCAAGGTTCGCCACTAAGCCACTGTGCTTCATCATGATAACCTAAAGCATCGGCAGCATCTTTGTCAAAAGGGATTCCAGTTGTTTCTATATAGTAATAATATGACCCTATTAGCCATACAAGGCGCAGACCGACTGCCAAACCGAATAGCATATGCACGAACTGTTTGTTTGGCATATTCCGCCACTGTATACTGAAATTAGAAGTTAGAAGGAAGAATCCTGTCACGGAGACAATGCCAATCACAAGATACATCAATGGCATAGCATAGCTAAAGTACAAAGCGCTGACAAGAATCACTGAGATTGCGTATATCACAATGGCACGATTGGCTATTTGTCGTGGAAAAAACGGTATCATCTCGCTATCCTAACAGTTTTCGTTTCAGCTTAATTAGATCTGTCATTGTTTTAGGGCCGACTATTTTGCCCACAAAGCCTTTCCAGCCTGTAGATTTGTGCTCCCAAGAGCCAAGTCCAAGATGTTCGCAATAAGTGTTTTCTGTGCAGAAATACTCGCCTGTTGTCTGCCGTGGGCTAAAGTATTCCACTGGAAACACGTGCAAGTCTTTATAATCCTGTTCTTTGCCGTTCTGCACAAATCCGTTTTCGCACATTTTTGCGGAAATGAATTGCACGTTAGTAGTGATATCAGGCTTTCCATCCACAATAAAATGCCTATATCTATATGATTCAAGCATTTCCGTAACCCACTTACCACGAGGCTCCGATGCACACACACCCATCATAACCGGCAAGTACTTACTGCCTTCAAAGCCAGCAAAAGCACGATAGAACAACAAGTCATCAAATGGTTTATAAACTTCGAAATCCACATCCATATACAATCCACCTTCACGTTCCAAAGCCCAAAGGCGCACATAGTCGCTAACAAATGCAAACTTCTTGGCTTCGTAGGCTTCTTTGGTGTAGGCGTTCTGATTTACATCAAAGTTGTCTTCATTCCAAAGCTTGTATTCCCAATCCGGCATATATTTATGCCAACTTATAATACAATCTTTGGCCAATTGGGGCATTTCGCCTCTACCAAACCAGCAATAATGGATTATCTTTGGAATCATGGTTACAATCTTTTACCCAATAGCCAACATAGCAAATTAGGAGAAATATTTGCTATCCATATTTTTCGTTTAGCAGCTTTCGTGGAATGATAGGATGAAAGAGGAAATATTCTTTTTGATTTCAATGTGTTGCATACAAACACACTTTCATGATAGTAATTTTCACAAACATACCCTAAAATGGACAAAACGGTTTGGGCAATCATTCCTTCAAACCAGCGTTTGTCACTAACCCGACCCATTTGTTCTTTTAAGCTATCTATTAACAGCAACTTGTCTTCAAGTACTTTTCTTTTTTTCTTTTCATCCACACTTTGGGTGATGGATCCTTTACGCATTAAATAATTATATACCAGCATATCTATTGAAGTTACTTTCTGCGCTTTTATCAACATTCGTGGAGTCCATTCAGTATCTTCAAAATAAATACCTTCTTTAAAGTGGCAATTATCCAATAACTTTCGTCTAATAATGAATTGACACACATAACACCCAAAACCTAATCGTTCGGTCAAAAAAGTTATACCATCACAAACACTGTCATTAAAATCAACAAAAGGCTTGCTAACCTTGTTAGGTTCAAACACTTCATAAAGCTCATTGACATTCCGATAATTATATCGCAAAACATCTAGACCGTCATCATCCATTTTTTTTACCAACGTCTTCAATACATTTGGTTCCAGATAGTCGTCAGGATCCACAAACTGAACATATTCGCCTTGCGCCAAGCCGATGCCACTGTTACGTGCCGCACTCAAACCACCATTATTGCGATGGATAACTTTGACATTGGAATGCAATGTTGCATACTCTTCACACATCTCTCCACAGCGGTCTGGCGATCCATCGTCAACGAGGATAATTTCATATTCCTCGGGCGTTAACTCCTGCTGTAGTAAACCATCAATACACTTGACCAGGTATTGTTCAACATTATAGATAGGCACTATAACACTCAGTTTTAGTTCCATGTTTGCTTGTTTTGCTTCTTGTTCTGGCATTTTTCCATCTTGAACAAACAGCGTTCAATAAACCGAACTATTCTATATGCCCAATGATGCCGATGGATGCGTCGCATCAAATAAATATCATCAGAATAACGCTCATAATCATGTAAAAAGCTTGCAGGAATCAATTCTTCCAATACTTTGATGCGTTCTTCCTTGATTCTCAGTTTATTATCGGCACTTTCGCTGATGCCTGTCATGTCGAACAAGGTGACATCCAAATCGACATATCGTGGCTTCTCCCCACCCAATATGATGGATTGCAGGTACCATTTCCAGTCGGAGACAATTCTCAGACTTTCGTCGTAATAGCCATATTTCTCAAACAAATCGCGACGGATATATGCTGGGTCGTGGTTCAGGGTACCGGTAAACATTCCGAGCATAGTGATTTCGGCTCCAGCGAAGCTTTTGTCAACAATTTTGTGTCCATCGGGGAAACATTTTATCATGTTTCCGTAGAAAATAGAGGGATTACCTTCTTCTTCAAATGCCGCAAACATGCGTTCGGTCACATTATCTGCTGCTAGACAATCGGCTGAATTCAATATTTGGATATATTCGCCCGATGCCATTAGGATGCCTTTGTTCATGGCGTTGTAGATGCCTTTGTCAGGTTCTGAAATCCATTTCAGCCTGTAACCAAACTCGGGTTCAAGCTTTTTAATAACATCAACGCTTCCATCGGTTGATGCTCCGTCAACGACAATGTATTCAAACTTCTTATAAGTCTGCGACGCCACACTCAGCATGGTCTTTTCGAGGCCAGTAGCATTGTTTCGGTTAATGGTGACTATTGAGAGTTTCATATAATTCTTTATACTGACGACACACCGCTTCATAAGTGTAATCGTGCATGACTTTTTCACGACCATATTTACCCAAACGGTTGTCTTCATTATTGTTTAAACACCAAATAATACCTTCCGCCAAATCAGCATCATCCTTTTCCTTGGCCAAATACCCATTAACTTTATGCTCAATCATATCGTTATTGCCACCGATATTAAAAGCGACTACAGGCGTGCCACATGAAAGGCTTTCCATGATGGCACATGAAAGATTCTCTGTCAGCGAAGGCACAACCATCACACTGGCACAATTATATAATGATACCAACTCATCCGTATCTTTCACATAACCGACATAATTAACCGGAATATTTATATCCAAACCCAAATCAGATCTCGTTGCTCCAAAAACAATCAGTTCGAAATCACTAGTGAGACCTTTGTGTTCTAATATTTTCAGGGCAGATAAAAGGTTTGCAAAACCTTTTATCTTGTCCGTCGCAGCATTCATCGCTCCATATAATAGAAAATGTTTTTTAAACCTTTTCTCTTGGAAATTTCGCCATTTAGGTGAAATTTCATTTTCATTAAGAGGGCGAAACACATCTGTATCCAAGCAATTTGGTATCACCGTAACGTGGAAACGCCCAAGTAAACTACTTTGCTTGGCACAATCGGCCAACCATCGGCTTGGACTCACTATATGCAAATCCAAATTATTGTATATTTCCGATTTCCTTTTCCATACTTGACGGCTCAAATCATATTGTTCTTCAGAATGAAGAAATGGGCAACGACCACATCTTCTCTTATATTCCTCACATTCAAAGAAATAATGGCAGATACCGCAAAACGGCCAGCTGTCATGCAAAGTCCACACTATAGGTTTGTTTTTTGGCAGTTGTTCCAAAGGGATGAATCTTTGGTTTATCCAATGAAGATGAAGCACATCATATTTCAACTTCCACAAAGCGCCATGTAAGTCAGCTCCGCGTAGATCGGACATAAATATGTCCTCACGGTTTGGATAACGATTCCAATAGTAATGTTGTATCTTATTTTTGACCTTGCTACGAGTCCAATCGAAAGCCTGATAAATAGGATTATTAGGGACAAACTCATTCAAGGCAATAACGTTGGCATCATGGGTATATTTGTTTTTCACAAACATACGACTGTCGACACCCAACTCCCGCACACCTTGATGGATGCGATAAGCCGCACGAGATGCTCCACCCCCTGCATCCGAAGTGCAAACAGAAAGGACTTTCAACAGATTCTCACTCATACTTTTCTGGTATTAATTCCTTTGCCTCTCAGTTTCTTATAGGCCATCAATAGTTTGTGACCCAAGCCTTCAGACCAAAGCAACCTTTGGTATATATATCCAATCTCATCTTTCAACCACCCCTTGCTTCTGTCTTTTGCCCAACAACATGCATCTCTATGCGTGTCGACAATTTGCTTTGTCGGATGTGTCAATGGTAGAATTGGATACACATCCCTATTGCCTCGATTGTCATAATTGCTCAAAGTATGAGTGCCTTCACCATCAAAACCAATGTTTTTTACCAAATTCACCTTTGGATGAATAGTCAAAGCACTGTTGCGGAACAGATATATCTGCATTTGGAAATCCCAATACGATTTTTTGCGCTCGTCTTGTTGGATTTCTTTCACAATTGAAAACCACCAATTGGCCTCTGCCTTATTATCGGTCAGTTGTAAGACGTGCCAGTGAAATGCTTTGGCATCCAATGACTTCAAATCCAAATCAAAGCCTTGCCAAGTCCTGCGCCACCCAGCCCAAGCACCTGTCACCATATAATGTGAGAAATCGTATGAAGCTTCACATTGCCAACGGTCATTATATAATGTGGAGTTGATGAAAAGCACGTTGTCGTCATCTTTATATCTCTCCAATAACTCCTCACAATAGCCAAAGAAATCAGGATGTGGCAAGCAGTCATCTTCCATCACAATGCCCATATCCACTTGATTGAAAAACCAATCAATGCCCGTCATAGGACCAGCACCACAACCGAGATTCCTTTCAGAATAATTCGTATATAGCACAACATCAGTATCCTTTGTCAATTTCTCCACCACCCTACGCACCTCAGAGCCTTTCTTTAGGTCTTCCTCGTTGTATTCACGAGCGCCGTCTTGAAAAACATACAATTCTTTGGGTTTGGCTGCCATGATGGCCTCCAGTACCCGCCGCGTATGCTCTGGGCGGTTAAAAGTTATTAAAAGAACGGGCTTGTTCATCATTAATTTCCTATAACAATTCTCGATGAATGGCATTATGGTCATTATAATTCTTCATGTCGTCAATTAGAACAGGAACCACTTTGAATTCTTTTAGTATTACGTCATTCATTTCATTATGTTTTCCCCAAGGATAGGCAAAAAATGGAACAAAATTATTGTAATGCTTTAATGCCATTATCGTTTTTTCAACATTTTTTCGAAAATCAGCTTCATTTTGCTTAGACACATCAGTGTGAGTCCACCCATGCATTCCGATAGCTATATTTGGACAAGTATCAGATAAACATTGAATATCCTTTTCCTTTAAATAACACTCTGTTTCTTTTTCTCTAAAATGATTTCCATCAAAGTATTCTGGATTTAAAAACAAAGTTATCGGAATATGCTGTTCAGATAACCATGGCAAAACATTTTGTAATGAAGCCCAACCGTCGTCAGCCGTCAATACAGCATAATGTTTCAAACGGATTCTATTATTTATAATATAGCTGTATGCTTCTTGCAGAGTAATAACTGTGTATTTTTTCTTCAATGCCATTACCTTGTTCTTAAAAACATCTGTCTGCATCCAATCACACTCCTTCATCGTGTCAGGTGCAAACTCATCACTCACTTGATGGAAGCAAAACACACGAATGGGTCTCAACCTAAGCTTTTTCCAATAATTCGACAATGATTTCATCTATGTCTCCAAAAACTTGAACCATTATATCATATCACCATCACCACCTTGAAGACGAAGCGATGAATCAACCTCAAATCCAGACGGCACTGTCAACGATACCCGTTCCACAACATCTCTGCTATGCATACTTCTGACTCCATGTTCAAGCATAAAATCGAACAAATCCTTATTAAAAGTACGGAAACGGGCTATACTATCGTTTCGCAGTACTATTGATACCAATGAAGCAAACACCTGTTTCCGGAATGCATCATCATAATAAAGATAATAAACCGAACAAAGAGAGTCGACCATATTCAGCACATAAAAACCGCATAACATGCCATTAAAGCGTACCTGTATCATATGCTTATACAATCGGCCAAGACAACCGCCGAACTCACAGTTTTCCTTCTCCGATTTTGGGTCGTCTTCTGTAGCAATAAAGAATGGGTTCCTTACCTGCCAATTCAAATAATCCTGTTGACGAAGAAACAAGTCGTGATTACTATGATTTACAATAAATGCATAGGTTTCATCGTCAATCCAATTGATATGCCGATTGGTATAATCAATTGTTTGCATATTCTCCAAAGCTTTTTTATTTGCTTTCTTTACAATTCGGCTTTTCAACTTTGACTTGACACCTTTATCCACGCCACTCATTACGATAAAATAACGGGGATAATAAGATATAACCGACCCCTGTTTCTCATCCAACCGGCAAGAAGCGACGGAAGAATCAAGCGCAACATATTTATCGTTTACGCCATCCTTAATCTGACGCATCATTTTCCACGACACACCCCTACCCCTATACATCGGATCCATCCACTGTGTTGATCCCCAAAAATACCGCTCAGACATTTCAGGCCGAACCCATTTTTCGGGGAAAGCACCCGTATATCCCACTGGCTCATCATGGTCGTTAAACACAACCGCCAATGCCGCGTCTTCAGGTTGAGCATGTGGATCGGTCACAAATGCCAAAGCTCTTGGACGTGCAATCACAGCATCCGACAAACCATTGTTTTCATTATGGAACAACCAATTCTTCAGGTCGGCGATAGTATAAAGCCTGTATGTAAAACCATTCTCATCCATAACATTCTTATTATTGAATCCAATTCGGTTGTTTTATTCTATTCATTTCTCGGCTGTATTCTATTGCACGTCGCATACGCTTAAGATACTTAAACCTATACCACGCAAATTCCCTCTCGCTTTTTTTTCCATGAAATACACTTTTCATCCATTTCATCCAATAACTTCGTCTTAACTCATGATAATCAAAAGGTTTGTTCAAATCTAAAAGCAACTCCAGATCATCCACTGCTGATTTGTTAGCCAGTTCGCGACTGATTGCCAGTAAAAATCCCGTTTTGTGATCGTGGACAATTCTTGATTCAAGGCATATACCCACTTTAAGTCCATGGAACCTGGCCCTATTCAAATAATCATCATCTTCTCCATAATGGAATATAAGAGGATCAAAGCCACCCAAAACAGAAAGCGTTTTTCTCGGTAACAGCCATGCTGCGGCATTCACATAATTGGTTTCATAAAACCCTTTTGCGACGCCACAATACAAGTCACTCATTATTCGATATGTATACTTATTACTACCGTACTCCATCATCATGGACAGGGATCGACCATCTGCGGTCATATGCATCGGACTGATAATACCATAATCAGGATGGTTTTGAGACACCTTGACCAGCTTCTCAATAGCTGCCTCGTCTTCCAGCCAAGTGTCTTGGTTCAGTAGAAACACATAGTCACAATCGTGTTCATATGCATATTTCAATGCTAAATTATTACCTTTCCCGAAGCCCAGATTTTCATTCGATTCAATAATGTGTATTTCAGGAAAATGCTCACGTATGTATTCCGCTGACCCATCGTTGGAGGCATTGTCCACCACAATAGTCTGCAAAGGAATGGTCGATTTGCGTAACGATGAAAAGCAACGGTCATACCATTGCTGGCCCTTATAAGTGACTATGATTACAAATATTTTTGGCTCCATGGCATTACTTTCCTATAATCCATTTTAATTTTGGCCTATTCAATAACTCCGATATCAAACAGGGAACAAATACAGCTGCTGAAAGTGTAAGCAAAACGGCCAATGTCGATATCCAGACGCCTTGCGAGAAGAGACCTCTCATGACCTTCATGGCCAGAATCTCAATCCACCAATGCATGATATAGATGGCCAAGGTATTGCGACCGATAAGTTCCAACACCTTTGCTCGTTTGAGGAAGGAACATAGTTTGAGGAAAACAATAGTACCGGCTGTGCAAAGCAGCAACGAAGGCCATGCGCTTGTCAGGTTGATACGTTTCATTCCTCCACCAGGCTGTGGAATATCCGATCCCTGCCACCAATAGAAAACCCATCCAGCCACAAACACCAGCAATGCCACAAAAAGAATTTTCCGGACCTTATAATGATCTCGTACCCACTGGCCAATAGGAAGATAAACCAACATTATTAATGCCCATTTCCAACAAGCGAAGTTAGGCAGGAACCAGGCCTTAAGTAACAACACTCCAACGGCATAAATCCCGATGCAAACTAATAGCCTGACATACTGTTTTTGACTGATTCGGCACACACACCAATAGATGCATTTGGCAAGGAAAAGCGCCAACACAAACCAATAATCAAGAGAAATGTCGAGAAATGGCCATTCCAAGGCATCTGCATTATATGAGCCTTTTAATATCTCGTATAAAATCTCATGGATTATTCCTCCCAAATAGCTAAAGATGATTAACGGGAGGAGCAATCCTCTAGCATTTTTCAACAAGAATTCTTTAAAACTCATATCGTACTTACCCCAGAAACCAGCCAGAATAAAGAAAGCTGGCATACGAAAACATAGGACTCCTCCCAAAACCACGATTGCTTCAATTGTAGGACATGATATGCCCAATTCCTCACCACGCCCTATAATATGAACCATGGCAACCATTATTATCAGAATGCCTTTGGCAGCATCAACCCAATGGAGACGTTCCTTATGTATTACGTTTTCGTTCATGACAAAAACAACTCCTGCAATTGATTTATGAAATTCTCCTCCAAATGCTCAACCTTCAATCTGAAAGATTGGAAATCGGTATTCTGTTCATTATAATGCTCTAACATGTCGGCAATACGGCTTTCTATCTCCATAGCCGTCTCGCTATCATCCACTTTGTATCGTTCCGGGATAGCCACATCGAAATCATTAGCAGCTGCATTATGGTTTGCCACCAAAATGTTGCAACCGTAATACACGGCTTCCTTGGGAATGCGTTCAGGCCCGCCAAAAAGGCCCAAATCGACATAGAGCTTCACACTCCTGTATCTCTCGGCCAGGCCCTTGGGGGTGTATCCTTTCAGCGGAACATAATTGAAGCGTCCCCTTTTTAAAAGCTCCTTCATGATGTCCGACGGCTTGCTCGGATTGTAAAGCACCACATCCTCGCGTTCGGTTGGAAGGTCGGCGTTGCCCATTCTCAAGAAGTCCAAACTGATTGGCTCAACCATATATGCGACAAAACTCTTAGGAAATATTCTTCCGACTTCCTCGTAAGCATATTTCGAACCGCAAAGATGCCAACAACTACGCAAGTTGAAATCTACATACCTATAATTGTCAACATTTTGTTTCAAAATTTTACGCTTGAGATACACCAAACGTTGCTTCACCGTCCCTTTATTCACATTATTATAGGCCACACTCAACCACCAGATGCATTTCTTGGCTTTCTTGAAACCATTCAAGCACCATGGTGCATTTTCGGGAGCGATGACATAATTCCCCTTTTCGTCTTCTATCTTATCATAAGACAGTACCTCAACTTCGTATTGCCTATAACGCTCAATGGGATTCGCTTTTGGGAATCCCGAATAGGTATAGTATACCGTAAAGGCTTCCATGCCCAACTTGCGCATATAATAAGCCAACTGATGCAAAGCTTCTGGACCGCCAGTACAAGTATTGGCAGGAGTGAAAATATAGTATTTAGCCTTTTTCTGCATTTTTATAAAACATTTTGATGCAAACTGTCAACATACGATTAGTCATTCTTCTGCATAAACGAGGCAACTCATTAGCATAATAACATGCCATCCACTTGGGGTTTATCTTGGCCAAAAGCCAAAGCCCATATTCTCTCTCGTTCGACACACCTTTACGCATAATACGCACATCATCCTTATCCCAAAATCTACGGTATTCTTTGATAAGTCCAGTTTCATACGCTTCATAAAGCATAAAAATAGAGGCATCAAACAACTTGTGATAATATGCAATATCATTAATACCAAGTCCACTCCAAAGTTTATTTGCCGACTTTCTGATGAATTGCTTGTCGGTAAAGTTTTGCAAGGTCAACTTCGTAGAGACGGACCCATCCCTTCCTATTCTATAGACATAAAATGGTTCTTCAACATGGATAACCTTGATATTACCATCCTCCCTAACAAAAAGTTGGTATTGAAAGAGAGCATCCTCATATTTGATACCTTCCTCATAACAAAGCCCTGCCCGTCTCCAATAAGCACTTGCATAAACATAGGACACCGCATTGGGAGCAATACCCATTTTGTGCTTATATGCATATCGGAAAAATGACTTAAAGTCCATCAAGGGAACCGTTATCTCTTCGTGTTCTCCCCAACGCTTGTCTTTGTCGGTGACAATGCAATCCAAATAGATAACATCGGCGTTCTCGGAATCAGCAATAGCCTGCCTTATCGATGCAATAGCATGAGGTCTTAAATAGTCATCGCTATCCAAGAAATAAAAATAATCACCTGTCGCCTTCTCCACACCTGCATTGCGTGCCGATGAGAGTCCACCATTAGGTTTGTCAATAACAGTCAAAACCTGAGGATGTTTTTTCACATACTCCTCCAGAATGGAACGGCTTCCATCGGTCGAACCATCATTCACCGCAATCACCTCACAGTCTGTCAAATCTTGAACAAAGACCGAATCAAGACACTCGCGTAGATAAGGTTCAACATTGTAAACTGGTACGATAAAGGAAAGAAGCATGTTCTATAATATTTCCATAGAAAAACGATTAACCTCCATACTAAGATGGCCATGTTGATGTCGCATCGGGAACGCATTCCACATCTTATTCGAATCAGAAAGATACAACGGCGATGGACCTTTTACAATTATTTTTTTTCCGTATTCAACATATTTATCTTTTTCCTCTGTTCTTGAATTGTAACGTATCAAAAAATAAAGTGACAAATAATATACACCTTGCTTCAGCAACATCTCATCGAAATCCATCCTAAGTTTGACTTTTGAATTAGATTTTAATCGTACAGGATAATTTTGAAATTCGTTACCAAAACAAGTAATACTTGCTGCGTCCTCTGTCTTGACTTCTATATTAAATATTAACTCAACATCAGTATCCAAATCATTTATTGCATAAAAAGAGAGTGCAAAAGGAGATCCTTGTTCGACTTCATCAGTTGCGTTTCCATTTTGCTCAATTGCAAAATTACATATTCTAAAACCATCTGTAACTATAACATCATCAATGGTTTTATAATTAATTTTATAGTTTTGTGAAATGTAGGCATTGATAATTTCAGTTGTATCACCCATTTTTGATAGCATTCCATTTTCCAACAGGATACAATGTTTACAAAGCATACCTATACTAGCCATATTATGGCTCACGAACAGAACCGTCCTGCCTTCGCCCCTGCTTACATCCTGCATCTTGCCGATGGCTTTTTTCTGGAACTCGGCATCGCCCACAGCTAACACTTCATCAACCACAAGAATCTCAGGGTCTAGATGCGCAGCAACAGCGAAACCAAGTCGTACCATCATGCCGCTCGAATAACGTTTCACCGGAGTGTCAATATATCTTTCGCAACCAGAAAAATCCACAATTTCATCAAGTTTTCTTGTTATTTCAAGTTTTGTCATGCCCAAAATGGCACCATTCATGTAAATGTTCTCTCGACCAGTCATTTCTTGATGAAATCCTGTACCCACCTCCAGCAATGCTCCTATACGACCTCTTGCGCGGATAGTGCCTGTAGTAGGAGTTGTTACACGTGAAAGAAGCTTCAACAATGTACTCTTACCGGCGCCGTTTTTGCCGATAATGCCGACCACATCGCCCTGTTCCACTTTAAAACCAATGTCCTTCAAAGCCCAAACATACTCACTATCAGCAACTTGCGTGCGGTCGTTGACAGAGCCTATTTTCAAATAAGGGTCTTCTTTGCGTAACACCGCCGTCTGCCACCATCGGTTAAGGTCGTGGCTCAACGTCTTGGTGGAAACCAGTCCCAAACGGTATTGTTTACTTATGTTGTTAAATTCTATTGCTGTTGGCATTATTATATGCTATTTTTCAATTTTATCACCTTCTCCACAATCGGTGCCATGTCATAATACTTGTATTCAGCTAACCTACCTCCAAATATCACATTTTCCTCTTGGTCGGCCAAGGCCTTGTATTGCTGGTAGCGAGCCTCGTTTTCAGCATCGTTCACGGGATAATAAGGCTCCATGCCAAGTTCCCATTCCTTGCTGTATTCACGAGTTATAACCGTCTTTGAATTGTTATACACGGCATTCCCAAAGCATTCGAAATGCTTGTGCTCTATGATTCGGGTATACAGGACACTCCCGTCGGTGTAGTTCACCACAGCATTACCCTGCCAATTAGGTATGTCCAACACTTCCTGCTCAAACTTCAAAGTGCGCCAATCAAGATGCCCGAAACAATAATTAAAATAGTCGTCAACCGGTCCGGTATAAACTATCTTTTCAGCCATTTTAGTCAATTTGGAACGATGTGCGAAGAAATCGCAGTTCACCTGCGTTTCCACACCTTCTAGCAAACCATCTATCAGCCGGTTGTATCCGCCAATAGGTATGCCTTGGTAAATATCGTTGAAATAATTATTGTTGTACGTAAATCTTAAGGGTATTCTTTTAATTAAAAAAGCTGGCAGTTTCGAACAGCTTCTACCCCATTGTTTTTCCGTGTAGCCTTTGATCAGCTTATCATAGATGTCACGCCCCACCATGCTAAGTGCCATCTCTCTCAGATTGGCCGGTTCGCGGCCGTCCAAAGCCGCCAATGCATCTCTCCTCTGCTCCTCAATCTTGGCCTTGGCATCTTTAAAAGTTGTAACACCCCACAACTGATTAAAGGTGTTCATATTGAAAGGCAAATTGTACATCTTGCCTTTATAATTCGCCAATGGGCAATTGATGAAACCGTTAAACGGCACTATGCTATTTACAAAATCCCAAACTTCCTTGTTGGAAGTATGGAAAATATGCGGCCCATACTTGTGGACGTTTATTCCTTCAACATTCTCGCAATACAGATTACCACCCAAATGCCGCCGTTTCTCAATGACAAGACATTTCTTGCCTGCTTGTTTAGCGAAATAAGCAAACGTGGAGCCGAAGAGGCCGGAGCCGACTATAAGGTAATCGTATGATTTCATATTATTGCCTTTTTCTTCTCATCCAATGTAGAGGAAAAACTCTGCCTGTTTTTCGCCAATATGCTATATATTTAATTGGCAACCATTTCTTTGCTGTATGCTCACCCGCTTTTTTCCAAACCTCAGGACAGGATTCATGCAAATAATCATCAAATTTCTTGAGATGACTTAGATCTTCTTCTGTAGCTTTCTTTCTTATAAGGATAATCTTATAAATGTTTAATGCATACATCAATATGGCATATTCATTCTCGCGGTTTGCCAATGGATAATCTTTTACATTATATCGTGCCCTGTTGTGAATCAGCGACATCACACATGTTTCAAACTGCCATACATTTCTATTCATTACTACATCTTCACTTGACTGGCCTATACGTCCAAGCAGATAGTGATAAATGCAAAACGAATAATAAACACATTTGCCAACTTCATACAATGGGATGCACCTCCATTCAGTATCTGTGTAATTGATGCCCTCTGTCTGCACATAGTTGATACGACGCAACAGTTCTGTACGCCATGTCACCATATACATTGCATAACTGGTTACATAGGGAGCAGGGTTACTGTTGAAGTCAAAAACTTCCCCCGAATTGACCTTCTGTTTAACAATTCCTATTGTTTTTCCTTTATTGTCAACAATTTTATATGAAGTCAATATCAAATCGGCATCTACTGATGGTAGTTTCTCTAACAATTTCTCCAATTCAGATGTGTCAAACCAGTCGTCGGCATCCAAAACCTTTATATATTTTCCAGTTGCCTCTGCAAGTCCTCTGTTGACACACGAGCCATAATGACCATTTTCCTTATCGATAACACGGAATGAACCAGAGATTCTGTCTTGATAGCTATGTGCAATAACCGAAGAATCATCCTTACTGCCGTCATTGATAACCAAAACCTCCAATATATCCATCAAGTCGGGACGCACAACTAACGAATCCAGACACCGGCACAAATAGTCCTGCATATTGTGAGTTGGAATAATCACAGTTAAAAGTTTTTCCATTGCTTTTAATTTAATTATTCGCCTTGGTATCTAAGGCTATTGGGATTTAATTCTTTGATTGTCTTAAAAGCATCCGCATATCCTCGAAACAGTGCCGAAATACATTTCCAATATGCGGGGTGCAAGTTTATTGCGATTGAATAAAAAGTATAATTCACCATTGCATATAATCCGCCCAGGATGACATGCAATCTTCGGCCAAAATCATCGCCTGGTTGTAATAAAAAACGATACCAAAAAACTGTTCTATTTCTTGCAATGGTATAATAACGTATTATTTTCTGTTCTAATTTTGATTTTGCCTGCCTTCCAGCAGCAGCATCAAGATGAATGTAACGGGTTCTTAATGAATATGCAATTTTACCGCCTGATAAATACAACTTATAATAAAATGTCGAATCATCATAAGCTGAATATTGCGACAACACCCCTTGTTGAAGCCATAACTCATCATCCAGCCTGACAGATTGTGCAATTGAGGTACGAATAAAAAAGCACTGGAAGTTACCTGTCTGACATAGATAACAGTTGTCCAATTTGTTGTTTTTCAGATAAACTTTATGTCCAGCCGTTACTGTTATCTTATCCAAATATTTCGATTTCCTGTTTGACTGAAACAATTGACCTGTAAAAGCGCCCCTAATCCTTACTGAAAGCGGATATCGAAGGTCTATCGTATAAGATTGCCCGTTTTCGGCTTTGCCTTCCATAGGGAGAACACAATCCAAACCATGTATAGAACCGAATTTATAAAGAGATTCAACAAAGTCTGGCTCAAATTTCACATCATCATCAACAACCAAAATATATTCCGACTTTGCGGTATTGATTCCAACAGCTCTTTGTGTCACCATACCTTTTGTGGAATAAACAATTCTCTCTCTGCCACATTCATAGTCAAGATCGTAACCTTCTGGAATCACCACGATAATCTCTTCGGGCTCAACAGTTTGAGAAACTATAGAATCCATCAAGGCCCTATATTTATCACCGCAATTGCCTAAAGTTCGTATAATTACTGAATAGGATATCATTTTTAGGTCTTTTTGCAAAAACATGCAAAGTGGATTTGTCTTTATAAATTATTGCTTTTCAAAACTTGATGCCTCAGGTAAGATGCTATCAAATGCAAGTCTAATTTGCATAAAGCAATAGTCAGGATCGTCATTTTCCCATGTGTCGTTCAAACAAACCTGAGACATTCTTTGTCTTTTGATTGTATCACAAATAAGCCCAATCTGATTGCGCGAAACATTGATATTTTCACCACGACTGCCAGGCTTTACAGGATAAAAATGTCCTTGAGCCATATTCCATGCACATAACAGCCAATGATTTATATCATTAGAAGTCCTAAATCGGCTTTGGGAATTGTATTCCAATACATTTGTGCATGTGTTCCAAACATTTTGAAGAGTTGATTTCAGATGCGGGGTTGCAAGGTGTTCAAAATCCTTATCAGCGGTTGTTTTGTTAAGACCATAATACGCAATATTCAGCAATGCCCTCTTCAATCCCAATTTTCTGATATTAAACCATTTACGTCGGTTTTCCCAAATTGTTTTTTTGATATTAAAATTCTGATTGACGACACAATAATTGTTAAAACAAGTTCTACTCCATCCGTCAAAACGGTAATAGCGATAAGTTTTCAAATTGCATGGCAATACAGGATCACCATTTTTAAAGAAATAGTCAGGAGCAACATTTTTTATCAAAAATACATCATCGTTGAAAAGCACAAAATGCTCTGACAATGAGTGTATTCTGTGAAGGTTAAGCTCAATTGGTATTGAATTGAATGTTGGTAAATAATCAGATGGTATGTAGTCCTTATGGTCAACCAACACCAATTTTGGATGGTTTTCATCCAACCATTCGGGCTTTTGACCGCAAGTTACAAAATAAACCTTGTTAACCCAAGGAGCAAATTTTTCAACACCACGAAACCAATAACGCAACAATCCCATTTCTCTATATCTGCATGCATCATTGGCATCTCCCAACCCAAAAGTATTTGCTGTTTTCAGACACTCGGCTCTTGCAGCCATCATCTGTTCTCTCCATTTTGGATCGTTGCCGTCAAGCCAAGGTATGACAAAATCAATCTGTTCGTTATTTTTTCCCATAGAACAATCTCACATAAATATTAGATACTGGGGCTAAATACCAAAAAAATGGGAATTTAAGTTTCTTTTTCAACTTAATATACGGTGATGCAAAAAACTCCCATTTGTACTTGTCTATAACTTCCTTGCTCAACTTCATAAAATTGGACTCATAAACCGAATCTTTCACTATATCAACGCGTTCTAATATTTGCAAAAAACCATACCCGATAACCCAAGCCCTGTACTTCTTCTCTTTTTTATCTTTTTTCGACAAATAATCTAACATCCTGAAGCGATACATAGTATTGAGATAGAACTTCTTTGGATATAAAGATTTCTGTCTTTGCAGTGAATTCGGATTCCAATAATACCAGTACAATGCTTCAGGGACAAAAGCTACTCTTTCTATCTTTTGATAAACCCTGATATTGAAATCCTGGTCCTGGATACTGTAATAATCGTTGAAAAAGATACCGTCAATTAGCGAACGTTTATATAGTTTGTTCCATACCACACACCACTTCAGTTCAACTATGGCAAGCATCTCAAAAATCATCTGCTCAGTTAGTATCAACTGTGGATTATTATTTTGCAAAGGACGATGTGTATTTTCGGTCAAGGAATCGGTTCTGGCAAGATCGAAAGCAGCCAACTCACATCCTGTCTTTTCAACCGCCTCGACCAACTTTTCAATAGCTCTCTCATGGATGTAATCGTCTGAATCCATGAAATAGATATACTCGCCTTTTGCAACTTTCAGTCCAGTGTTGCGAGGGCCGCTCACTCCTGTGTTTTTTTCGTGATGGATAACGCTGAAACGCTCATCTTGCTTGCAATACTCGTCACAAAATTCGCCTGAGCCGTCGGTGGAAGCATCGTCAACAAGAATTACCTCCAGGTTTTTATACGTCTGCTGACGGACGCTTTCTAAAGAGGTTGGAAGATACTCCTTGCAGTTATAAACGTTTACTATGACACTAACTAACTCTATCATACAATTCATCCCAATTAATTGGTGCAACCCACAAACGATTCAGCCTAGGATCGTCCTTATCACGAGCAGTAAAGAAAAGATAAAACTTGTCCCCGACAATAACTGCAGATGGTTTGTAAAGTCCCTTCATTCCTATGGATTGAATGGTTATCAGTGGTTTGCGAAACATCCTGAATCTCTCTCCATCCTCACTTTTAGCCAAACAAATATCCGGACGATTGATATTGCTTTGTATAACGGCGTATAACTGTGACTCTTGGTTTTTATCAAAAAACAAATCCATGTGCCAGGGCTGATATAGATGATTCCGGCCACGGAAACGGACTGTTTTTTTATATTGAAATTGTCCTTCAAATGAATCACCTTCCCATATGCTTACGCCATGACAACGAAATCTGCTGTACAATCCCTGTTTTTCGGTATAATCCAATAAACGATAAACACGTCGGGCCATTTTTGCTGGCATATGATACATCATCTTTGAGCAAAAGCGGATATCTATGGCATAAGCTCGAGGTGTTCCACGATATGACAGAAACGTCGGGCATACCTCTTTATCTTTATTCCTATACAAATCTTGAAGTTGCGCTTCTTTCAGATAATGGACTTGCCGATTCTCTACATAACAGCCGAAAGTCGCCCGCGACATACCAAGAGCACGAGTTGCCTGCGTATAATTCTCACGCCAAAACACATATAATTTCCCGTCATTGAACAATAATGTCGGATCGGAATTGTATCCTTCTTTCGGTTTATCTTTGATGGTGCAATAATATTTCCATTCAGTAGGCAATTCTCCTTCCGAAGCCTCTGCATAACAGAGCCGAGGATTTTCCATCTCGGCATTGCTTCCATAATAAGGCGTATAAGCCATCCACCATTTGTGCCCTTCAAAACCATCCTCAATATAGCGCACACATGGATGAACGACATCGCCGAAAGTCTGTTCTATTGTCGGGTCTTCGATATGACACGGATACCAAGAAGACAGAATACCTGACTCTGAACGTCTGCATAGACTATACAGCAAGCGTCGATAAAATGTTGAAGCTTTATGAAGATTCTTATTCATGTAAATAATTTGTAGAACTTATTGGAGATTCTTTTGGGTATTCTAACAAACTTTCCTTTTAAGAAAACCTGTAAATACTTAAAAAATGGACGCTTGTCATTTTGGTTATATGGATTATAACACGTATCGCGCCTGAATTGTTTCAGCCATTGCCGTAGCTTAACCGAACCATCTTGCACATATTTCACATCCAACAGAATATTCATATAATGTTTTGGACGGAATGTGCAGTTGTCAGCAGATACATTCTCATCTACGAACGAACGGCATACCATATCCGGCAAATTATAACCGCTACATGTCGAAAGCCAAGATATGGCATCATTGCGCAGATTGATCTCTAAGAAGTAGAACTTGCCTTTAGCGTAAAGCAACTCTATTGAAAAATTGCCTGTATATTCCAACTCCTGCAAATAAAGTGCGGTTTTCTCCCCTAGTTGTCGCAATTCCTCGCTACCTGACATTTCAAGAGATAGAGACCAGCATGTAGCTCCAATGCCTTTGGGAAATTGTCGTATCTTTTTACTTGCCACCGGACATATGACCTTTTTACCGCCATAGAGAGAACAACCTAAAAGCGCTAATTCATATTCCTTTTCGACAAACTCTTGAACCTGCAAAGGAAAAAAATCTTGGGGCAGACCATTTACGAAAGCCTCCGCCTCCTTTGGGGAATCACATTTTTTAGTTGCCTTTTTGTCGCCATGTACACTGTTATTCGCCTTGATGAACAAAGGATATGGGTTTGTAATGTCTGATAATTCTTCCGGTTTTGCGATTACGACAGTTTCAGGAATAGCAAACCCGCATTTTATTGCAAGATTCTCTTGTTCGTCTTTGTTGCGATACAGATTGATGTTTCTATCCAAGCGACCTCCTTCAAAGTAACAATACTCGCTTAGTTCGGCAAAATGTTCATTAAGCAATTGGGATTTATAATCGCTATCGGCAAAAACAACAGGTTTGGAATCCATTTTGGTTACTACTTTCATTAATTCCTGAAAAACATCTCCGTCTTTATCGATCAAAATAGTTCTTTTAACATATTTTGATTTGTTTACATAATTGTTTTCACCTTCATTGTAAAGAAGCAATGTTATGTTATGTCCTGCTTCGCCAAGTGACCAAACAAGTCCAAGTGCATTAGTACGATTTCCACCTATTACAATAGCATTCATTATCTCATTAAATAGATTTTCTTAGATTATTCCTTATCTGACTCCGTCGAAGGCACCGTTTAATACAAATAATTTATCCGAGCCATTTTCCAGATAATCAATGATTTCGGTTTGAATATTTCCACGTAACATACATTTTTCTGGTAAAATAAGCATGAAAAAATTACACTTTTCCAAAACAACAAGTTCTCATTTCAATGGATTCTTCTCGCTATCATACCACCTCACAAACTCCTGCACACCTTCCCTAAGCGACCAATGCGGATGATATCCCATCTCGGTTTCCAAGCGTTTTGTTGAAGCAAAGGTTTGATAGACATCGCCGGGCTGCATCGGGAGAAAGATTTTTTCGGTGGTTTTGCCAAAAGCCTTCTCCATCAGATCGATGAAATCCATCAACTTTACAGGATGACCGCAGCCGATGTTGTAAATGCGGCAAGGTACGCCATTGGCGCAATTTTCAGCTTTCAATTCATAATCAACTACACGAACTGTGCCTTCAACAATATCATCGATATAGGTGAAATCGCGGAGCATATCGCCATTGTTAAAAACCTTAATGGGCTCCTGATTCCATAACGCCTTAGCCAATAGCATAGGCATCATATCGGGACGACCCCAAGGACCATAAACGGTGAAATAGCGTAGCCCGATGCATTGCAACCCATAGAGTTTACTGTAACTGTGCGCCATCAACTCGTTTGACTTTTTGCTTGCGGCATAGAGCGAAACAGGGGCATCGGTGAAACCATCCTCAGTGTATGGCACCACGGAATTCAGACCATAGACCGATGAACTGGAGGCAAACACCAGCTTAGGGACATTATAATTGCGACAAGCCTCGAGAATATTAAGGAAGCCTGCCATGTTGCTCTGCATATAAGCATAAGGATTGGTGATGCTGTAACGCACTCCTGCCTGAGCTGCCAAATGTGCCACCACATCGAAATGCTCTTTCGCAAAGAGTGCATCAAGACTGGCTTTATCGGCAATATCAATGGTGCGGACATCAAGATTGAACTCCTTGACACGGGCATGCTTGAGGAGAACATCATAATAATCGTTGTAGTTGTCAACGCCAACAACAACATCGCCCCTCGATGCTAGCGTATATGCCAGCTTCGAACCAATAAAACCTGCTGCTCCTGTAACTAAAACCTTCATCTCTACACCGTATCCATAAAGCTCTTCTGTACCTTATTAAATATTAATATGCCGAGAGCGAGAACCACTATCATAAAAACAAAGCTGTAGGCGAGCCAGCCCCAGCCGATGAACTGACCGGCACCGAGGAATCCGTACTTGAAGGCCTCGATGACAGGCGTGACAGGATTGAGACACATCAGAGTCTTAACA
>JAEEGL010159720.1_pt1 | contig 25393 bp, 18 predicted proteins | sample 9134231 | NCBI WGS metagenome assembly JAEEGL01 (sample SAMN16246548, study PRJNA631951) | gut metagenome | biome: gut microbiome; feature: rumen; material: fiber-attached | host: Bos | place: Iran: Karaj | collected 2018-10
CGCGGCTGGCATCAGGTAGCCATAGCTCTTGGCAGTAACATGGGAGATACAAGGCAATATCTTGATGACGCTGTTCAAAGCATAAGAAATCTTCCTGATACAGAAGTTCTTAAAGTGGCATCTTACATCGTAACGGAGCCCTACGGCGGTGTTGAACAGGATGATTTTCTTAATAGTGCCATGACTATAAGAACACTTTACACACCTTGGGAGCTTTTGGATAAACTGCATGAAATAGAACAAGAAGCAGGGCGCGAACGAATAGTACGCTGGGGACCAAGAACACTTGATCTTGATATTCTTTTATATGATGATCTTGTAATGGATACTCCTGATCTTACAATTCCGCATGTTGAAATGCACATGCGAGATTTTGTCTTAAGACCACTTGCAGAGATAGCACCATGGCTTCGTCATCCTGTTTATGGCAAGACGGTAGCACAAATGCTTAGCGAATTAGAGAAATAATAATAAAATGGCCATGGTTACAGTGGCCATTTTATTGACTGACTTATAATTCTTTGAAAAGTGACCATAAATAAATGAGTAGCGACCTAAAAGATCGCTACTCATTTATTTATGACCAAATTTTTTAGAAGATTAGTAATAATTCGTTTATCTCTCTTACCTAGACGATGAAAATAAAATATCATTTCCTTATCATCTGTAGTCATCCATTTCTTCAATTTTTCAGGGGACATATCGGAACATTCTTTAAGAAATTCATTATAAAGAAGATCGAATTCTGATTGAGGATCATTTTCTTTTATCAAAGACATAATATCATCAGAAGAATTACCTTCTCCTGCGCTGCTCATTACTTCGAGCTTAACCAGCTTGGAAACAGGAATATTATAGAAAAGAGACAATTTGTAAAGCGTTTCAGTAGGTGGAAGGAGCCTTGCTGTTTCATAGTGGGAGTAGGTCTGCCTTGTAATTCCAAGGTAACTTGCCAGATCGTCCTGCTTATAATCATTGTTTTCTCTACACAAGCGCAGAAACTGGGCTAAAGGTGTATCACTCATTTAGAATCTCCTTTGTAATAGTGGGCTGAAAAAAATTTTATATAGAAATTCTAAGTAAATAAGCGGATTTGTGGATGGTTTCGCTTTAACTAATAGCATAATGTACTTGAAAGCTATTCAAAATAGCGTATAATTATATACATAGCGACGTTAATTTTGGAGGAAACTCCAAAAACTACGATGTCTTTTTTCGAAAGGAGATGTTTATCAATGAACATGAAACTCGTAAAAAAACTGCTTGTAGCAACACTGGCAACTTCACTTGTTGTAATGCCTATTACAGCATTTGCGACTACTGATTCTTCTGGCGACAATACAACATCTACTGTGACAACTTCTTCAGAAAGCTCAGATACATATGTAGCTCCTGAAGGCGTAAAGCCTACAAGCGAGGCAACAATTGGTGGCAAGGTTGTTAAGTCTACCCTATCCGGATCATATAAGATGGGTAAGACAATAAAGGCTGCTGTATTTACACAGTCAGTTGACAGCCTTAAAGCTGCTGCAGGACTTGGCAAGAACGAAAAGCCATTTGCAAGAGTATATGAGTCTGATGCTAAGAAATCTCCAAAGGCCCTTGATGCTGCAAACGGCGCTGCTACTGCACTTGGCGTAACTCTTCTTACTGATAAGGGTGTATATATCGATCTTGGAAAGATGACAGATGGAAAGTTCAGTTCACTTGATTCTTCTGTATCTACTCCTGTAACAGTTGCTCTTTCAGGCGATGCTGCTAATGCTACAACAGTTATCGCAGTTGGACCAAATGGCGTTATCGTAGTTCTTGAAGCTACTAACGATGGTAATGGCAATGTTACATTTAACGCACTTGGCGGAGCATATACATATTATTTTGCATAAGTCCTCAAATCTAAAGTATGAATAATAAAAGAATAGATAGGCAGCCTGAAAATGGCTGTCTATCTTTTATCAAAAACAACATATATTTATGCCTGGGAGTAGTTCTGACAGCTTCGCTTTGCATGTATGGAATATTTGGTGTTTTTGGATTTTCGGCTTATCCGGATGAATTCGGATACTGGTCACCTGCGGCAAAGCTTCTTGGCTATGACTGGTCTTCTATTACAGCACTTGGGTCTTATTACTCTTATGGATATAGCCTACTTTTGTTGCCGATTCTATTTATATTTAATGGTGCTATTACAACGTATAGGGCAGCCGTTATATTAAATCTCCTGATGCAGTGCCTGTCAGTTCCGATGGCGTTTGCTATTCTTAGTAGCTTATTTCCCGGAAAGTCACGAAGTGTGACAGCGATAATAGCATCTGTATCAATTCTATATCCCGCATGGATTTTTTATACTCAGACGACTATGTCTGAGGCACTTCTTAATTTTCTATTTGTTTTATCAGTTTTTATTATGATCAGATTTATTGATAAGCCTACTATCATACGAGGCTTATTATTCGTACTCGTTCTTGTTTACAGCTATTTTGTCCATATGCGATGCATAGGGACGATAGGGGCGGGAACACTTGTAATGGTTATATTTGCTTTAGGCAAAAGAAAAAACGGGTTCGGGAAAAAAGTCTGGCTCCTTCCGCTTATCATAATAGTTCTGTTTGGAGCAAGCTTTGTCATAAAGAGTTTAGTAATAGATTCGCTGTATAAAGGGACCTCCGGCGATGTGCTCAGCTGGAATGATTATACATCAATACCTCACAGGCTCATGAAAATATTGAATTTAAAAGGTTTTATATATTTGCTTGAAGACATAGTAGGTAAGCTCTATTACATTGGAATGGCAACCTACGGAATCGGATATTTTGGTATATTTGCTCTTTGGAAAAAGAGTAAGAGCGCCATCAGAAACCTAAGGAACAAACAGGCAGATAAAAAAGACTATATATGGCTTTATATAACACTTATAGTACTTGCTCAGTTTATGGTCGCACTTATATATCTAAACGGAGCATCAGGCCCTGACAACAGCAGGTTGGATCTATTCTTACATGGAAGATATATTGATTTTTTTCTGCCGGTTGTGATCGGGATAGGAATATATGAAATGCTTGATACGGAGAAATACCTGCAAGGCATTGTCTTTATTACATTATTCTATATCCTTGGATATATCATATGTAAAAATGTTATATCAATAAATCCCGACAATCTAAGCAATGCACATGGATTTACCATGATAGGGATGAGCCATTTTATTGTGAGGAATCCGCAGCCTGATACCTTGCTGTATTTTACAAGACAATCCATTCTTGGCGCTTTTCTTTCTATGGCAGTATTTGGAGCAGTGGCCCTATATAGGAAGTTTAAACTCGAGACCTTTTTGCTCATAATACTGGCGCAACAGATTTTCTTTGGCATAGACGCCTGCAAGCATTATATATTCCCCAATCAGTCTTATATCTATGGGGACATAATGATCGGAGAGAAGCTTTCGGAGATAAGAGATTTATATCCTGATAAAAGAATAGTAAATATCTACGAAGGCGGTGTTCCATATATAGAGCTGGTTCAGTTTGAGGATAAAACAGCACCAATCGAAGTTGTGAATTTTGAAAATCCTGAGAATGCAGTTGCTCTTACATATAGTGATGACATGATTCTTATTATGAATTTTGATAGCACCTATGCTCAGGAAGCAGATGCTTATTATGAGGAAAAGTGGGAGATAGGGCACCTGGCACTTTTTTATAATCCATAGAAGTAAACAGGGAAGAATGAACTTATTAAGCACGAGGTATGGTATGCATACAAAAGAAGGATATATAAGGAATTCGATAGTTGCTCTTATCATAATGTTGGTCATGGGGACATCTTTAGTAATAACAGCTTGGGGTAAGGATGCATTAAATGAACCTGTTTCAAGACAGATCCAGCTTCTGACACTAGACAAGGATACTAATGCATATGCGCAGCCGAGTGATACTTCTGAGGTCTTAAGAGTAATAAAGGCTGGTACTGCAGTAGCGGCTGTTGGAGAAGAAGGCGATTACACAGTTATTGTATTTCAGGACCATGATGAGTATATAAAAACGAGTGATATAACACAGGATGCAATAGCTTCATCTGAAAGCTCTGCTAAGGAAAGCGCAGCGGAAGTGGATGAAGAATTAAATAAATTCAAAAAAGAAGATATTTCATATATTGAATCTCTTGAAAGGCAGAGGATTAAGAGCAGGAATGCACTTATCTGGAAAACAGTCATTATAGTTCTTGTAGCTTGCATCATAGCAGTTTCTATAATAATGGGAATAAATAAAAATAAAGTAACCAAGGAAGAAAAATAGATGAGATAGGTAAGAAAGAATGAAACTTATCATCCAGATACCATGCTTTAATGAAGAGAACACCCTTAAAGATACCCTTGATGACCTTCCAAGGAATATTGAAGGTATTGACCAAATTGAATATCTCATCATAGATGATGGCAGCAGCGATGAAACCATAGAAGTTGCAAGAAAGTGGGGAGTTAACTATATAGTTACCTTCACCCAAAACAAGGGACTTGCAAAAGGCTTCATGGCAGGTATAGACGTGTGCCTTGAAAATGGTGCAGATATAATCGTGAATACGGACGCAGACAATCAATACTGCGGAGCTGACATTGAAATACTTATAAAGCCAATCCTAAAGCAAAAGGCAGATATAGTTATAGGCGAAAGACCTATAGCAGAGATATCAGATTTTTCCCCTCTCAAAAAGAAATTGCAGAGACTTGGAAGTTGGGCGGTTAGGCAGGCTTCCAAGACAGATATCCCCGATGCACCAAGTGGATTCAGAGCCTTTTCAAGAGAGGCAGCTCTGCGTCTAAACGTAGTCAATGATTATACCTATACTTTAGAAACTATAGTACAGGCAGGAAGAGAGAGAATACCGATAGTAAGCGTTCCGATAAGGACTAATCCTGCTGTGAGGCCTTCGAGACTTGCGAAAACTATGTTTGGATATGTCAGGACATCAATGTTGACGATCCTGAGAGCTTACCTTGTGTATAAACCACTCAAAGCATTTTTGTTCCTATCTCTGTTCCCGACGATACCTGGAATAGCCATATGGATAAGGTTTCTGTATTTCTTTTTCAAGGTAGGCGGAGCTGGACATATTCAATCGCTGATACTTGCTTGTACCCTTATCATTATAGGATTTGTATGCGTGATGATAGGCATTCTTGGAGATACCATATGTGCCAACAGGAAAATCTTGCAGGATGTACAGTATCATTCGAGGAAGCAGTATTATGATGGAGTCAAGATTCAGAAAGCTGATAACAGGAAAGAATGTCATATATATTACCGTTAAGAATGCGGAGTATATCAGAACCAGGCAGATAGAGAAAATTCTGAGGGAATCTGCCGGAAGTTTTGAGATATATCCGTCAGAAAAGAATAATCCGCTTTCAAGGATGTGTGACCTTAAGAGACGGATTCGTGGTATCAGCTTTGAAAAATATGATGTTGTTATTGCTGGATTCCTTCCGCAACTTATATGGGGCAGTATAGAAAAGAAGGTGGCATCAAAAAAGAAGGCATTATTAAAAAAGAAGTTGTCACTGAATAAAGCTATTGGTAATTATGTGAATCATTCAGATGGTCCTAAGATAGTTGCTGAAATGTTCTTATCCTTTTATGACACAGTAGTTCTTGATAGAAAACTTGTTTGGAAGCATGGAATCATATCAGCGCTGTGCAGGATGATTGATAGAAAAGTTATTCTAGGGGCAGACCTTGTACTTACGGATACAAAAGCGGATGCAGATTATTTTACGAAAGAATTTGGTGGAGATAGACAGAAACTAGAAGTTTTGTATCTTGAGGCTGAGATAAGAGATATAGATAATGCATACTATGCAGAAGAAAATAATCCTGCTGTACCGGTTCATAATAGTGAATGTGCTGGCGGAAGCCCCAGAACCATATTATATTTCGGAACAGGATTATCTTTACAGGGAACAGATGTTGTGGCACGGGCTTATCAGATTCTCCATAAACAGGACGAGGATTATGGAAGAATAGCATCTGATGAACATAGTGAATGTGGTGGGAATAGTGAACATTCTGATAACGAATTCCTAAAGCTTATATACATCGGCGGAACTGATCATATGACCAAAAATCAACGATCTTTTATACAAAGCAGTGCTGTTGAGTATCATAAGTGGCTTTCTGAAACGGAACTATTATCAAAGATAGGTGAAGCAGACATTTGCCTTGCAGGTCATTTTAATGCATCTATTGATAAGGCTGACAGGACGATACCAGGGAAAGCTTTTATATACGAGGCATTACATAAAAAGATGATTCTTGGAGATACAAGGGCTAATCACGAGCTCTTCGTTCAGGATAGGGAACATATATTTGTTGATAGAGGAAATGCGGAGGCGCTTGCAAAGTGCATAAGAAAATCTCTTGTATAGTACCTGTGTACAATGTTTCACAGTATCTTGAAAGGTGCCTTCAAAGCCTGTGTGCTCAAACGATGCCTTTGGAAGACTATGAGATTATATTAGTTGACGATGGCTCTACAGATGATTCTGGTGATATTTGCGATAAATATGCCTATGAATGTGACAATGTAACTGTGATCCATCAAAAAAATAAAGGTCCTGCAGCAGCAAGAAATGCTGGTATTGATGTCGCCGAAAGCGAATATATATGTTTTGTTGATCCTGATGATTATGTATCACCGAAATTTCTTGAACTTCCTTATGAACTTGCTATGGCAACAGGGTCAGATATCGTTATATTTGATGCTTATAGGGAAAAGTGTGATGTAAACGGTAACTGCATAGGCAAGCAGATGCTTAGTCACTGCGAATACAGCTTTGAAACTGCTGTTAAGACAGAAATCGCTGCAATGCAAAGACAAATCCTTTATCCATATATGAGAGCCAAAATCTACTACTTCAAATTCAGCGGTAAAACGCCACTTGCAGCGCCTTGGGATAAGCTTTATAAGGCGGATTTTCTCAAAGATAATAATATAAGATTCAATGAAGATCTTAAGGTTCTTGATGACATGTGCTTTAACTTTGACGCCTTCGGGGCAGCAGCTAAGGTAAGCTATGTTCCATCATTTCTGTATCATTATCAGGTTATTGATACCTCAATAACCAATAGCTATAAGGAAGATAGAATTATAAATGACATGAAAGCGTTCGACTATCTTAGAGGTAGGATAGGTAATGATTTTCCTGTAGACCATAAAGACTACATGCAGGCTCTTAACGCCCGAATTATAAAAAGCTTTGCTATAAGCCTGCGGCTTTATTTCTTCAACCCTAAGAATCCAAAGATGCAAGAAGAAATCGAAGACGAGATAATTAAAACACTTAAGCTAGATCCATATAGTGAAGCATTTTCTGAGGTGAAGCTTAGAAGACTTGAACCAAAGCTTAAGATATTTACGCTTGCATGTAGGAAGAAGAGTATATGGATGCTTAGGAAGTTATATAGTCTTGAAATGAGATATAGGTAAGACTTTTTGGATGAATTTAGCTCTGGCTGCGCCCTCCGCAGCTGGAGCTTTTTGTTTGCCAAGGGATATTGTAATAGAAATGCAATATCTCTTTTGACAAAAAAATCGATTGAATGAAAAAATATACGTGCTATAATTAATATATTCACGGAATGATATTATATTCAAAATAGCATTGATATAATGAGGAGGACGACATTTGTGAATATCATAAATGACAGTAGTACCTCAAGCATTTTCATTTTTTCGCATATTCTAGCGAAAAAGTTCCACTAATGGAGAAAAGTAAAAATGGAATACGCAAGGCCACCAAAGGTGTCAGTTATTGTTCCTGTTTATAATGCCCAAAATTATTTACGGGAGTGTTTAGATAGCATTATAAATCAAACCTTAACGGAAATTGAAATAATTTGCGTAGATGATGGTTCGACAGATGCGTCACTTAGCATACTTAGAGAATATCAAAAATGTGATGATAGAGTGTTTGTCATAGCGCAAGCACATTATGATGCAGGCACAGCCAGAAATAATGGCTTCGCTTATGCTAGTGGTAAGTATGTAGTATTTCTTGATGCAGATGATTTTTTTGAACCTCAAATGCTTGAAATGGCATACAAGAGGGCACTTGATCAAAATGCAGAGATTGTCGTATTCCAATCAGATGCTTACGATTCTAAAGCCGGATTATACAAAGAATTATCATTTACTATTCGAAACAAACTTTTACCCAAAGAAATAATATTCGCCGGAACTGATATTAAGCGAGATATATTTACAGCTTTTGCGGGATGGGCATGGGATAAGCTATTTCTTCGTGAATTCATCATTGATAAAGATATTCGTTTTCAGGAACAACGTACGACTAACGACTTGTCATTTACATACACGGCATTAGCTTGTGCAAAGCGAATTACCATATTAGAGGAATTACTCGCTCATCATAGGATAAATGTAACTTCATCCTTAGAAAAAACCAGATCACAGTCTTATAGTTGCTTCTATTATGCATTATTGGCACTTAGAGAAGGGTTAATAACAAGAGACTTATTTAATCGCTTTGAGCAGGACTTTATTAACTATAGTCTGTATTTTTGCCTTGAAAATCTATATGCGGTTAATGGCGCTACAAGAAAAGAACTCTATGGTCGACTTAAATCTGAGTGGTTTAAAAATCTTAAGATAACGGATCATACCTGCGCATATTACTACCATTTGGGTGAGTATATACATTATAAGTTTGTTTTGAAAATTTCTCATAACAGAGTGGGGAAATATGCTTTTAAAGCGGCTAAAGGCTTAAAATATGCCCAATATAGTCCTGGTGGGAGGAACAAGTACTATCATGAACATAATACATACAGAAATGGAAATAATAACGCAAAGGTAATTTTGCCAGAAGCTAAAAACTCGAATAACTATAAAGATGAGTTGTTTACCAAGAAGGCAACGTATACAGGATATAACATAGATAATTTAAACAGCTTATTGCTTGCAAAAGCTGAAAGAGCAAATGAGTTAAAACAAATCTTTTATAGTCATTGCCATTATTATTTGAATTTAGACAATCCGCAAACCTTCAATCAGAAGATTAATTGGCTTAAGTTGTACTGGTATCATGAAGATTTACCCCGAGCTGTGGATAAGGCTGAATTCAAGAATTATGTCAAAGAGAAGATTGGAGATGGCTATACAGTTCCTTTATATGGAGTTTGGGAAAAAGAGAGTGACATAGATTTTGAAAGGCTACCTGATAGGTTTGTCTTAAAATCAACTATTCAAAGCGATGGAAGACACATTATCAGAGTAGAAAATAAAGAAACGCTAGACTATGACAAGTTGCTTACAGTACTAAGTTCATGGTTGATTCCACGTAATTCTTTGAAGTGCTCATATTGTGGCGCATATAACAGCATCAATCCCAGAATACTAGCTGAAGAGTATATAGAGGGCTTTGATGATGATTTAATGGATTATAAGTTTTTTTGCTTTAATGGGAAGGTTGAATTTCTTTATGTTTCAACATGTATTTTAAAGAACTTGAGTATTAATTTTTATGATTTAGATTGGAATTTATTGCCATTTAAGAGAACTTCTTATCCCAATACAGCACATCCAATTAGTAAGCCAAAATGTTTTGAAAAGATGGTTGAAATAGCGAGTGAGTTAGCAAAACCATTCCCATTTGTTAGAGTAGATTTCTATGAAACGTCAGAAGGTAGGCTATATGTTGGAGAACTCACCTTTTATCCTGGTGGGGGGTATGGATTATTCGATCCTGCCGAATGGGATTACAAGTTGGGTGATATGCTAAATCTTCCTCAAGCTAATGCTTGATTACTGTATAGATGTTAAGGGAAAGACTATATCTAAAGAGGAAAGATATAAATTATGAATATCATAAAGAAAATCAAATTAGAGTGTGTTGCTGTTCCACTTGTTTTCAAAGGAGTCCCTCATCAGATTGGAAGATACTGGTTTAATGCTATGGATAGAGACTGGCAGTTGCCAGATCAGGAGTATAGCAGAAGAACAGTGAAATACTGGCATAGGAAAGGCTATTTGGTTTCAAGTATAAAAAGATGGGGCCTGGCTGAAAAGAGTAAATGTGAATATATTTCTGATTTTGAATACATGTGTCTTTCTCCTATCAATTCAAGTTTTAGCAAATGGCTGACAGATATGCTTACAACCCAGAGGGTTATGTTACCAGCCAGTGATCATTTTAGAAATGTTAATTTCAGTATTATTCAACGAGAGAAGAAAAAACTTATTTTGCGGATTGGACACGAGGATAGGCAGTATACGATCCAGGACGTGATTGATTTCGTTCGAGAGAAAGGACAAGTCGAGCTTAGACCATCATGGTGGAATAGTAGGGCAGAAAGATACATTCTAAGCTATGAAAGCAATAATGACTACTTGCTGTGTAACGGAGAGCAGATTTCAAAGGGAGAACTTGAAGAGTTAATAAATGAGTTTAAGAGTGACTACGTTGTATCAGATGTAGTAGACACAATTCATGACTTTGGTAAATATAAGTTGGATCATTCATTGAAGTTTTGGATTACTAATGATTATTCAGATGGACCAAAAATTCTTGCTTCAGAAATATCGATTTATACGTATAACTTGGAAACAGATGAAAAAGAGGCACAATATTTAGGAGTTGATCTGGATTGCGGAACATTTACGTATCAAGGCGATACCATTTCAATACCTGAATGGGATGAATTACGGAAAAAAATCTGTAGTGATGCTTCTTTGCTACCGCAGTTATCTTTCTATACAGCTTCTGTAGCTGTAGGGGAGAACAATTCATTCATTTATCTTGTTTTTTCTGGATGGCCAAGACTACCGGAAGATAGATTTAATGAAGGACTCGATTCATATCTTAAAGAGAAATATCTTACACAGTTTAAAAAGAAAACTTTTGGAGAGCAATTATCAGCTCTGGCAAGAAAAATACGTACAATTGAGCGGCGAACCATGAGCCGAAAAGGCATGAGAACCTATATGTATGGTTTGTGGAGGGCTGCTGCTAGAAATGACCTTTTGAAAACAAAGGGCGTATCCTTGCCACAAAAACTATGGGCTCATAGACATGGCTTCTTTTCATGGCGTTTATATCAATACGGATTAACTAAGGATAATTATTCGCAGTTTTTATCAGATTATGATTATTACTGGCTAAATAGGATAAATAACCATTATCAGCTTTGGGTTAATGATAAGACCACCTTTCGTTATGTAATGGAACCTTTTAAACAGTTTGTTCCAAAGTATTATTTCTCAGTATATAGGCGTAGTGGCGAAGTGGTCATTAGCAAAATGAGGGATTGCCCTTTAGGGATTTCTGATGGATTTGAAGGAATCACTGAGATGTTAAGGCGTGATGGACGGCTAGCATTTAAAGCTAGTGCAGGAACCCATGGAGATGGGTTCTACTGCCTTGCTTATGAAGACGGGGCTTTCTATGCAAATGGTGAAGCTCTTTCGGAGAGTGATTTACAGCAACTTATAGAAAGCATGAAGTCTTTCTATGTGATCACTGAGTATATAGAGATGCATAGTGAGTTAAAAAGAATCTATGACAAATCTGTAAATACTGTACGAATGATGGTAGTAAATGATCATGGCTATGATCCAAGAATTCTTCAAACATATATGAGGATAGGATCAGAAAAAACCGGTTATACAGATAACGTGGGATATGGAGGAATATGCGCGTTTATAAATACAGAGACAGGTGAATTATACCAACCTGAACGTCTTGAGAATCATAGATATGTTCCATGTGAGGTACATCCTGATTCAGGGGTAACGATTTCAGGAATTGTTCCAAATTGGCCTTATATAAAAACGAGTATTATCAAGATTTGTAGGTATCTTAGCGAATTGGAGTATCTTGGTTTTGACGTGGCGATAACTGAAGATGGATTCAGAATTCTAGAGATAAACATTCATCAAGATCTTCACAAAGTTGCTGCATTTAGTGATGAAATCAATGAATTTTTTCAAAGAAAGATGGAGTACAAGAAACAAACGGTTCAAAAAGATAAATTAAAAGGAGCTTCATAATGAAAATAGCAATTTTAGGAGCAGGAAATGCGGGATGTGCTGTTGCAGCTGATCTTACTTCAAAGGGGCATGAAGTTACGTTAATAAAGACATCCCATTCAATGCATGAAGACAATTATGATTATCTAGTTAAAAACAATGGGCGAATGCAGCTTAATGAGTTTGGAGATGTCACAACTGTAAATATCCATAAAGTAACACGTGACATTTCTGAAATTAAGGATTCAGAAATAGTCGTTATTTACATTCAAACAGGCTTCCATGAGCAATTGATAGAAAGAGTATCACCATATCTAGAGGATGACCAGGTCCTACTGATCAATCCGGGATATTTGTCGACAGCATATGTTTTAAAACATTGTAATAAAAATATTATTATTGCCGAAGCGGAAAGCTCTTTTATTGACGGAAGAATAATGGAGCCAGGATTTTTTAAAGTTGGATTTCGAAATGTAAGAAATCCTATAGGTATCTATCCTAAGTGCAGAAAGGAAGAAGCTATAGAAAAATTGAATAAGATGCAAGAAAGGTTTACATATCTTGATTCAGTAGTGGAAGCAGCTCTGCATAATCCCAATCTGGTTGTACATACGGTTGGTAGTGTTATGAGTATTCCTCGTATTGAAAAATCACATGGGGATTTCTGCATGTATCACGAGGCATACACTAGGGATAATCCTGCAACTTGGCAGATTTTAGAAGCACTTGATGAAGAGAAAATGAATGTTTTAGATAAGTTAGGATTTCCTCGTATTAGATATGTTGATGCTTGCAAATTCCGAAACTCGCTTGATGAGACTATTGATGCTAAAGAGGTCTTTCTGGATTATGCAGAGATGGATACAAGGGCTAAAGGTCCAACTAAAGTAGATTCCCGATATATTTCTGAAGATGTTCCACAAGGGCTTGTAATGTTAGAAACCATTGGCGCGGAACTTGGTGTAAAAACCCCAATAGCGAGTGCTTTAATAGAAATTGCCAGCGCTGCATTAGGGCGAGATCTAAGAATTGAAGGGAGAACATTAGAAACTTTAGGAAGAGAGAATATTTGTAGAATTTTAGAAGATAAATAGGTGGGAACGTATTCTTGTTAATGATGAAAAGGGTATTGAAAAGGATATTTTGCATGGTATCTCCTGAATTGGTTAGTAAATACCTGTTTAGGACAATGCTTGGGCAACATCTTGATCTTAGAAATCCACAAGGATTAAACGCTAAGATTACCTGGCTGAAGCTAAATACATACCGTAATAATCCGATTGTAACTAGATGCTCGGATAAATATGCTGTAAGGGAGTATGTTAGCGAATGCGGTTTTTCGGAAATACTGAATGAGCTATATGGAGTATGGGAAAAGGTAGAGGATATTTGTTGGGACGATTTACCACAATCTTTTGTTCTCAAGTGCAATCATGGGTGCGGATACAATATTCTTTGCCAAGAAAAAGAGTCTGCTGATCGAGATAAGATTATAGCTAAGCTAAAAAAATGGATGAAAGATGATTACTGGACTTTATTTGCAGAACTTCAGTATAGAAATATAAAAAAACGCATAATCTGTGAGAAGTATCTTGGAGATAATCTGATTGATTATAAGTTTTATTGCTTTAACGGAAAACCGCTTTATGTCCTAACTTGTATTGGTCGAATCGATGGGAAGCATAGTCATGAATCTGGATACGATGACCCAAAGTTTTATTTTTTAGATAAAGAGTGGAGAATATGTCCACTTACTAGAGATAGTATTAACTGTTCTTCAGATTTTTCAATTCCTCGTCCAGAGAATCTTGATAGGATGTGGGAGATAGCAGAGAAGCTCTGCAGGCCATTTCCATTTGTTAGGGTGGATTTATATGACGTAAATGGGCGGGTAGTATTTGGTGAGGCGACGTTTACACCTTCGGCGGGACTTGATGTAGGAAGACTGCCTGAGACGGATCGTCTATTCGGAGAATTGCTTAAAAGAAAGTGCTATACAGAATAAGCTATACTTCTTTTTGGGGTTTTGACCTGAATATAGAAAGGGAAAATGCGATTGTTTGATATGATTAGTGACAATATGTACGGTCAGTTTGAAAAAATACTTCAAGAAAGAGAAGATGTCTTTGAAAGACATATATTTACCAGAGTCGATAAAAATGATAGGTGAAGAAGCTTTTTTAAATTGTGGAAGGTTAACTATTCGGACACCAGCTGGCTCATTTGGGCATCGATATGCTAAAGAGCATAATATAAAAGTTTTAACATTGTGATGTAAAATCTTTTGATACTGAAATTCTACACTCTTCTAAAATTGATGATCTAGTATATGAGGCTAAACTAATGGTATTTCATTCTTTGGATTATTTTATCCTATTTGCAATAACAGGAATGTTGTATTATACGTTACCTAAAACTTTTCAGAATCCTTTATTATTAGTTGCAAGCTATATTTTTTACATTGCTTTTGATATTAGGTTAACTTTATATCTTGTTGTTATGACATTGATTGTTTATAAAATAGCACTTAATATCGATAATCGACGCACGAGGGGGAGCGGATTGGTTGATGCAAGGCAATGGATGATTATCGGTGTGGGAATCTGTTTAATTCCTTTAGCTTTTTATAAATATTTCAATTTCGTTTCAAGTTTTATTGTAAAAATAGTTGGAATTGGACATGCTAAACAAATTGATTTCTTGATTCCTCTGGGAATCAGCTTTATTACATTTTCATTGATTTCATATATTGTAGATGTTTATCAAGGAACAATTTCTGCTGAAAGAAATATTATAAAGTTTTCGCTTTTTGTTGCGTTCTTTCCAAAGGTGGTTCAGGGACCTATAGAGAAGGCAGGAGATATATTACCTCAATTTAATATTGAACATCGCTTTGATTTAGTTCGATTTAGAGAAGGAATGCTTTTAGCGTTATATGGCCTATTTATGAAAATGGTTGTTGCAGATACAGCAGGAATAGCAGTGGATAAGATATATAGAAATCTTTCGGATTATAGTGGGGCAGCAATAATGGTTGCAACAATGCTATTCACCATTCAGATATACTGCGATTTTGCTGGCTATTCTTTAATCTCAATTGGAACAGCTAAGGTCTTGGGTATTGAGTTTAAACATAATTTTCATCAGCCTTATTTATCGGATTCTGTGACCGAGTTTTGGAAGAGATGGCATATGTCGCTAAATAGATGGTTAACAGACTACATATATATTCCACTTGGCGGAAACAGATGCTCCAAAGAACGATGGATTATCAATGTTTTAATTACATTTACAGTAAGCGGACTTTGGCATGGCGCTGCTGGTGGATATATAATTTGGGGATTGCTGAATGGCGTATATGTTTCAGCGGAATCTTTGTTTAAATCAATTATGGTTATAATTGAAAAGAGATTTACTAGGCTTAATAAAATGGTTCAAGAGACTTTGATTATTATAGTCAGAAGACTTTTTACTTTTTTGTTGATTATGTTTTCTTGGATATTTTTTCGGGCGCAACGATGTCATATAGCTATAACTGTAATAAAAAGAATTCTTTATGAATTTAACTTTAGAGGCTTTTTTGATTACATTAAAGATAAGTTGGCTGAGGGAGCGGGAACAACTCTTTATGGTTTGGATGTTGCTTATAATATTCCAGTACTTTTGATGGGGCTAGTAATTGTAATTGCCGTGGATATTGTTTCAGTTAGAAAGAATATTGTTTTTAGTCTGTCAAATGGTAATAGAGTAATTCGCTGGCTGGTTTGTTACGCTTTGATTTTTGCTGTCATTCTGTTTGGAGTATATGGGTATGGGTATAATTCAAGTGATTTTATCTATACGGGTTTTTGATGGAGCGCAAGGATGAATAAGTTGAAGTTAGTAATAAAATCATTGGCATTTTTAGGTATCTTTTACATCATTTTATCTTTTTTTACTCTTATTTATATGCCAAAGAGGGACTGTGAAACATCTCAATGTGAGCAAGCGGTGGGAATTTATCAGGAACCAAGGAATTCTTTGGATGTTTTATTTCTAGGATCTTGCAATATGTATAGTTCCGTAAGTCCTGTACTTATATATGAAGAATATGGGATTACTGGATATGCTATGTGTTGCCCAGATCAGGAGCTGTCAACATCATATTACTACTTGTTAGAGGCTTTAAAATACCAGGATATTAAGGTGGTTGTTATAGAATCATTATTCTTGACAAATACAAATAATGCTAAAAGGGAAAAGTATAATCGTTTTGCGGTAGATAATTTGCCTAATTCTTTCAATAAACTGGCGCTAGAATGGAATATTTCTAAGAGAGAATCATCGTTCATGAAGAAATATGATCCTTCATCACCAGATTTTTTATTAACATTTGCTGGTTATTTATTTCCATTACTTCGTTATCATTCTAGAACAGATTTGGATGAGAATGATTTGGCATTATGGCAAAATCAATACAACTTTTATAAGGGCGGATTTCCGCAGTATAACTACACTACCAATGATGGCCTTTTTTGGGACAAGGTTTTTAATGGTGATGAAATAAATGAGATTAGTCGCGAATATGTTCCGAAAATAAAACATTTGTGTGATGAAAATGGCATTCAACTCGTGATTATAAAAAGTCCTAATTATGCACGATGGGGACATGACGATAGTTATACACAAATTGTACGTGACTATGTAAAAGAACTTGATATTCCTTTTATAGATTTTCACGATGATGAAAATAATGATTTTGAAGAATGGGATTACGGATATGAAACAGGACGTCTAAATATTTATGGAGTAAAAAAACTTAGTAGTAAATTAGGACTATATTTATCAGAGAATTGTGGTCTTGCTCCTTCAAATATATCATCAGAAAACAAAAATGCATGGGATGAATGTGTTGATAAATACTATAAGGTAGCAGAAGAGAATAATTGTAGTATTACACCGGGAGAAATAGCTCAAGTATGTAATCGTGATGGAGCAATACTTGTAAGGTGGAATACATATGATGATTGCTCAAGTTACAGTATTTATCGGTGCAACGGAAAAAATGGTAAATATGAGATTATAGCTGACCATATAGAAAGTGATCATTATTTGGATTCAGACGTTGTATCTGGGAAGGGATATTCATATTTTGTGATGCCAAATGAAGGAAATAACGTTGGGAAAGAATCTGAGACGAGATATTATGTTTATATTGATATGCCAAAAGACTTTTCTGTTGAGAACGAAAATGGCATGTTACATCTTGAGTGGAAGGCAGTTGATGAAGCACAGAAATATCGTCTTTGGCGCAGAACAGCGAGTGCGTTTAATTTTGAAGGCTATGATGTGACAAGTGAAACTGAATATTCAAATTACAACGTAAATGAAGGTGGCCTATATTACTACCGTTTAGCGGCTAAATATACGGAAGATGGTATCGATTATTATAGTATGACAACTATAGTACGCGCAATGCCACAGAAAACACCTGCAATTTCTGAAATTAGTTTTTCTGGTGGTGCGGTTAATCTATTGTGGAATGTGGTTAATAATAAATTTACAATTCAGATATTCCGCCGTGGTGACAATGAAGAGGATTTCAGGCTTATAGACACGGTAAGCGCAATTGATTCTCAGTATACTGATGAAAATGTCGAAAAAGGGAGGCAGTATTTTTACAAAATAGTTGTAGTTAATAATCTATATGATTACACCGGCGTGAGTGATGAATCTAATACAGTTGGAGTTAAGGTGATTGAATGATATAAATTAGTAGGAGAAATAATGAAAACATTGTTGCTTTTATTTGGAGGGCAATCATCGGAACATGGGGTATCCTGTAAATCGGTAGCTTCAATTATTCCGTATATAGATAAAAGTCTGTTTGATGTTTTGGTTGTTGGCATTACTAAAACTGGAAGAGGGTATTTAACAGAAGCATCACCAGAAGAAATAGCGAATGAGAGTTGGGAGAATAATCAAGGATTACTTCTTCAGGTGGTACTGCTACTATATTGTGGAACAAGATTATTGGGCAATCCGAAAACCAAATATTCCGTAATAGTGATACCCCAAATTACTTTTGATTAATTAATTCAGCAAGTACAGATGATACAACAGATACTGATTATTAGATTGATGAGTAAATACAGTATTTTTATAAGATGGTCTCTTGAAATGATATGTATGGATTTAATGTATGAGATATGAGCCAAATTCTATTGGAGTGAAGGTGAGTAGATGAAACCAAAACTACTGAGTAAGCTTGTGAAAAAAAATATGGATTATGGCGAATTTTCGCGATATTCAGCGACCGCTGATCCAATAAGATATTCCAAAACTGGAGGTGGGTACAAGTCAGGGAGAACTGGCAATACTGCAAAAATAATTTGCGCAGGAGATTTAATGTGTGAACCTGCAATGTCTAAAGCGGTATGCTTTAATGGAAAGTTTCTTTTTGAAGTATGTTTCTCGCAAATTCGCAATGTTTTAGCTGAATCAGACTTTGCAATTGCTAATCTTGAAACTATGGTCTATTCCAAAGCACCTTATGCTGTGGATAAGCATAGAATTGATGGAAGATATCATTGCAATGCTCCGGAAGAGTATTTAGATGCGTTGCGTTATGCAGGTTTTGATGCTCTTGTTATGGCCAATAATCATTCTGCTGATACTGGACCTGAAGGTTTGCTAGAAACTATCCAGCAGGTTGATAAGCGTGGCTTTATGCACACGGGAGCATTTAGAGATAGAACAGAGAAAAGATATATCTTGGCTGATATTAATGGTATAAGAGTTGCAGTGTTATCTTATACAGAGCACATAAACAAAGATATAGATAAAATTTATTTCATAGGAAACACCGGCACGATAATGATCAACCGGTACTCTAAAGAAAAACTCTATAAAGATATAGCAGATGCAAAAAAAGATGGAGCAGAGTTTTGTATCTGTTATATTCATTTTTTGTGCAAAGAATACTCTAATGACGTAACAAAGCATCAGCAAATTATTGCTAAAGAAATTGCTGATGCGGGCGTGGATTGTATAATGGGCAGTCATGCTCATGCTATTCAACGATACGATAGGATTATAATTCCAAACAGGGTAGTACCTGTTGTATATGGATTAGGCAATTTTATTAGCAGTGATAATACTGGCATGATAACTCATAGAAGCGTTATTTACCATCTTGAACTAGGAAGAGATGATAATGGCTTGGTGCGCATTATAAAAGAAGGATGTGTACCATGTAGAACAGTGGAAGGCATACAGAGAAGCAGTTTTATTGTTTTTCCAACACCAGTATCATGGCGCGGGGGAAAGGAAAATGAATTTCTTTCAAGTGTTGAGAACAAAATCATTACAGAAATTGGTGATAAGTTACCTGTGTTGGGATGTGATTGGAGAAATGAAGAAGAATATAGCTTTGAAAAGTTGCGAACTCTTACTCTGAGAAAAATATGCAATATTATTGATGTTGATGTACCTGATAAATTCAAGGCTATTCAAGAGGAACCTGTAAAATATATTAATGCCAAAGATAAATGGATGACAAAGGGAAGTGTTTACTTTTCCAGATATTATGGACAAATTGAGGATGAATGGGCAAGAGAAGCTTTCAAACGGGGGGCAAAGGTTCTATTTACATCTAAGCAAATACAAACATATGACGGAGAGGATTTGCCATGTATCATAGTTTCGAAACCCGCGCAGTGTTTTTACAAAGTGAACGCCTGGATTAAGTCACTTTATAATGTTAAGACTGTTGATATTACCGGATCTGTAGGTAAGACAACTACGAAAGATATGGTTAGTGCAGTTCTTGGTACACAATACAATTTGTTAAAGAGTCCGGGAAACTCAAACACATATGCTGGAATTAGTGATACGATCCAGAGACTCAGGCCAGAACATGAGATGTATGTTCAAGAGGTTTGCGCTTTTTCACCGGGATGGGTTGAAGGTAGCAGCAGTATGCTAAATGCAGACGCGTGCGTAGTTACAAATATCGGATATCCACATATAGATTTGTATGGATCTATTGAAAATATCTTAAAGGACAAGATGACAATTGTAAAAAACATGAAGCCCGAGGGAGTTGCGTTTTTGAATTATGATGATGAGCTTATCAGAAATTACCCAGTAAATTGTAAGGTGGTTTCATATTCAGTAAAGAATCAAGATGCTGATTATTATGCAGATAACATTGTGAATAAGAATGGTATTCTGCAATTTGACGTAGTTCATGGAAACAAGCATGATCACCTAGCTATAAATATGTATGGAGAGCATAATGTCATAAATGGATTGGTGGCATTCGCCGTGGGTGAGTATTTTGGTATTTCCAAAGAGAACATCGTCAAAGCTTTAAATGAATACAGAAGTGAGGGAATTCGGCAGAGTGTGTACAACATTGGCGGATATCATCTATATATGGATTGTTATAACTCAGCTCCAAATTCCATTATTGGATCAGTACGGACTCTTGGAAATTTGAAGTCTGGAAAGAATAGTAGACGTATAGTACTTTTTGGGGATATACCGCGACTTGGCGATGAAGCGCCTAAGGTACATGAGCAGGTTGCAGAAGAGCTTAAGGAAGAACCGGTTGACCAGTATATTTTTTATGGACCAAATGCTAAGTATGCAGCAGAAGTACTAGAGCAGTATGGAAAAAGCGTTCTTCATACTGAAAATGAAGATGAACTAATAAAGATGCTGAGAGCAAATGTAAAGCTGAATGATATTATGCTGGTCAAGGCCGGACATCCTATGAAGATTACACGTGCTGTAGATAAATGCTTTGGCACGTCATTCCATTTAACGGATCCAGATGTATTGTTGGAGAATACGTTTAAGATTCAGAATAAGGAAATTGATTTTTCAGCATATAACGTTGATGGACAGATTGAGATTAGATCAGCAAGCAATGGACTTGCGGAGGTGGTTATTCCAACGTATATCGAAAGCTCTCCTGTTGTTAGAATTGGTAAAGAGGCATTTAAGGATCACAGTATGGAGAAGATAGCTCTACCCGAAACGATATACAATGTTGGCCAGGGAGCATTCTCTCGCTGTGATAACTTAGTAAGTATTGAAATGTCTAGAAGTATTCGTGTCGTTGAAGATGACGCATTTGCGATGTGTGTCAGCCTAAAAGAAATAAGGTTTCCTAAAGGATTGATACATTTAGGCGCGCATGCATTCTTTAATTGTAAATCTCTTGAAAAGATTCATATTCCATCGACAGTCGGAGAGATCGGAGAAGAGTGCTTTGAGGGATGCAGTGAAAAGCTGGCTTTAGTTGGTAATAAAGGATCTTTTGCAGAAGAATATGCACGTAAGGCCAATATTAGTTTTTTTGCAATAGAAGATGAATAATCACCAAAGAAGGATTGTACTTTATGAAAAACAATAAGAAATCTAAAACGCTTCTTTCAGCTTGTGTCATAATTTCGGTATGCATAATTTGGTTCATAATCACAAATGTTAGCGAGATATCAGAAGTGATTCTTCCAAAACCTCAAAGAGTTTGGAGTGCTTTTATAAAGCTTTGCACGGATGGATATGGTACCAACAAGGATACTTTAATAATTCACATTTCTATTTCCATGCAACGGCTTCTAATCGCATTTGGGTTGTCTATTATTACAGCTATACCATTGGGGCTACTAAGTGGATATTTTTCTAATGTGTCTGCTGTAATTAGCCCATTTGTTGAGTTTTATAGACCAATCCCACCACTAGCTTATTATACACTTTTGGTTTTGTGGCTGGGAATAACGGAAGGATCGAAAATAACCTTACTTTACTTGGCAGGATTTGCCCCCATTTTTATTTCTTGTGTTTCTGGGGTAAAACGAATCAGCAAGGATTATTTGAATGCATCGTATATGTTGGGAGCAAATAGAATTCAAACATTTTTGAATGTAATTCTTCCCGCGGCGCTTCCAGATATATTTACGGGAGTCAGGACTGCAATAGGAGTCGAATATACAACACTAGTGGCCGCAGAGATGGTAGCTGCTAAGCGCGGAGTTGGCTGGATGGTATTGGATGCATCCAACTGGTTGAAATCAGACGTGGTATTTGTGGGAGTTATCATCATGGGAATAACAGGAATACTCCTAAATCAGATTGTTCTATGTTTGGAGAAACACGTTGTACATTGGGAGGGAAAATAGATAACCTTAATCAATACAAGAAAAGGAGATAAAAATGAAAGTAAGAAGGAAAGTATTTGCATTTGCACTGAGTATTGTTGTTTTGTGCTTTTGGGGCTGTTCTTCTGAAAGTAAGATGAATAGTAATAGCAAACCTGAAGTCGTTAATATAGGTGTGCAGACACTTGTGACACCAGAGCTGATTGCACGGTATGAAGGGATTTATGAGGAATATTTGGGCTGCAAAGTCAATCTTTTTCAGTTTGACTCAGGTGCAGATGTTAACAGAGCCTTCGCAAGTGGCTCCATTGATATAGGAGCGATTGGATCGTCGCCTGCGGCTATCGGTATTTCGAATAATTTAGGATATGAAGTGTTTTGGTTTTATGATGTCATCGGTACAGCAGAATCATTAGTTGTAAGAGGAGAATCGGGAATAACTAATATAAATGATCTAGTAGGTAAAAAGGTTGCTACACCATTTGCATCTACTGCTCATTTTAGTTTACAAAATGCATTATCTTTAAGTGGTGTGGATGCTACAAAAGTTGAACTCTATGATATGCAACCAGATGATATCTATGCAGCTTGGGTAAGGGGAGATATAGATGCTGCGTATGTCTGGGATCCAATACTATCAAAACTAATAGAAAATGATGGGTTAATAATAACAAGTAGCGCTGAACTGGCTAAACAAGGGATTGTTACAGCAGACTTGGCAGTAATTAATAAAGAGTTTGCTGAAAAGTATCCTGATGTTGCTATAGGGTATATTAAAGCACAGATTTATGCTGTTAATCTGTTTAGGGATGATAATGACAAAGCGTTAAAAACTATTGCTGAAGCAATTGACATTGATAGGGTCGATGCCGAGAATCAGGCAAAGGGTTTTATTTATCCAAGTGCAGAAGAACAACTTACTGATGCTTATTTTGGAAAAGATGGAACTAATGGAAAGGTTTGTGACTTTCTTAAACAGGCTGCAGATTTCCTTGTTGAACAGGGAAGTATTGATTCAGCTCCAGACAGGTCTGCTTTTGAACAGTTTACAACTGGAGTGTATATAGAGAGGGCGCTTAATGATAAGTAGAATCCTGGAAGTGAAGGATGTTTCACTTGTTTATTCAGGTGCTTCCGGATTAATTCATGCATTAGACTCTGTCAGCTTTGATATTGAACGTGGAGAATTTGTATGTGTTCTTGGGCCATCTGGTTGTGGAAAAAGCACCTTGCTAAGGCTTATAGCAGGTTTTGAACATGCTACAAATGGACAAATTCTTTTGGAAGGAAAACAGATAGGTGGAATTAGTAGTCAGCGAGGGGTTGTTTTTCAAAGGGATAATTTGTTTGAATGGTTCTCAGTTCGCAATAACATCAATTATGGTCTTCGCATGAGCGGGAGATTAAGCAAGGATGAGATTAGAAAGAAAACAGACGATATGTTAAAGCTGATGAAATTATCTGAGTTTTCGGAGAAGAAAGTCTATGAACTCTCGGGAGGAATGAGACAACGAGTAAGTATTGGACGAACGTTGATAAATGATCCGGAAATACTTCTCATGGATGAGCCTTTTTCAGCGCTTGATGCACTGACTAGGGAACAATTGCAAGATGCACTCAGAGATTTATGGATATCACAGAAAAATACTATTTTCTTTATCACGCATGATATCGATGAAGCAATGGCGCTTGGAACAAGGGTATTGCTGATGTCAGAACGTCCAGGAACAATTATTAAGGATGTTAGGCTGAATTATACTTATGAGATATCTAAAGAGAATAATAGCAGGCACAAGTTAGGAGAGGATTATTTTGAGTTACGAAAAAAACTTTTTAATCTCATTCAGCAAAAAAGTTTAGCTTGAATTATTTATGATACCAAAAAACCACCCCAAACCACACAAAACATCTTTTACTGCGCTAATAAAGTTTTTCATACGTCTACGATTGGCAGTACTATGCGTTTACTTGTTAAGTTTTAAGCTCCATGATAGTAACGATGAAGGCGTACATTAGATTGAACTGATTTGCAGGATTCTCAATCTTGAAGATAACGCACCTCTCGCTACGCCATGATAGTTTGTAGCTGTTAGTATGTACTCATAGACGAGCATGAAAGGTGTAATAGCATGGATTGGTGAGGCTGTATAGCCACGAAATCCTTAAGATTTATGTATGTTTTAATTTCGAATAGTACTAACAATCAGAAGGATAAAAATATGCTCCTTTTACTAAATGTAATGATGTTCATAGTTCCAGCCATAGTGTCCCTGATCATCCATAATTATCTTCGCCATGGAGAGATGTCAGGGAAGAGAAAGGTTGTCTTTTTTTCGGTATATCTTTTGCTGATAAATGCTATTACTTACGGTGTTTCATGGGCTAGAGGTGTTAGAAGCCTGGATTTTAGTCACATGACAATATCCTATAGATTGAAGTTCATGGGCCTTGGAGCGGTGCTAGGATTTATAGTGCCGTTTGTGGTATGTCTTTTGACTGAGGATATTATTACGGTTGGTGGCTTTGTAAGGTATGGAAAGAGGTTTGCGAGGGACCTTAAGAAGTACATGCCTTATGCAGTGTGGGCTGCGAAATCTGATCTTGGAGCTGAGGTTGCAAGCTCTTATCTTAATTGGCTATGGTGGCTTATTGAGCCTTTCTGTATGATGCTTATTTATACTGTAATATTTGGTTATGTATTTAAGGCGTCAGAACAGTATTTCCCTGTATTTATATTTACTGGTATTACTATGTGGGGTTTTTTTTCCAGAAGTATTAACGGAAGTGTGAACACAGTTAGGAACGGAAAAGAGATTATTACAAAAATATATATGCCCAAGTACATTCTTCTTTTATCCAAGATGTTTGTTAATAGCTTTAAAATGATGATTTCATTCTGTGTTATTGCTGTGATGATGGTTGTGTTCAGAGTACCGGTTAGCTGGAATCTTGTATGGATGATACCGATACTTATTGTATTGTTCTTATTTACCTTTGGAATTGGAAGTATCATGATGCACTATGGCGTATATGTCAATGATTTGGGGTATATTACTGGAATTGTACTTCAGATGATGATGTATCTGTCAGGCGTATTTTATAAGATTTCTAAGAGGATTCCGGAGCCTTATGGCGATATTATTGAGAGCTTTAATCCGGTTGCTCTATTTATATCATCAATGAGGTCTGCCATATTGTACTGTGAG
>JAEEGL010557813.1_pt1 | contig 25393 bp, 21 predicted proteins | sample 9134231 | NCBI WGS metagenome assembly JAEEGL01 (sample SAMN16246548, study PRJNA631951) | gut metagenome | biome: gut microbiome; feature: rumen; material: fiber-attached | host: Bos | place: Iran: Karaj | collected 2018-10
AAAAAGCCAGAGCAATGTAAACCACATCATACAGCTCGAACAATCTGATAAATCAGCTTTTTCTCGGTGTAGGGGATTCCTGACAGCATCCCCATTAAAATGCAAATAATTCCGATCCTAAAGCAAGCTTTCGGATCGGAATATTATGCATTTTATGATGTGTCATTCAGTCTTGTGACAGGTTTCTGACAGCCTCTATGGCCTCTTCCGTGCTAGTGACATAGTGCATTGTGCTGGATATCGAGGAGTGCCCCATAAGTTTCTGCACCTTTTCGACATCTCCTGTCTTCATAAGCATGTTTTCGGCGAAGGTTGTACGCAGCTTATGAGGAGTGATGCGGTCAGCCTTATCAGGAACTGCAGAAAGCATATATTTCTTAACGAGTTTCTCCACAGACCTCACGCTTATTCGGTTTCCGGATCTGTTAAGAAAAACTGCCTCCTCCTTTTCTGACGGCTTATATGAAGGCCTACCGTTCATAAGATAATCTGAAATGATCTCCTCTGCCTTGTCACTCATGTATACGGTATCAAAGTTTCCGCCCTTTCTGAAGACCCTTATACCATGCTTTGAGAAGTTAATATCATTGATATTCATCCCCACAAGCTCACTGACACGGATCCCGGTATCCAGAAAAATGGTACATATCGCAGTATCCCGCTTTGAAGTCTTAAGATCATGAAACTTTTTCTGATTTGCGGTCAATCTGTCCCCAGACTCTATAACTGACAAAAGCTCCTGTTTCTCATCACGCTCCAGGTAGACGATCTCTTTCTTTTTTACTCTGCCGCGTTTTATCAGCTCTACAGGATTGGATCTTATATATCTGTGTGCGGCAAGGTAATTAAACAGTCTGTTAAGAGAAACCATATAATGCATGATAGTGGTTTCGGAGCACACAGAATCGCCGGCATTACTCTTTCTCTTCTTTGGCATCCTGAGATCGTGCAGGAATTCAGCTATATCTGCATCAGTCAGCATCCCCATATCATCCGTAGTGATCTGAAGCATCTCTTTTTTCCCGAAATAAGGATTACTCTCTCTTAAGAATTCAAAAAATGTTTTAAGCTGTGACGCATAGGAATAAAGAGTCATTCCGGCAAGATGATTTTCTTCAGCCATGAAAAACTGTCTCACAAAAGAGGGCAGCTCCTTAGCGATAAGATCCGCTTTTATCCTTGCTTCGTTTTCTTTTTGATCCTTGTACTTCATTGATTTCGTAACTTCCTGAGTATATCCTCAAAATACTCCGGTATCGGAGCTGTAACCTCTACTTTTTCCTTCGTATCCGGACTTATGAATCCAATATAATAGGCATGCAGTGTCTGTCCGAAGGTTTTTAGCTTTGCTTTTCTCGGACCGTATACCTCATCTCCAAGGATCGGATGACCTAAATGGTTCATATGAACCCTTATCTGGTGAGTCCGTCCGGTTTCAAGAGCACACTCAATATAAGAAAAATCCCTGAATCTTTCCAAAACCCGGTAATGTGTTACAGCGCGCTTTCCCAAAGGATCAACAGTCATCTTTTTTCTGTCACGACGATCCCTTGCAAGAGGAAGGTCCACAGAACCTTCATCCTCCTTAAAGCCTCCCCAGATGACCGCCCTGTATCTCCTCCCTATACTGTGGGAAGCAAGCTGCTCCGCAACATCTCTGTGCGCATTATCATTCTTGCATACAATAAGAGAGCCTGTAGTATCTTTATCTATTCTGTGCACTATACCGGGACGCAGAACCCCGTTGATTCCTGACAGATCCCTGCAATGATACATAAGCGCATTTACCAGAGTATGACTGTAATGTCCTGCAGCAGGATGGACCACCATCCCCTTTGGTTTATTGACCACTATGACAGCGCGGTCTTCATACAGGATATCAATAGGGATATCCTCAGGCTCAATATCCGGGATACCGGCTTCTCCCATGCTGAAGCTTACCTTATCGCCTTCTGCCAGCTCATAGGATGGTTTCATCACAGTTCCGTTTACTGTTACTTCGCCGTCTTTTATCCGTTTAACGATCCCGGATCGTGAAATATCCTCATAAAATTCGGATATTCCCTTATCCAGCCGGTAACCGGCCAGTTCCTCCGGAACCTCAAAGGAAAGATCTTTATTCTCCATCTTTTTCTTCAGCAGCTTTATCCGTATCCACTGGCGCCATTGAAGAATGAAGCTTTACAGTATTCGCTTTTTTCATATCAAGATCCTCATCCTTATATATAAAAAGGAACAATATGATAAGAAGCGCCGCAGATACGGTGACATATATATCAGCTACGTTGAATATCGGGAAATCTATATAGATAAAATATAGAAAATCTATGACATAGTTAAGTGATATCCTGTCAAGCAGATTCCCGACTGCACCGGCGCCTATCAGACAAAGGCAGATGCGAAGCGGTCTGTATTTCTTAGTAGCCGGAAGCCTGATAAGAAAATACAAAACGATAACTGAAAAGACAATACCGACTATAATAAACAGCGTCCTCATATCCTGCAGCATCCCAAAGGCCGCGCCTCTGTTTTCCAGATATCTGAGCTCAAATACTTCCGGTATCAGCCGTATGGGATCATTATCCTTCAGATATTTAACCGCAAGTCCCTTTGTATATCTGTCTATGTATACCAGCAGTGCCATAAAAAGCAGGTCTGACAATACAAAAAATACTCTCTTTGCTCTACTCATCTCTGATAATAAGCTCCTTTATTGCAGCAATGATCTCCTCATCGCTTACTGTCGTATCGATAAATGCCTTACCCGGTTTTTTAAGCAATATAAATCTTATCTGTCCCTTATCCATCTTTTTATCAGCCTTAGTAAGAGATAAAATCTGAGCTGGATCCGCATCAGCAGGCAGGGTAATAGGAAGATTAAAGGGCACATACATATCCCTTATCTCATAGAATTCCTCAGTGGATAAAAGGCCTCTCCTGTATGAAATAAAGCTGGCGGCTATGCTTCCCAAAGCCACGCATTCTCCATGTAAAAGCTTAAAATCCATATACTTTTCAATGGCGTGTCCTATGGTATGCCCGAAATTAAGCAGAGCTCTCTCTCCTCTCTCATAAGGGTCACGTTCCACAACTCCTTTTTTTATCTCGAGTGATCTGCTGATCATTTCTGAGAGGATCCCGGGATCCCTGTCATTGATTTCCGGGAAATTGTTTATTACCCACTCATAATAAGGGGCGTCTTTAATAAGGCCATGCTTTATTATCTCTCCCATACCTGAAGCAAATTCGCGACCGTGCAGAGATGAAAGAGTCATAAGATTCATATAGACAAGACGGGGCATCTTAAATGCTCCGACCATGTTTTTATATTCGTCAAAGTCTACACCGGTCTTCCCGCCGATAGATGAATCGGTACAGGCAAGCAGCGTAGTCGGGATCTGTATGAAATCAATCCCTCTTAGATAGGTAGCTGCAGCAAAGCCTGCCATATCACCGGTAACTCCGCCTCCAAGCGCTAATATCAGATCCTTCCTGTCAAAACCGTATCCTGTAAGAGCTTTATAGATTTCTCTGACTGTATCAAGATTCTTGTTGGCTTCACCTGCCTTGAAAATGACATTATATATATTCTCCGAAACACCTCCCAGAGATCTTTTCAGCTCCTCACCGTAGAGCGGAAACACATTGTCATCGGAAATAATGCATAATCTTCGATCCTTAAAGCCCAGCTCATTAAGTGCATCGGCGAGATCATTAAAATCCCTGCGGATCAGGATGTCGTAACCATTTTCATTTTCTGTACTGACAAATATATTATCTTTCATTTCTATCCTTAGAAAGAAAGCTGCGGTCAGACCGCAGCTTTCGGTATTACGTATTTTATATTATCCTCACTTCGCGATCGCAAACATATCAAACTGTCCGACCCCGAAGCTCTCAGAAAAATCCCCAGAGATGTCCACGCTCCTCGGTGTTACTATGAAGATATTCTTTGATATCTGCTGAAGATGTCCATCCAAAGCAACATTTGCTCCAAAGGTGATGTCCATTATCCTCTGTGCTGTATCTATGCCAATGCCCTCAAGATTAACAACGCAGGTCCTGTTGTCAAGAAGTGTATCTATGATAACCTGACCATCCTCTACATTGGTGGGCTTTACAACACATACACCCATCTTATTTGAAAAAGAAGCATTTGTCCTCTTCTGAGGCATCTTGGTGATCTTTGCCCTCTGCGGTCTGTATCCGTTATCATCATCATCCAGAGAGATAGCTTCCCTGCTTCTGAACCTTCTTCTATCTACGACCTCATCCTCATCATCCAGATAATCTTCATCATAATCTTCTTCATCATTGAATTTCATTGAACTGAGGAATCTGTCCAAAACTCCCATCATTTAAACCCTCCCTAGTTTAGATTATACGGAATTATAATTCCTTACTCCAAATATGCCCGTACCAACCCTGACCATCGTAGCTCCCTCTTCTATGGCCACCTGATAATCACCGGTCATACCCATTGACATAACATCTACCCGAATATTATGCCTCAACTTATTCGTTATGTCAACAAAAATTTTATTCATTTTCACAAAATATTGTCTGTTCTGTTCGGGATCATCAACATTTGGTGCAATACACATTATGCCTCGAACGTTTACATAAGGGAGTTTTGATATATTTACATAAAAATCTTCTACCTGATCAGAGGGTATACCGTATTTAGTATCTTCATCCGCAATATTGATCTCAATGAGGATATCCTGTGTAATTCCGGCCTTTTCAGCCCTTTTATTTATCTCTGCCGCAAGTTCCTCGTTATCGACACTGTGTATCAGGTCTACCTTTCCTACTATATATTTAACCTTGTTTCTCTGAAGATGTCCTATCATATGCCAGTGTATGTCATCCGGCATCTTATCTATTTTATCCACAAGCTCCTGGACCTTGTTTTCTCCAAAAACCCTTACTCCGGCATCATATGCCTCCATAAGGTCAGATACCGGCTTGGTCTTGCTCACAGCGATCAGAGTTACCTCCTCTCTCTTTCTGCCGGATCTTTTGCAGGCATCAAGAATGTTGTTTTCGACTATTGCAAGGTTTTCCTTTATCATTTTTCTTCCCCTTTTCCGTTTTTCAGATCTGTATCCGTTACGAAATCACTGTCATTCACACCGTCTCCGTCAAGTACTATATAGTCATATACCTGCAGATCATACATTGATTCTGATTCGACTATGGAATATTCCTTATTGGAATTGATCACATTTATCTTCGTAAAGTCAGCATATCCTTTATTCATGTTATAAACGCCTGTCATAACATCTTTTTCACCCACCGTAAAAGAATCCGTCGAGTCGGGTTTTACAAGCACGTCTCCGTTTGCAAAAACAGAAGTATCGATATAAAGCATATCATCCACCCGGTTATAAATATCCGCATTAACGTATTCTGTGGATTCAGTACCGCCTTCAAGGTATATCTTCCTGAGGAATCCGGCAGAATCACGTGCATTGCTGTCAGTTGCATACTCTGCCGGTATGAGATAGAATTCACGGCTCACAATGGCGGAATTGGGAACCTTAAGTCCTTTCACCTCATCCAGCACAAGCTCTATGTCTACAAATCTGTCAGTCGCAAAAGCGATCATTGAATCATTAAAATACAGGACACCGTATTTCTTATCCTTATTGGTGATAATTTCCACCTTGGCCAAAGACTCATAATCATTTTTCAAAAATCTTGTTTTTACGGTACTGTTGCTGCTTATTGCCTTTGCAGTGGTTTCATCCAGAGGAAATACTATCTGCCAGTTCTCACTTGTTATCAGTTTATAGGCGGGATCTCCTCCGGACACAAGATCGCCGTCAACCAGCAGTTCCTTGTTATAGGCGCCTTCGTCAAAGGTTTCTTCCGTGATCTGTGATGCCGTAATGCCTTCAAGACTGTCATAATCGTATACTATGATGCCGCTGTCGGGAGAATACCCCATATCAACCAGCTCACCGTATGCATTTGACGAGATAGATCTAAGGTCATCCAAAGCACTCTGATTTGCCAGCTTCCTTACAGTGCTTTTGATAGAATCCTGCATCCTGTACACATCATAAAAATCCTTATCCGAATAACTTGCAGAAAAGCCTGACAGCTCATTTCTAAGCTCATATAAGGCCTCATCCGAAAGGACAGCATTGATCGCAGCCGAGTCCTTGATCATTTCGGACAGAACTCCGCTTTCATCTATGGAATAAACAAGTCCGCCTTTACTGATATGCTCATCCTCTCCTGCATAATAATTGATATAACCGTTGTTGTTTGCAGATACCACCTGCTCGACTCTTATGGCTATACCGCGGTAAGTACTGTCTACAGCCAGGGATCCTTCGGTCACTTCATAACCTGCAAGCTGTGTGACATGCATACCGGAATAGATTATCAGCACGAGATACACCAATATGGCTCCGAAAATAAGGGAGCCTGCGTTGATATAGTGTTTTTTTACTGTCTGATTGTGTTCTTCCATGATCTCCTCAGGTCAGTTCAGAGAAAGGCTTCGCTCATAAAAAAGGGCGGGAATAACCCCGCCCTCTCCATCACCTTAAGTTATCAATCAAAGTGCTACTATCACTTTGTCAGCCATATCATCCGGAAGCTGATCCTTTGTAACCGATATGCTCACCGAAACCGTGACACCGTATCTTTCGCTGAGCTTGTCAATCTTCCTTAAAACCTCAATATAATCATCATCTTTAACATATGCTGTCTTGAGGAATGCATCTATATAAAGCTGCTCCAGATCGTGATCCGCCGAAATAAGGCCTGCCGCAAATCCGTAAAACTCAGCCGAACTTGATAAGCCATATTTACTGACGTCTACAAGCCTGATGGAGTTCTTCAGCTCCAGGATATGGGATGAATCCTTATCCACAAATACCAGGCTTCCCTTGGCATTCTTTGCCGCCTCATTAGCTTTGTCAAGCAAAACCTTGGTCTTGCCCTTTCCTTTTTCTCCCGTGATAAGCTGAATCATAGAAGATCCCTCCTTAATAAAAATCTTAGATAAGTATATCAAAAAACTGCAATTTACACAATCTACTTTTGCTACTGTAAAAGAGATAACAGATTGTTGGTCTTTTTATATAGTACATCTGCATTGTCAGCTTTCATCACCACTGAAATATATGAGCTGTCCGATGAATCCTTGGCAAGCTGGACCAGACAGCTGCCGGCTGCAGCCGTCGTTCCGGTCTTGCCGCCGATGACAGTAACTGATGCCGGAGGGGTGTACATTCCATTCACGAATCTGTTAGTCGCCTCACACTCAAAGCTGATATCTCCTCCGGATGAATCATGATAGACCGTGGAATACTCGCTCATACCGATTATCTCGATGAATTTTCCGTAGCTGATGGTTTTATTAAATATAAGATAAATATCATAAGGAGTCGTATAATGATCCTCATCCTGAAGTCCTGAGGGATTAACAAAATGGGAATTTGTAGCTCCCAGTTCATGCGCCTTTTCATTCATCATCACAGCAAAATCATCTATGGAGCCGGCTATATTTACGGCGATCAGATTTGCAACATCATTTGCGGAATAGATAAGGAGAATATGAAGCGCCTGATCCATGGTCATGGTATCTCCGGCCCTGAGCTTTATCTTCTGCACATCATTAGCTGTAAGCACACAGCTTTCATCGGCTGTAAGCACCTGGTCCATATCACATTTTTCCAATGCAATAAGCGCCGTGAGCACCTTGGTCATGCTTGCAGGATACAGTCTTTCATAGGGGCTTCTGCAATATAGCGTCTTTTTTCCCTTAAGATCATATAACATGGCGGCAGCATATGATTCCGGTCCGGTATCTATTTCATTTTCAGATGTGGATTCTTCCCCCGGTATGCAAAGATTTGCTGCAAAAGGCTCGGCGCATTCCCTGACATCCTGAGACTCAAAACGGAACGCGCTTTTAGATGTATCCTTATCAAAGGGTATATCATATGCTTTTTCGCCACAGCCCGAGATAATAAAGGTGATCATCAATATAAAGATCAAACCGGAACGTTTACTTAAATATCTCACGCCACTCCATGTCCCCTCTGTCCATCGATTTCACAAGAAGCTCCGCCGTAGCAAGATTAGTGGCAAGAGGTATGTTGTGTATGTCACAAAGCCTGACTATGCTCTGATGCACAGCCATCTCACTGCTGTCCAGCGAGTCAGGATCCCTGAGAAATATGACTAGATCCAGCTCGTTATTCTCTATCTGCGCAGCAATCTGCTGCTCTCCTCCGAGAAGGCCGGCCAGATATTTATGCAGGCTGAGATTTGATGCCTCCTCGATAAGCCGTCCTGTTGTCTCTGTAGCATAAAGACTATGCTTTGCCAGTATCCCCCTGTAAGCTATGCAGAAATTCTGCATCAGTATCTTTTTTGCGTCATGCGCGATCAGACCTATGTTCAATACCTTCTCCTCTACAAACGCCAGTTAATAATCTGACATTCTCCCTCCAAATACAGTATTATAGCACAAAAGCCTTAAAGTGCATACGCTGAGCCTTACTTATCAAGGTAGAATGAAAGCGAAGAAACCTGCCTTCCCTCCACGTTCATCAATCCCACATTAAGAACCAGACCTATCTCAGCAAGAAGACAGATAAGTGACGTCGAACCATAACTGATAAATGGAAGCGGCAGCCCGGTATTTGGGAGAAGTCCTGTTGCCACGCCTATATTTGCAAATGACTGGAAGCCGATGTGAGCAGCCACACCGGCACAGATCAGCGTCCCCGAAAGCTCTGTCGCCCTCCTTCCTATGTGGATGATTATAGCTGTAGCAAATGCAAACAGAGAGATCATGAGCACGCAGCCGGCAAATCCAAGCTCCTCACCGGCGACCGCCATAATAAAATCCGTCTGCGGCTCCGATATAAAGTTACCGTTTTTGACAGAGCCTACCTCATTGGTCTTGTACCCCTTTCCGGTAAGCATTCCGCTTCCTATGGCAACTATCGAATTCTGCTGCTGATATCCGGCCGTATCCTGATATTTCTCAGGCTGCAGCCACGCAAGTATCCTTGTCTGCTGGTAGGATTCAATGATCTCCTGATTAGGCTGAAGCACAAGGAAAATACCAATTATCACTACTGGTATCGCCACGGCGGCTACAGCGCCTATGATCCTGTAGGAAAGCCCGCCCACATAGAGCATTCCCGTAAAAATGACAACGACGACTATGCTCGTGGAAAGATCGGGTTCACTGAGGATAAGATATATCGGAACAGCCATAAGACCCATTATAGAAAACAGCACAGGAGCATTATTGATCTTCTCCTCCCGCTTTGAGATAAAGGCTGCAAGAAATAATATAAGCAGTATCTTTGCTGTTTCAGAAGGCTGGATCTGAACACCTGCTACGACAAGCCATCTCTTGGCGTTATTTACAACCTCGCCGAAGAATTCCACGAGAAGAAGCAGTACCACAGCCATTATGTAATAGATCCATCCGAATTTCAGCAGAAACCTGTAACTGATAAGCGACACTACGAGCATAACTCCCGCGCCGAGGATGAGCCCCTGTATCTGATGGCTCTGCACAGATTCCTTTGCACTTCCTATGATGATGATACCATATACCGCAAGCGCCATCGATACTGCCACAAGCAGAAAATTATAGTTTCTGATGCTGTATCTTCCCAAAGCTGCCCTCCTTCATAATATTTAGTCTACATATGCCTCGCTCATTTCCGTATCTGCCACTCCGGTAATGATATCTTCTGTATCCTGAAGCTTGAAGTAATAACTGATAATATCCTTTGTAGTGGAAGCGGCATTTGCTGATGTATATCCGTATGCTATCCTTGTAGCTATTGCGATCTGCGGTCTGTCATATGGCGCAAAGCAGATAAAAAGCGCATGGTTCGGTCTGGTGGTCGTCTGCTGCGCCGTTCCGGTCTTTCCGGCGATTATGACAGGGAAATTCTTAAATGAAGCGTATGTGGAAGCTGCCTCCATCATACCCAAATGTATCGAGTCCCAGGTCGACTGCTGTATATTGATATTATTTCTCACAGAAGGAGTATAATCCTCCAGGATGTCACCTCCCGCAGAGGTAAGCTTATCCAGTATGCTTATATTATAAACTGTACCGCTGTTTGCAACCGCTGTTGCATATCTTGCCAGCTGGGTCGTGGTATAGTTGTGAGTTCCCTGTCCTATGGCACTACGTATCGAGTCCATGTCAGATACGTTCGGTTCGTTTTCGGGTATCTCCACCCCGCTCTTATCGGTAAGGCCGTACATATCACAATACAGCTTCAGCCTTTCAAGACCAAGGTCCGAATTATACAGTCCGTTTGTCCCAAAGCTGAGCCTGTAGCCAACCTCATAAAAGAAATAGTTGCAGGAATTCTTTATCCCGCCTACAACGTTCAACGGTCCATGAGCCATAGGATAGATCCAGCATTTAGGACTCTTTTCATCCTGCTCTACCTTCTCATATATACCTTCGCAGGTTATGATCTCGCCGGTAGTTATCACCCCCTCTTCCAGTCCTGCAGTTGTGGATATCGGCTTGAAGGTAGATCCGGGAGCTGTACGCTGCTGCGTAGCATTATTATACAGAGGAAGGGAAAGATCATTATTTATCTTATTAAAGTAATCCGCATCCACTGAATTTGCCATCATATTATCGTCAAATCCTGGATAGGTTACCATTGCCAGCACCTCTCCGGTATCAGGATCAGTCACAACAGAAGAGCCTGTGCAGGGGTCAAGTGCAAGCTGGGCCGGGGTTATCTGCAGATTTTTTATACAGCCGGTCATAAGCTCATAGGGAGTGATCGTACCGCTCACAAGCATTTCCCTGCTTCCGTCCTCATCTGTGATAAGCTCCTGCTCGAAAAGGATCATACATATCTGAAAACCTGTGATCAGATCATCTCTTACAAGGTATTTATAAAGAATTCTGGAAAACTTATTATCTCTCGCAAGCTCATCCATGATGAAGTCCGTAAGGGAAGCATACACTTCGCTTGTATCCGAGTATTCCGCGGTCTCTTCAGTTATTGATGTGATATCGATATATCCCCTGGCTATGGCATTTCTCAGATATTCGGACAGTGAGATTTCACCGTTCACCCATTCTGTCTGCACCTCATCTCCCTCGGCAATAAGGCTTGGATCAAACACACGGATATTATCATCCTGCAGCATTGATACGATATAACTCTCATATTCCTGCATTTCAGGCGTAAGATCATTGTAGATAGTATTACCGCCTTCAAGCTCATTTCTCAATACAGACAGAGTGCTCATAAGCTTTTCATCAAATATATGCTGCACCTCTTTTTCAGTCGTCCCGGCTGATTCAGAAGCCATATGAGCAAGGTTGATCACATTATTGTTTATCAGAGCATCATAAACCTTGTCGATAGGGATAATGATATCCTTTGAGGTCTCATCTTCCTCATTGATATCAGCAGATCTCAGGTTTCTTATCTTGGATACCACAACTCCGGCTATCTTCTGCTCCAGTATTTTATATATAGCGCTTTGTAGGTCAGAATCTATTGTAAGCGTAAGATTATTGCCGGCTGTAGGCTCAATTCTTTTTCCCGTTTCCGTAATCCGGCCCAGATTATCCACAAAGATCTCCTGACTGCCTTTTGTACCCTGCAGTTCCCTCTCCATAACCTGCTCGATGCCGGCCTTTCCTACCATATCATTAAGCTCATAATGATGTGGATAACGCTGCTCAGGATCTGCTTCATTGAGCTGCGCCAGCTCCTCTTCGGATATCTTTCCTGTATAGCCCAGTATATGACTCATTGATGGATCATCTATATATACCCTTATGGTATCCTCAGCGATATCCACTCCCTGCAAAGTATCCTTATTCTCCATTATCTCAGCGACTGTGTTTTCGTTCACGTCCGTTGCAACGGTGGATGAGAGATATTTTTGATAGGAATTGGAAAACATGGCCATCCGTATCCTTACAACCTTTAATATCTGTGACTTTGTAAGTCCGCCCATAGGCTCGAAATCATATTTTCCTTCATCATTTTTGGTATACAATCCGATCCCGAACATTTTCTTTGCGCAAAGATACTCCATTACATCATCCGGAGTGGCATTTCTCTCTTTTACCTTCAGTTCGTCCGTCCTGTTGTGTCCATAGCAGTCTGCAAGAAATCTCAAAAGTGCCGTTCCGCTCACGGTAAACTGATAATTACCGTTTTCATCGATGATGATATCGAAATCCATGGAATCAAGAGTATCCCCGTTGCTTTCCACTATATCGATAAGGGACAATATGGTATTATTCATATCCATATCTCGGGTGGAATTGGCGTCATAGTTGTCCTCTATTGTCACGGAATAAGCCAGCTTATCCTCGGCAAGGACAACTCCGTTTCTGTCATAGATGGTCCCTCTTGTAGCCTTGATCGATTTTTCTCTTTCTATCTTAAGAGTGAAATTATTCTGATATTCCTCACCGTGTACGATCTGAAGCACAAAAAGCCGGTAGATCACAAGGATGGTGAGCATCATAAGGAAAACGCCCAGTATAAATATCCTGGAAGTAATAAGTCCAACGAGCTTATCGCTTATCTTTTTAAAACGATCACCCATACAATATCACCTCATCCGTCTTCTGTATTCCTTCTTTCAAAGAGCAGAAGGATATTACGAACGGGTATATATACGATAAGGGATACAGCTATCGTATAAGCCAGCTCAGGCAGCATAAGATGGATAAAATAATAACCCATATTAAACCTGGCTCTAAGCATAAAGCCGGTAAGATAAGTCAATATGAGACATGCTGTGTCAGAGGCAGCAATAAAAAGCAGAGGAAACTTAATGTCGTCAGGATAAAATACTCTGTTTAATGCACCGTTGGCATAGCCTATCAGCAGAAAAATAAGAGCGTTCATTCCTAAAACGCTGCCGTAAAATATATCCGTCAAAAGACCGCACAGAAACCCTGCAAGCATTCCGTCAGTCCTGCCTTCCATAAAGCCCAGTATACTTGTAATGATTATCATGAGATTGGGCACTATACCGGCAAAAGCAATATAATGAAAAAGAGTGCTCTGCAAAAGGAAGCATATGATAATGGCTATCAATCCAATGACCCTCTTCATTCAGGCAGATTCTCCTCCTTCATCTCGGTTATGACCAGTACGGCATCAATATGCTCGAAGTCCACAACAGGTGTAAGAGTACCTGATTTAGTAAGGTTATTCGGATCCTTTTCAATAGAATTGATAAAGCCGATGGCTATTCCGGGAAGATATCTGTCTGAAATGTTGCTGGTCACGATCTTGTCGCCCACGGCAACCTCGTCATCAGGATCGGAAAGCTGTCCGAATTCTATGGTCCCGTCCTTTATGGATTCAAGATTCCCGTAAACTATGAGATTGTCAGAAGTATTCAGCATTCTGCCTGAGACATTACTCTGATCATCTATTATCGACCTGACCTGGGACCAGTTTGGTCCGGTTTTGGTAACAAGGCCGACTAGTCCCGCACCGGCGATTACATTCATTCCCTCTTTGATCCCGTCGTCTTCACCCTTATCTATAATAAATATTGAATACCAGTTGCCGGGATCCTTACCTGTCACACGGGCACCTATCTTGTCATACTCCTCATATTCGGAATCAAGATCAAGGAGTGTCCTCAGCTCTATAAGCTCAAAGCGGTTTTCTACCAGTCTGTCGTTTTCCTGGGTAAGCTCATCGATCTGTGCTTTCAACGCCTGATTTTCAGAAAGAACCTGTCTGACCTGCTTCAGATCATCAGCCCTGTGGTTTGCATAGGATGATATCTCAGTCAACCCTCTCTTAAAGGGCATAAAGGTATAACCGGCTATGCCGTTTAAAGCCGTGGGAACTGCGTCAGTCGTAAAAGAAAGGACCATAAGAATAATACAAAAGACGGTAAGTATAAGAAGGATATATCCCGGCGGTATCTGTATCCCTCTTCTTTTGATCTTAACCCTGGCCATGCACCCTATACTTCTTCTGTCATATCATCGATAGTATATGCTACCGACCTGAAGCTGGGATCCTTTATGATGCGGGCAAGACCGAAGGCCGCGCTTTCCTGGGGATTGTCAGCTTTATTCACCTTAAGCGCGGTACCTTTTACTATGAGCTCATCAAGATGAGCCAGAGAGGCTGACCCACCTGTTAGATATATGCCTTGTCTGTATATATCAGCGGAAAGCTCGGGCGGAGTACGCTCGAGAATTACCTTTATATTATCGACTATAACTGCAGCAGTCTCTGATATGGTGCTGTCTATAAGATCCGTAGGTATAGACCGCTCCACGGGAAGTCCCGTGACAAGATCCCTGCCGTATACTACTGCCGGCTTGTGCTGCGCCTCGGTAGCGGTCAGCTCGATCTTTACCTGCTCCGCAGTTTTCTCACCGACCATAAGTCCGAATTCCTTACGTATGATACCCCTGATGGCATCATCAAACTTTCTTCCGCCGGATTTTAACAGTTTGGAAAGAACTATTCCGCCAAGTGAGAGCACAGAGATCTCAGTGGTTTCAAATCCTACGTCCACTACAAGCACACCCTGCGATGTCTTGACATTTATTCCCATTCCAAGACCGTCAGCCAGAGATTTTTCAGACATCATGATCTTCCTTGGTTTCAGACCCGAATCCTTGATCAGATCATAAAAAGCTCTTTTTTCGACCTCTGTAACATCTGTGGGAACCGTGACATAATAATCCGCTCCGCCTCCCCTTCCGTCTGTGATCTCATTAATGAATTCCGTAAGGACTGTTGTCATATTGCCTATGTCAGCTATGACACCGTTGACGAGAGGATAGGATACGGTAATATTCTGGGGCGCTTTTTCGAACATATCAAAAGCGGCATCACCGTAAGCGAAAAGAATGTCCTTTTTCATAAGGGCTATCATATTCTTTTCGTTAACTATGGCATCTCTGGCCGTATTATATATCTTAATATTCCCTGTACCGAGATCTATCCCGAATGCAAGATTACTCAAAATAAACTTCCCTCTTCTTTTAAGCTGTAATATCTGCCGTCGCCGATGATAATCGAGTCAGCCAGTGTGATACCGGATATCCTGCATGCCATATAAAGGCTGCGGCTGATCTCCCGGTCAGCTTCAGACGGCACCGGATCTCCGCTTGGATGGTTGTGAATAAGGATGATGTTTACGGCATTATGCTTAAGTGCTTCCCTGATGATCTCCCTGACCGGAACCTGGGAAGAATTGACTGATCCTATCGATGCATGATAGTCGTCTATGCGGCGCATTTTTGTGTCAAGCATTAGCACATATACGTGCTCGGTCTCCAAATGCCTCAAGTCCTGCATATAGTAAGCAGCGGCCTCTTCCACATGAAAAATCTGATCTTTCGAACCGTTTTTCTCACGCCAGATCCTCTTCGCTATCTGCGCGACACATATGAGCTGGATTGCTTTTACCCTGCCGATGCCCTCTATGGAAGAAAGCTCCGTGATATTCGAATTCAAAAGTCCGTCAAGACTTCCTCCCACCGCATTCAGTACATTGATCGCAAGAGACTTAACATCGGTCCCCTTTGTACCGGTTCTGAGGATCACTGCAAGCAGCTCGGCATCACTTAGCGCATTGGCGCCAAACTCCTCACACCTTTCGTAAGGTCTCACACTCGCAGGATACGACTTTAATCCTTTATTCATTTTACCTCTCTTTCTGCCGTTAAGGCTTAGGCGAAAAAGAGAGATATCTTAACCCTTCCTTTTACTAAAAAAGAATTTTAACACCTGAGTTTGCTTCGGTCAATAATTCCGTCACCCACAAGGAACTGAAGTGAATTCATTATACCGAATTTGGCATGAGGCCAGGTGAGCCCGCCTTGAAAATATACAGAATAAGGCTCCCGCAAAGGTCCATCAGCGGAAAGCTCTATTGAAGATCCTGACACAAAGCTTCCGGCCGCCATTATTACCTTGCTGTCATATCCCGGCATATCCCATGGCTCCGGTACCACAAAGCTGTCCACAGGAGCAGCTGACTGGATCCCTTTGCAGAAGGATATGAGCGCATCCTCACGGTGGAATGTTACTGCCTGAATAATATCGTATCTTTCTTCCGTCCCGTCAGGCAGTACATCAAAACCCAGATCCTCATATATCCTTGCAGCAAATACAGCACCTTTTAATGCAGATGCCGTGACAGTTGGGGCAAGGAACAATCCCTGATAAAGGTCTCGCATAACTCCGAGAGTAGCTCCGACCTCTCTTCCAAGTCCAGGGCTTGTAAGCCTGCGCGCAGCATTTTCGACGCACTCCTTCCTGCCGGCTATATATCCTCCTATAGGAGCAAGTCCTCCGCCGGGGTTTTTGATCAGAGAGCCAACTGCCATATCTGCGCCGACATCGGTCGGTTCTTTCTCCTCGACAAATTCTCCATAGCAGTTATCCACCATTATCAGCACATCATCACGTATGGATCGTATGAAAGCAATACAGTCCCCTATCTGCTCCACTGAAAAGCTTCGCCTGTCTGAGTAGCCTTTTGATCTCTGTATAGCTATAAGCTTTGTTTCTTTTCTTAATTTACTGCTTATACCCTTAAGGTCGAAGCTCCCGTCCTCTCTTAATGGTACTTCATCATAGGATATTCCGTATTCTTTCAAAGACCCTGTCGACTGCCTTATCCCTATTACTTCTTCAAGAGTGTCATAAGGTCTTCCGGATACGGATAATATCTGATCGCCCGGCCTTAGATTGGACATAAGCGCTAGAGCAAGCGCATGAGTACCGCAGGTGATCTGAGGACGTACAAGAGCATCCTCTGTATGAAAGATATCCGCATATACCTTCTCAAGAGTGTCACGGCCCAGATCATTATAGCCGTATCCGGAGCTGCCGTTAAGGCAGGCTTCCTGCACCTGTTCCTTTCTGAAAGCGTCCAGCACCTTCATTTGATTGAATTCCGCCATGTCATCAATCCGACCGAATCGCTCCCTAAGCTCACCTATGACCTTTTCACAATGATCATAAACATCACGGTCTATTCCGAGATCTTTATATGCTTCATATCTGTCCATTTATATAACCTGCCATATATTCTGCCATATCCACACTTCCATTATGCTCTGTCACATCAATCCAAATGACGTTTTTTTCCTTTCGAAACCAGGTCAGCTGTCTTTTGGCAAAATGCCGGGTCTGTTTTTTTATCTCATCCACTGCTGTGGCAAGATCATATCTGCCTTCCAGATGATCGTATATCTGTCTGTAGCCAAGTCCCTGCATGGATGTCATGTCCCTTTTTACACCTGACTCCTTAAGTTTTTTCACTTCATCAACAAGTCCTCTGTCCATCATCAGATCAACTCTTCTGTTTATTCTTTCATACAGCATATCTCTTGGCATTGTAATAACAAAGTAAGCCGCGTCATATACCGGAGCCTTGTTCCTTTCTTCGGAATTTTTGTCAGAAAGAAGCCTGCCGGTAAGTTCATGATATTCTATTGCTCTTATTATCCTCTTCGCATTGCCATGATAAAGACCGGCAGATACCGGATCAAAGGAAGCGAGTTTTTCTTCCATCCGGGCAATACCATATGCTTCTGTCTCCTCAGTAAGCCGCTCTCTTATGACAGGATCCGTTTCACCTTCGGCAAATTCTATGCCATGCAGCAACGCACGGATATAAAATCCTGTTCCTCCGCAGATTATAGGAAAAGCTCTGCGCCCCCTTATATCTTCTATCTCCTTTTCAGCCCTTCTTACAAAGAAGGAGACATTGTAGTCTTCATCAGGTTCAAGAATATCTATCATATGATGCTTTATTCCCTGCATCATTTCCGTATCAGGCTTTGCTGATCCAATATCCATGCGCCTGTATACCTGTATGGAATCAGCTGAGACAATCTCACCGTTAATAATATGGGCAAGCGCTATAGCCGTTTCAGACTTTCCTGCGGCTGTAGGTCCCGCAATGATCGCAAGATCAAAAGCCATCAGAGAACCCTCTTAAAGAATTTCTCCAGATCACGCTCCGTAAATTCCACCATAGTAGGTCTGCCATGTGGACAGTTATACGGATTATCCAGCTTAAGGAGTTTTTTCAAAAGCTCGCGGGCCTCCATTACAGAAAGCCGGTTACCTCCCTTTACAGCAGCTTTGCAGGACATTTGTGCAAGTCTGTCGTGGATCAAAGAGACATCGGAAGTATCATCCATTACCTCATCAAGCTCATCAATAAGTCCTGTAAAGATATCCTTATCGTTAAGTTTCATAAAGCCTGACGGAACTGCCCTAAGGGCATACTCGTCTCTGTCAAATCTGTCTATCTCAAATCCAAGCGAGGCGAATGCATCTGAATATCTTTTCAGTGTATCCTCCTGTCTTCCGCTGAGCTTTATTAGGACAGGCGGATCTACATATTGAGATACAACCTTCTTTTCCTTATAATCCTTAAGAAACTCCTCATATTTTACTTTTTCGTGAGCAGCATGCTGATCGATCATCAGCATCCGGTCTTTATATTCTATTATCCAGTAAGTATCAAAAACGCATCCTATTATGTTGAAATCCGGTTCATTGGACGGCTCTATGATCCTGTCTTCAAAAAGATCCATCTGTACGTTAGTCTTATTCTCTTCATTTTGGGATCTGATGTCTGTGTCCGGCTTATCGGTCACCTCCACCGTATAGCTCTCCGTTTCTTCCATAAGCAGACGATCCGGCTCACCGGCTTCAACAAAAAAACCTGTTCCCGGTCTTTCGTCTGCTCTGTCCGATGAAAGCATTTCGCTCAGATGATCTATCTCCGGAGCGTTTTCAAAAGGTTCGAAAGCTGTCTCCTCTGCTTTATACTCTGTCTCTTCCTCTCTTACGAGTTCGACCCGGTTGATAAGCTCTACGCTTTTGAGAGCCTGCTCCACGCTTCTAACCACAAAGTCATAGACAGTATTACCGAGAGAAAACTTCACCTCGCTCTTTCTTGGATGCACGTTCACATCAACCATTCCGGGATCGAGAGACAGGAAGAGATATAAGAACGGATATTTGTGCTGCATAAGAAACGGCTTGTAAGCTGCCTCTGCCGCTTTTTCAAGCACTTTATCGGAAACAGCATGACCGTTTACAAAAAATACCTCATATCGTCTGTTGTTTCTGGCAACCAGGGGCCTGGCAATATATCCTGTTATGGACATTCCATTGTCTGAGGATCCTACAGAGATCAGTGAATCGGAGATATCCCTTCCATATACACGATATATATTATCCTTTACAGATCCATTACCGGAAGTCACAAGCTTATTATCGTTATTAATGACATATTTAAATGCAATATCGGAACGCTCAATTGCTATCTTCTGTATGAATTCAGTAATATAACCGGCCTCAGTCATGGCGCTTTTAAGAAATTTTCTTCTTGCCGGAACATTGATGAAAAGATTTCTTGCGATAAAGGTAGTGCCTTCTCCTGACCCAACTTCTTCAAATGAGATCTCACGACCTCCGTCAAGCTTTATCAGCACACCGGTAAGCTGGTCTTTGGTCTTGGTTACCATTTCCACCTGTGCGACAGCAGCGATAGTCGAAAGAGCCTCCCCACGGAAGCCAAGACTCCTGATGTCAAAGAGATCCTCCGCGCTTTTTATCTTGCTGGTGGCGTGAGGAAGAAAAGCATTGCGGACTTCAGACTGGGGAATGCCGGATCCATTATCAGTAACCCTTATGAAATCTATTCCCCCGGAACGAATCTCAACAGTGATCGCTGTGGCTCCTGCATCTATGGAATTCTCGACGAGTTCCTTGACCACAGAAAGAGGACGCTCTATGACCTCTCCGGCAGCGATCTTATTTATCGTCAGTTCATCTAACAGCTCTATCTTAACCATCATTCTCCACAGCTTTCCGGTGCAGATTATACAGAGTATTCATAGCATCCATAGGAGTCATCATATCAAGATTAAGGTTCTTAAGCTCAGTGATAACATCACTGTCACAGTTCATATCAAAAAGAGATAACTGATGAAGATCGATGTCATCCGGTTTATGCCCTGCTTTAGCAGCTGCTATGTCACTGACTTTATCCGTAATATCAGCCCCGGCAAGCTGTGCAGCGATCTCCTGCGCTCTTCCTGTCACTTCATCCGGCACGCCTGCAAGACGTGCAACATGGATACCATACGATCTGTCTGCCCCGCCTCTTACCACCTTGCGCAAAAAGACAACATTCTCCCCTGCCTCCTTTACCGCAAAGCAATAATTCTTGGCTCCGTCAACCTTTCCCTCCAGCTCGGTGAGTTCATGATAATGTGTTGCAAACAGAGTCTTCGCGCCGCATTTCTTCCTGTCGCTGATATACTCGACCACGGCCCAGGCTATGGCTAATCCGTCGTAGGTAGAGGTGCCACGCCCTATCTCGTCAAGTATAAGAAGGGAGTTTCTGGTCGCATTCCGCAGTATATTTGCCACCTCCGTCATCTCTACCATAAAGGTTGACTGCCCTGAAGCCAGATCATCGGACGCGCCCACTCTCGTGAATATCCTGTCTATGATGCATATGTCCGCACTTTCACAGGGAACGAAGGATCCCATATGCGCCATAAGGGCTATCAGCGCCGCAAGCCTCATATATGTGGATTTACCGGCCATATTGGGTCCGGTTATAATGGAAATCCTGTCATTTTCAGTATCAAGATATACATCATTTGCTATAAACTGTCCGTTTTTAAGCATCTTTTCAACTACCGGATGCCTGCCCTTTTTTATATTCAGGACTCCCTTTTTATTTATCCCCGGCCGGACAAAGCCGTTGCGCTCAGCCACATATGACAGAGAGCAAAGCACATCAATATAAGCTATCGCCCGCGCTGTATCCTGAAGTCTCCCAATGTTGTCAGCAAGGATACCACGGACTTTCAAAAACAGATCTCTCTCAAGAGCTATAAGCCTGTCTTCGGAATTAAGGATCTTATCCTCCATCTCCTTAAGCTCAGCCGTGGTATATCTTTCACCGCCGCTCAGGGTCTGCTTCCTGATAAAATCCTCCGGAACCAGATCAAGGTACGAATTCGTTACCTCAAAGTAATATCCGAACACCTTATTATACTTTATCCTTAAATTTTTAATCCCGGTGCTTTCCCTTGTCCTGGATTCCAAGGACATAAGCCATTCTTTGCCCTCAGTTTTTGCCTTCCTTAAGCTGTCGGCTTCTTCCGAATAACCCTCCCGGATTATACCGCCTTCATGAAGGCTTGTGGGAGGTTCATCACAGATCGCATCACTTATTAGTCTGTACATATCATCAAGAGGATCAATCTCATCAGACAGTGTTCTGATCAGCTTTGATCTCATCCCGCCCATTATCTTCCGGATAGGACCGAGCATGGAAAGAGATGATCTAAGTGCTATGATATCACGCGGATTAGCTGTCCCGAAGGATACCCTGCCCATGAGTCTTTCCATATCATAGACAGTATTAAGATACTCCCTTATCTCATCCCTGTCCGCTATATTGGCGGAGAGCTCCTCGACAGCATCCAGTCTCTCTTCTATCTTTTTTTTATCAGCCAGAGGCTGCTCCATAAACTGCCTGAGTCTCCTTGCACCCATGGCAGTCCTTGTCTTATCAAGGATCCATATCAGAGATCCGCGCTTTTCCTTTTCCCTCAGCGTTGCGGTCAGCTCCAGATTTCTGCGGGTAGAGCTGTCTATCATCATGATGCCCTTTTCCTGCAGTATGTTTACATGGATGATATTGCCGAGGTCATTCTTCTGTGTTTCCATCAGATACATAAGAAGCGCCCCTGAAGCGACCATCCCCTGCGGCATATCGTGAAGCCCGAGTCCGTCAATATGGGATACCTTAAAATGATCCTTAAGCTCACGGATCGAAGCTTCCTCGTCATAATATCTTCCGGGCAGTGAATTTATCTGGATATGATGCATTCCCCTCAGCTCATCAGTATCCACTCCAGACATAAAAAAAGCTTCGTTACATATTATCTCTTTGGGTGAAAACCTTATGATCTCATCAAAAAGACTCCTGCAATCCTTTATCTCTGCCACGGAAAACTCTCCCGTGGTGACATCCGCAATGGCGATCCCGAAAGGACAGGAGGAATAAAAGATGCTCATAATATATGAATTCAAAGAACTGTCCATATCAGCTATGCTGGTGTTCGTTCCGGGTGTCACTATCCTTATGACTCCGCGCTTTACAATTCCCTTTGCCTCATCCGGATCCTCCAGCTGCTCACATATGGCAACCTTATAGCCCTTCTCCACCAGTCTGGTCATATAGGTCTCGTATGCGTGATAGGGTATCCCGCACATGGGCGCGCGCTCCTCGAGTCCACAGGCTCTTCCGGTGAGTGTCAGCTCCAATGCCCTTGAAACTTCTACTGCATCGTCAAAGAACATCTCATAAAAATCTCCGAGACGATAAAAAAGGATGCAGTCGGGGTATTCCTCCTTCACGGAGAGATAATGCTGCATCATCGGGCTAACTTTGCTTCTGTCAATTTCTGATAATGTCATAACCTTAAAACGGAGCAGGACAAAGCCTGCTCCGAATCCTTAATATTTTATATCTGTCACTCAAGCTGGAAACGGCTTACGATAGCTCTCATATCCTTAGTGCACTGCTCTGTCTGGTCAACTATCTGCTCTGTGTCTGCCGTAAGTGAAACTATATCCGTTGTCTTATTTGCGACATCAGTTACTCCCTTAGCAGACTCTCCAATAGTCATATTGATACCTGAAATGGAATCCGACACATCCCCGATAGATCCTGAAAGGGCAGCCACAGCTTCATGTATCGATGTCATATTCTCCTCGAAGGAGCTGGCATCCGAAGCATATCCCTCAGCCATCTCATCAAACTTTGCATAATCTGCCATAGCATTATTGTCAATGAAGTCAAGGGTTCTTGTAAGGCAGTCGCTCATATTATTAACGGAATGATTAACCTCGGCCACAATGTCGTTTATTCCGCTAACCGTATCAGAGGACTGTGTGGCAAGATGTCCGATCTCTTCTGCAACAACGGCAAAGCCTCGGCCCGCTTCTCCCGCACGGGCGGCTTCGATGCTGGCATTAAGCGCAAGCAGATTGGTCTGACCCGCAATGCTTCTAATGGTCTCTGTAAGCTCATTGATCTTATCCACAGCCTTGCTCTGCTCTATGGCCTCGTCGGACTGACGCTTCACATCCTCGAATATATTCTTTGCAGTATTGATCGATGACTGCACATCACGTCTGATGCTCTCAGCCTTGTTCTTTATCTCGACGGCATGGTTTGCACCCTGCTCCGAAAGCTCATTGATCTGGTCTGCATTCTGTACCATGGTAGCGACGTTTGCATTGATCAGATCAGTTGTATCCGCAGCTTCCTGCATTCCTGCTGCAAGCTCCTGGGAAGTCGCGGAGTTGTCAGAAGAATTATCATTGAGCTTTACAGTGGTATCCTTAAGCTGGTTTATTATGCCTGCAAGGTTTTCTTCTGATCCGCCTATCTCACCTACAACTGTCCTCAGCACCTTACGCAGGGAACCGATATCACGTCCTATTATACCGATCTCATCCCTTCTGTATATTACCTTCTGTGCCTTGTCATTATGTCTGAGATCAAGTCTTGCAGAATCCTCAAGTATCTCAGTGATCACGCCTATGGGTCTGAGGATTATCCTCGCTGCGATCGTCATTATCACGGCAAGGATGATAAATGCGATGACGATTATTATTATTGCCTTGGTCGTGGTGTCATTGATCGGCTTATATATATCCTTTTCATCAACTGTAATGATCAGTGTATTCTTTGAGATCTGCTGTACATAGTATGCAGCATACTTATTTGCGCCCTTATATTTATATACAACCACTTCAGGCTCCGGGATGGTTCCCGAATTGATCTTTGCAAGAACACCTTTGACAGCCTCATTCTCCACAGGCTGCCCTATCTTTTCCGGAGTAGGATGATAAAGCATTGTGCCGTCAGGCGCCACGGCGTAAGCATAGCTTGAATCAGCATGCTCCAGCTTGATATCACCGATCAGGTCCTCAAGTATCGAAGGATCTGCAAAGATCTGAAGCTCCTTGGCATCCATAAGATCTCCGCCTATCTTCACCATTGTAAGGAGATCGTTCTGAACGGTCTCCTTATAGTTTGACCTGAACTCGACTACATTGACTATCTCTGCTACTATGGCGATACAAAGCATCGACACTATGACCCCAAGTACTACAAGGGATGCAAGAGACTTAAATCCATGAAGCTTCTGCTCACCTGCTGCGACTGAACTGCCCTTTTTTGCTGCCATCTTAGAATTACCCCCAAATATGCTCTATTAACGATAAAAAGATGATCTCATTTACGAAATCACCGTTCCATTATAATAAAATCCCATGCATTCATCAAGCGACACATTTACATAGTCTCCTATGCTCTTCCCGGATTTCGGAAAATGAACCACATTATTCTGCGAGATGCGTCCTGTGTATCTTTCGCTGTCTTTAACATCCTCTTCTTCTATAAGAACCTCCATGGTCCTTCCTTCGAATCTTCCGGCCTGCTCCCTTGATATCCTCTGAACCGTTGAAAGCACCCTGTCAAAGTTTTTCTGGACAAATGCCTTGTCCGACTGCTCAAGCTTTGCCGCCGGCGTGCCTGCTCTCGGTGAATATTCAAAGGTAAACGCACCGTCAAATCTGACCTGCTCAATTACATCTATGGTATCATCCACATCCTCTTCGGTTTCTCCGGGAAATCCCACAATGATATCCGTGGTAACAGAAACATCGGGGATCCTGTTCCTTATATCCGAAGCAAGACTTAAGTACTGCTCCTTCGTATAATGTCTGTTCATATCCTTCAATATCCTGTCGGATCCTGACTGAAGCGGCAGATGTATATGTCTCGCAATCTTTTCATTCTCTGCTATGACATCTATCAGCTCCCCTGAAAGATCCTTGGGATGCGAGGTCATAAACCTGACCCTTCGTATACCGTCAACCTTGGCCGCTTCGGAAAGAAGTGCGGCAAAGCTTATCCCGGTATCAAGTCCCCTGCCGTAGGAGTTTACGTTCTGCCCCAAAAGCATTATCTCCGATACACCGTCCCGGGCAGCTTTTTCTATCTCACGCAATATCTCCTTCGGATCCCTGCTCCTCTCTCTTCCTCTCACGTAGGGTACGATACAATATGTGCAGAAATTATTACAGCCATACATGATATTTATCCCGGTCTTAAAGGGGTATTTGCGTATCGACGGCAGGTCCTCCACTATATCATCGGTCTTATCCCAGATATCGATGATCTGGGATCCGCTCCTTAAGCATTCATATAAAAGTTCCGGGAATTTATATATATTATGAGTTCCGAAGATAAGATCCACATAGGGATAGCTGTTCCTTATCTT
>JAEEGL011128122.1_pt1 | contig 25392 bp, 18 predicted proteins | sample 9134231 | NCBI WGS metagenome assembly JAEEGL01 (sample SAMN16246548, study PRJNA631951) | gut metagenome | biome: gut microbiome; feature: rumen; material: fiber-attached | host: Bos | place: Iran: Karaj | collected 2018-10
AACCTTCGGCTCAGCCTTATCTGCTGCAGCCTTAGTTGTCTTTCTTGCCTTAGGCTTTGTCTCTGTCTTCTCGTCAGTATCTTCAGCTGAATCTTCTTCCAGATTAATAACCGCAGTCTCGCCGGGCTTTCTTCCCATATACTCACTGGAGCCCTGACGCTTAAGAAGATTCTTCATGATGCTCTCGTTAAATGTGTTGTAGCACTCGATACATCCCAACTGTCCGCCAGACTCGATATCTCTTAAAGATGTGCCGCATCTCGGGCATCTGATCTTCGTGTTGGCAAACTCGAGCTCGCTTCCCAACGAGAACACATTCGGAAAAACATCAAGCGACGGGAATGCCTGATTGAATATATCTGTCTGTCTTTTGAAGACATCGTCTATCTTTAAATCTCTTGCGCAGTTGTCGCAAAGCAACGTTCCGTTGACCTTCACGAATGAATTACCAATCTGCGCTCCGCATCTTGAACATCTCATAACCAATTCTCCTCCCTATCGTAACAGTAAGCCGGCAAGCGCATTTCTGAATATATCTGCGCGGACCAGCGACCTTATATCCGTATCCACTTTGGCAAGCGACCTGTCTGATACCGCTGCCATAATCGACGTCGCCTCCCGTTGTTTAATGGCTCCCATCTCCACAGCGTTGGTCAGAAGTATCTTCGCCTCCTGCTGTGACAGACTGTCCGTCGTCGACTGAATTATCGAGCGTATGTAATCGTCAGACCCGGCGGGCTTTATCTGCGAGATCGTGATCTGACCTCCGCCGCCTCGCCTGCTCTCCACTATGTAGCCGCTGCCTGTAGAGAAACGGGTCGAAAGGACATATGTAACCTGCGAAGGCACGCAGTTGGCCTGTTCCGCCAGCATGCTTCTGCTGATCGTGGCGCTTCCGTTGTTCTCTTCGATCATCTGCTTGATCATGGCTTCGATAACATCTACGAGCCTTGCCATATTACGCCCTCCTTTTGACTTTGACTTTCTTTGACAATCTGATTATCACCCTAGCGGTTACTAATGTCAATATGAATTTTGACTTTTTTTGACATTAGTTTGTTTTACAGCTCCGGCTGACTAACATATGACTTGAAATTTCCAAATGTTTATCGCGTTGTCAGTCAGTATTAAGTCCGACAAAAAAGCCCGGCTGATTAAGCCGGGCAATTAATCACTTATGATACAGTTTCTTCGTCGCATACACCGGTTCGCAGGTGATGTTGACTCCGAGTTTCCTGAACACATTCTCATCGACACTCGACAGCATCGTTGTCGAATGAGCATCAGCATTCTTAAGATTACTGAGTTGCTGCATCGCAAGCTCCGCAACCGGGTTAGTAGTAGCTGAGATGGACAATGCGATCAATGTCTCATCCATATGAAGTCTCGGGTTGTGGTTACCCATGTGGTTAACCTTAAGATCCTGGATAGGCTCGATAACATTAGGTGAGATAAGAGGAATGGAGTGATCGATTCCGGCGAGCACCTTCAAAGCATTAAGCAAAGCTGCAGATGAGGGACCAAGCAAGTCTGTCGTCTTACCTGTAACCATTCTTCCGTCAGCAAGCTCGATAGCAACTGCAGGTCCGTCTGTCTGATCCGCACGAACCATCGCTGCACCAACGCATCTTCTGTCAGCCACATCAATACCGGTCTTATTAATAAGAAGCTCTAACTTAGTAACATCAGAGCCGTCGGACAATCCCTGCTTAACTCCGCACTTTGCCTGATAGTAACGTCTGATGATCTCCTGCTTTGATGCCTCACAGCATGCCTCGTCATCGACAATTGCGAATCCTGCCATGTTAACGCCCATATCCGTAGGACTCTTGTAAGGAGACTCTCCGTAGATCTTATCGAAGATAGCATTAACTACCGGGAAGATCTCTACATCACGGTTATAGTTGACTGTCGTCTCACCGTAAGCCTCGAGGTGGAACGGGTCGATCATATTAACGTCAGACAAGTCAGCCGTAGCTGCCTCGTAAGCGATGTTTACAGGATGTGCAAGAGGGATGCTCCAGATAGGGAACGTCTCGAACTTAGCATAGCCAGCCTTGATGCCGCGCTTATTCTCGTGATAAAGCTGGGAAAGGCAAGTTGCCATCTTTCCGGAGCCGGGTCCCGGAGCTGTTACTACTACGAGCTTATGTGTTGTCTCGATGTAGTCGTTCTTACCGTAACCGTCATCACTTACGATGAGCGGGATATTGGAAGGATATCCTTCGATAGGATAGTGCTTGTAAACCTTTACTCCGAGCTGGCGGAGTCTCTTCTCGAACTTCTCTGCAAGTGTCTGCCCTCTGTACTGTGTAATACAAACAGAACCTACGCAGAGACCGAACTCTGTAAATGCATCGATGAGACGGAGCACATCCTGGTCGTATGTGATACCGAGGTCTCCTCTTCTCTTACTCTTCTCGATGGCATCTGCGTTAATGGCAATGATGATCTCGACGTCTTCCTGAAGCTTCATGAGCATCTTGATCTTGCTGTCGGGCTCGAATCCCGGAAGTACACGTGATGCGTGATGATCGTCGAAAAGCTTTCCTCCGAACTCGAGGTAGAGCTTGCCTCCGAACTTCTCTATTCTCTCTCTGATGTGCTTACTCTGAAGCTCCGCATACTTCTCACTGTCAAATCCGACCTTAAACATTTGCCTTATTACCTCTCATAACTATTACCTTGCGGCCCTGGGGCTTACCTTCAAGCACAAGCTCGGAACTGCCTTCCTCCACTTCGCCCTCATCGAAAAGCTTAGTGAAAGCATCCACAGTACCAATCTCGTCATAACCGAATCCGTTACCTCTGTAGTGCATCGGGATCGTGATGGCAGGTCCAATCTTCTCCACGTAATCTTTAGCCTGCTTAGCATCGATAGTGTAGAAGCCTCCGACCGGGATCAGAAGGACATCACAGCCCTTGATAAGATCCAACTCTTCATCAGTAAGCTCGCATCCGATATCACCCATGTGCACAACAGTAAGCTCGTCAGCCTTGACGATTATAACATTGTTACACCCTCTTAGAGCACCATTTTTATCATCATGGAAAGTCTCGATAAAACTTATGTCAAAAGGAATGTCCACACGGGTAGTCGCAAGTTTAACCTCACTGATACCAAAGTGATCTCCATGCTTATGTGAAGAAAGTGCCTGATTGACCGTCTCCTTAACAGGAGCATATCCCGGAACGCTGCCAGCCTTATAGGGGTCAACGATCAAAGAAAAACCATCCTTCTCGAGCATAAAGCACGAGTGGCCAAGATATGTAATCTTCATGGAAAATAACTTCCTCCGAGACAGTCTGTATTAAGGATTATTATAGTACAGGCTATTAAAAGCACAAAACGACTTCTCGGGAATATACCACGCTGTTGTTGATATCAAGAACGTCCACTTTGCACATGCAGTAAGCGGGAACGTCATTGGCATCAAGCGTAAGGTCGTAGAAAGTAAGATCAACGTGGAAATCACGGTATGTGGCATATCCTACAGGGTTGGTAAAATCGTAACGCGCTGAAGGATAGATGTATTCATTGGAGTCCGTCTCAAGCTCGAAGAATCCGAAGTGAACAATATTCGCGCTAAGATCCGTATAAGCCGGAGCATTTGCAATAGGCGTAGGTGTCGGAGTAGACGGGATAAGTCTGTAGATCGAACGGCTGGTTACTCCGTTCTCATTCGTAAGATCATACTCGTCGGAATTCTCAAGGATATCTCGTCTCAATTCACTTGTGATCTCATAATTCGCGGAGATCGTCTCGCAGTAATTCTTATTCTTTCGGATAACCAGAACAGATCCGCTTGGAGAAGTATTAGCCGCAGTCATGATGTTCGAGCCGAGACCATTTCCTATCCAGACATCACCCTGACCTGTTATGAAGCATCCCGAGCATTCGGAACGGATGGAATCAACAACCGTATCGGCAAGAAGCTGTGCGCGGCTTAAATCGTTAACGTGCTTATAGATCTTCGTGATGGGCAGGATAAGAAGAACGCACGAAGCTGCGAATATCGATGTAAGTGCCATCGATACGATCAATTCGACAAGAGTAAATGCCCTCTTGGAAAATCTTCTTCGTTCTACCTTACGCATAACATCACCCCGGCTGGTAGACTACATAAGTCTGACCGTCTACGACATACGTGCATCGGCTGATGCCTGACACACCGCACGTTGCCTTGTCTCTTGCTGCATCTCCGGGAACAGCTTCCGCTGCGAGAGTCGCCTGAAGATCTGTCATAGCCTGATCTGCCGAATTACGGCTGGCACTTGCCCGAGCTTCGGAATTGGTTGCCCATGCAAGACCTTGTGAGAATACGATCAGCATTATCGTCAAGAACGTAAAAGCTACGATGACTTCTACCATCGTCTCACCGGAGTTATCAAGCAAGAGCTTTCTTGTCTTACTGATCATCTTCATATCAGTAAACCCTCCTGAACGATGCCGCCTGACCTACACCTGAATTGGTATAAGTTGCCGTATATGTATATTCCGCACCTGAGACCGTAGCATGAACCTTAAGAACATAATAGCCGTTCACCGCTGACGGAGCAGGCACCGTCGTTGTTACGTCAACATGCGCATTAGGAATTTCCGGAACATCCTCAGAGAATGCCAATCCTGCGAAGTCAACAGAATTGTTTCCTTCAATTACGGTATTCATCGACTCGCCGAGACTTGTGGCAAGTTCATATGCCCTGTCCTGATTAAGCTGCTTGTCGGCAGATGCCCACAGGGCACTTGTAGTAGTACGAAGAACGATTACACCCGTGATAATAATGATCGCGATGATCGTTACCAGAACAAGACTCGCGCCGTCATTACCGCGAAGTATCGCAGCTGTACGGAAGCTTAATGTTGTCTTATTCATCTTCTTCATCATTAATATCCGTTATGTCCCTCACTGTGACTTATGAGTGAGTTTCTGTTTCCCGTGTTGATCCACAGATTACTGTCGTTAAGATTACGTCTGTTGCATACGACGATAAATCTTAGAGGCATTCCCGTTGCAGTGATGCTGTTTAAATTTCTGACCGATCCGTCAGCCATATTGAAACGTGTCTTAGTGATTACAGCAGGTGATTCTGTAGGGTATGCGTATCTCCACTCGCCGTTTACATAGAATACTGCCGGAGAATTGGAATCCTGAAGGTAAGCCAAATAATAAACCGTGTATTCCTTATTATGATCAATATTCGTAAGGCTGGTGGTATTCTCGATACCTGCGTATCCTACACCGATGACCAGGATCTCCGGCTGGTGTGCACGGTCAAGTCCCATGAGGGCAAGAAGTTCGTCGCCGTACTTGGCATTAGCACCGGAATACCAGTTAAGGTTATTATTGTCACTTGTCGTAACAGTACGCGAAGGATCTATAGCGGCATCGCCGTACTGGGCATACATCTGAGTCATGAGTGCCTGTGCAGCTACTCTTGCATCATATGCATACTGGTAACACTTAGCGCGCTTCGCCTTCTTGAAGTATCCCGTAAGCGCGGGAACCAACGCAGCGGCAATGATCGCCAGAATTACAAGAACAACGATCAGCTCAACGAGCGTGAATGCCCGCTTGCCGTTGGATCTAAATTTGTCCTTTCTTCTTAACACGTTAACTTCCCCCTTATAACAATACCTTTCTAAAATAATTTTAACCCCCTATACCCTATACTTCAATATTCTGAGGGTTACGTTCTGTGAACAATAAGTCACAAGAAAGTAAATAATAAAGCCGGGGATTGCTCCCCGGCTTGGTTTTGATTATCTAATGAATCTTAAACCTAATCTCTATTAATTAGGAGATTGCAGTGCCAGGACCCCAAGAGCCGTCTGCGCTAAGTGCATACCAATTAAGTTCGCCACGGTTGTAGATACCTACTGTACCACTTGTGATTACATGTGTCGTTGCATCAAATGCAAACTGGTATGCATAAACACCGGCCTGAGTTGTGGAACCAATATTTACACCAGCCAATGTGATTACTTCGTCACCAGCAGCAACCGGATTAGCCTTAAGAGGTGATGTTCCTAAAGTATTATTACCGTACTGCTCTGTGATAACTGCCTGAGCTGCTGCGTATACAACTGCTGCTGTCTGATAATCCTTCTCCTTCTTTGCCTTGTCGATGTATCCTGTGAGTGCAGGTACGAGCATAGCTGCGAGGATAGCGAGGATAACCAATACTACGATAAGCTCAACTAATGTGAAGCCCTTCTTTGACTTACTTGTAATCTTTTTCATCTTTCTGTCCTCCTTCGATATTGAGATAGAGTTTATCAACCGAATCAACTTTGTTTGATGCGTTTGTTATGATTGCACTATATCAACTGAAAAACGCCATTTCAATAGCTTAAGGGCACAATTAACCGTCGCTTAACAATCTGTTTAAACAACTCGCCGTTTATTGCTAATTCGTAAACCTGTTGCCAATTGGTAAACAACCCCGTAAAGCCTTATATATCAAGGCTTTACGGGGAGTTATATCTTGCTAATTAACGATGAAATTAAAGATGTAATATGTCTTAACTTTATATACTTAATAACGTAATAATCCTATCTCCGAACAGTGCAGCGGCAGCAAGTCCGAATGCAAGAAACGGTGCGAGTTTCATCTTCGCATTTGCCCCGGCTTTCTTTATAAGCAGAAGATACATACCGTAGAAACCTGCGATAAACATGCCCGTGATCGCACCTGCAACCGTATATCTCCAGGCAAGGTAAAATCCGGCTGCTGCCATAAGCTTGATATCTCCGCCTCCGAACGCACCTTTAACAACAAGTGCTATTAGAAGCATAGGAAGTGATATGCATACGGCGCCTATCAGATGATCCAGTACACCTTGCGGGGTAAATCCTTCTACAAGAAGAATATTAACTATAGCCATCACCGCAATGAAGATAAGCACGAGATCCGGCACGATACCCTTGTTGATGTCAGCTGAGGCACATGCCACGAGAGCCGTGATAAAGAGCGCAGTGACGAATGCCTGTAAAGTAAACCCCAGTACAAAAAATGCCGAAAAAACAGCGACCGCCGCGAAGATGAAGAACACCGGCGACGGTACGCTTTTTATGTCGTTTATAAGTTTGGAAGAGGTCTTGGATGCGTCAGTCGTCATTGTAGGCAACGCGCTCTAACTCTTCCATGGATGTGATGCCCTGCTCAACAAGAAGCTCGGCTGCCATTCTCAAGGTCTTCATGCCCTGATTCTTGATGGCATACTGCTTCATCTCTTCAGCCTCGGCATTCTCTGCGATCATCTTACGCATGGTCTTGTCTACCACGAGAACCTCATGGATAGCAGTACGTCCGAGGTAACCCGAGTTGTGGCACTGGCCGCAGCCTGTACCCTTCTTGGCACCCGGAATGTCGTGTCCTAAGAAGTCGATCTGTCTTGCCGACAAAGGCTCGGGCTTCGCACAGTAAGGACAAACCTTACGCATGAGTCTTTGAGCTACTACGCCTACGAGTGCTGACGAGAGCATATAAGGCTCGGCACCGATATCGATGAGTCGTACGATCGTCGATGCGGCATCGTTCGTATGAAGTGTCGATAGAACGAGGTGACCTGTTACGGCAGCTCTTATGGAGATGGATGCCGTCTCGGCGTCACGCGTCTCACCTACCATGATTACGTCAGGGTCCTGACGCATGAGGGCTCTAAGTCCGACTTCGAATGTAAGTCCTGCTGTAGGGTGAACCTGAACCTGATTAAGTCTGGGCAGATTCTTCTCGACAGGATCCTCGATGGTGCTGATGTTGATAGGCTTCTGTGACAGAGAACCCAAAGCATTGTAAAGCGTCGTTGACTTACCGGAACCCGTAGGACCTGTGATGTAGATAAGTCCGTTAGGTGACATAAGCATCTTCGTGAACTTGTCGTAGCACTCCTGCGTCATACCGAAAGTCTGGTTGTTATCGATGGTAACGGCAGACATGATAAGTCTCATAACTACCTTCTCGCCGAATACCGTAGGGATTACGTTAACACGAACGTTAACAATCTGGCCCTGAATCCTTACACGGAAGTGACCGTCCTGAGGGATACGTCTCTCGGCGATATCCATGTCACCCATGATCTTGATTCTGGCAACAAGCGAATCCTGAACGTTCTTCTGCAAAGTGATGTAGTCGATAAGCGTACCGTCGATACGCATTCTTACCATAACGTTAGTCTCGAACGGCTCGATGTGGATATCGGAAGCGTTATCCTGGAAGGCCTTGTCGAGAAGCGAGTTAACGAGGTTAATGATAGGAGCATCGTCGGCACCTGCAGATGTATCGATAACGAGCTCATCCACGTTAATGCCCGTTGTATTGGCATTGGCATTCTCGGCAGCCATACGCGCCTTGATTCCGGCGTACTGGTAGTTGATGGCTTCCTTAAGAGGTATCTCCTGGGCAAGAACAGTTCTTACCGGCATACCGATAGTCTGTCTTATATCCTCGATGGCATAAAGGTTAAGAGGATCGTTAACGGCAAGGATTACTTCACCGTTCTCCTGACCTATCGGGAGCATCGAGTACTGCTCGGCAAGCTGCTTCGGGATAAGTCTTACGATCTCGGCATCGATAGGATAAGCCGTGATATCAATAAGCTGGACATCAAGTCTGTCGGCAAGAGCAGACAGCATCTGAACTTCGGTAACGTAACCTAACTCGATGAGAACCTGACCGATTCTCTTGCCGCCCGATTCTTTCTGTATTCCTAATGCTTCCTTAAGCTGGTCCTCGGTGATATAACCCGCCGAGACCATCAAGTCGCCTATACGAATCTTGGAATTGTCTGCCATGATTATCCCTCCGCTCCTGCAGCTTCTACAGCCTGGTCTACCATAGCACTGTAGTCGGCTACATCCGCCATATAAAGTCGAATATTCACACGAAGTCTCGTGTAATCAGGATCGATAAGCGTTACTGTGCCTGTCTCCTCGTCGTACTGCTCGACAGGATCTACATAAAGCCACTCGAATCCCGTGATCCTAAGAGAAGGCTTTGTGCAAAGATCGTCGATAAGCGCCTGGCATGCTGCCTCGTCACCTGTCATTACAAGCGTAAGGTCTGCATACATAACTCCTGCCGCTGCCGTTGATGTGGCATTCATTCTTGCAGTGCCATAAGGAGTAAGAAGGCTGTCTACCATCGTCGATGTTGCAGGTGTTGTTCCCGTTCCCGCGGCCGTGCCCGAAGCCGTGCCTGTTGATGTCGTTACGGCGATAGGTGTGGGCGTGGGAGTCGTTGCAGTGTTGTTTGCCTGAACGGCTGCAGCCTCTGAGTAATCATAAGGAACTTCCTCGACAGGTGTCGACGGGAGATTGATCGTGAGATCCTCCGGGAAAAGACCGAAGCTTAATACGTAGCTTGTAGCCATACGGTCTATCGCAGAGCTCGACATTACCTCATAGAATTCCGAAGTGGAATCAGCAAGGTCGTCCGTCGCCTTATCGAAGATAGTCTCTGCACTTGAGAGATTGATTATCTTGTTCCTGTACTGCTGCTGCAGAAGCTCCGCCTGCTCGATGTCGTCAGAAAGAGTTCTTATCTCAGTAACAGCAGGCTTTATAAGGTACCAGCAAAAAGCGAAAAGCACGCCTACAAAGAGTACGATCGCGATGGTCATCTTATCTTTCTTGCTTAAGTTAGTTTCAAACTTTGCCATATCAGCTCACCTCCCCGTCTGCTTCGGAAGATGCCGCATCTTCAGCAGGCAGATCCCTTCCCGCAAGGGTACATACAACATTGATCTGCCAACGGGTTCCGTCCTCCGTGTAGGAGTAACCCGTATAGTCAACACTCTCGAAGATATCCATCGACATAAGGTCTGCGATGAACATATTGATATCATCTACAACAGGAGAAGAAGCAGTGATGCTGAATACTCCCGATGCTGCGCTGTAGGTGTTGAATGTGACATCTACATCGTAAGGTCTTGCCGCATCGGTTATCATTCTGTTGATCGAAGAATCCGGAATAGGATAGGACTCGATGTCCTGATGGAGAAGATCAACTCCTCCCTGGATATTTCCGATCTCACCCATGTTCTCGTACATGGCGTCGTACTCTGCTACCTGAGTCAGAGTATTCGGGTTATGGATGTAATCGTTAAGATCTTGAAGCTCAGACTTCTTCGACGCTCTGTATACCGACAGTCCGGCATATGCGATGCCTGCTACCAAGAGGATGCACGCGAACGGAATGATGAGCTTCAAAAGCCCGCTGTTGTTCGAGGCCTTGGCGGCGCTCTGCTTAGACGCCTTAAGAAGCGATAACTTCTCGTCGATCTTACGAAGACCTGCGATCGGATAAACATAGAACGGGAATGCCGACTGACCGTCTGCTATCGATGTGCCCTGAGGCGGTGCGATAACCGATATGTCGATCTGGCTGTCTATGTTAAGGATATCGTTGGAAAGCGATGTAACCTGAGGCTGCGAAAGGCCTGCGAAGAGAACATCCTTTACCGTCGCCTCGATACGCTGAGCAGACATGAACTGTCTGATGGACGATATGGATGAATAGATCTCTCTTGCGAACTCCGGCGAACCGGGATGAGCAAATACACGAGATGTGGAATCGTAGTAGTACTTTCCTTCCGCGAAGAAGATGGTAACGAGTGAATTACCGTCCAGGATCATGTAGATGACCGTCTTGCCGGCAGCCTGCTTGGACAGGAACTCTGTAGTTATCTGAACACCGTTGTGGATGGACTTAAGCTTAAGTCCTGCCTTCTCGAAGATATCGACGTAGCCTGCAACGAAGTCCGTCTCAGCTGTCTCGTAGATGATCTTCTGTGTCTTGCTCTTATTGTCCTTGCCGATGGAGTACCAGCCGGTGATCGGCTTCTGGAATCTTCCGTATTCAGAATCGGCTGTCTCTCTTCTGATAAAATCTGTCGTCTTCTTGTCAGATGAGATAGGAGCGTCGGTTCTGTTGGCGCGAAGCTGAGGGCTGTTGATGATGAGCGTTACTTCAGACTTCGGAAGTTTGTTCTGCTGCCAAACGGTCTTGATCGTCTGCGTAAGCATATCACGATCCATAACTACGCCGTTAAGGACGGCGCCTTCAGGGAGCGGAGCTGAGAATAGCTTGCTCGCCTTGACTCCTCCGACTGTCGATGAGCCGGATGCTATCTGAATATTGGTATTCGACAGAAATACTACTTCAGCCATTTACAACATCTTCCTTTCTTTACGAACCCGCGCCGATCGTCGAGTAAGACTGATAGATCGGCTGAATGATCGCGATCATGATGAATCCTACGGATACGGCCATAACTACGATCATTACAGGCTCAATATATGAGGTAAGGCGCAGCAGCGCCTGCTTGGAATAGAAATCAAGATCATTGGCAACGGACTCGAGCATGGGTCCCAACATACCGGTCTCCTCACCTACCTTAACGGTAGCGGGGAGCTTTCCTACGAAGCCGTCAACCTTCTGTATCGCAGCTGACATCGGTGAACCGCCGAGTACTTCGCGCTCGACTTCTTCGAACTGCTTCTCGATGTACTTGTTGCCGATGGTGCCCTTCGAGATCTGGATGCAGCTGTAGATCGGAATTCCCGAGGAGTAAAGGGAGCTCATGGTGCGTGCGAATCTCGCGGAGTAGATTACCTTAAGAAGCTGGCCCCACTTGCCCTTACACTTGATAAGATCGATGTAGTACTCGACGATCGGGATCTTCTTTATCATCTTGCCGAAGATAACAATAAGCACGACTGCTACGATAATCACATACCAGCGTGTCTTGACGAAGTTGGAGATCGCCATGAGGATCCTCGTCGCGATGGGAAGCTCCGGCATGGTGGAGAACAAGTCATCGAACTGAGGGAGAACGTATCCGAACAGAATAGCTACTACTGCAACTATGAGTGCAGACAGGATCTTAGGATATGTAAGCGAATTCTTCGCAGTCTGCTCCATCTGAGCTTCACTCGTATACTGCTCTGCAAGTCTTAAGCATGTCGTGTCGAGAGTACCTGATGTCTCAGCGGCACGAATCATGAAGATGAGAAGCGCCGGGAATGCAGGGTCCAATTCTTCCATTGCATTCGATAAAGCGACACCCTGAACTACACGGTCACGAAGCTTGATATAAAGTTGACGCTCATAAGCAGAGATGGACTCGTCATTGGCTACGATCTCAAGAGCCTTAACAAGAGTAACACCTGCCTTGGTAAGAGTTCCGAGCTGGCGGCAGAAATCCGCAAGCTTCATCTTCTTCAGGGGCTTAAGCGCGATCATCTTGGTGACAGGCTTAGCCTCAAGAAGCAGGAGGCCCGACTCATGGAAACGTCTCTGAAGATCCGTCTCGTCCGCGGCTTCCGCTTTACCCTTTACTATCTTACCTTTACTGTCTTGAGCCTGATACTTATATTCCGGCATCCTCAAGTCCTTCCTTCTGCTTACTCCGCATCAAAATGCAGTATCTCGAGAGAGTAATAAACTCTGAAACTACCTTCTATACCCGAGAGGTCAGCGTCCTCTACGCCGGCATCCGTATAGATAACCCTGTAAAGTCCTGTCCTGTATTCGAACTGCAAGGGGACTGTGTTCTCGTCGTCCCAGGAATACAGGATAACTTCACCGCTTCTGGTGGACATGTCCTCGATCTTCTCGGCAGCTCCGGGGATCATTCCGTTAGCGATGTGAGGATCGTAGATTGACGTACGCTCACCATAGTACTCGGTGCCGACAATGCGAAGAGCTCTTCTGATATCACGGGCTTCCTTGTATGCCTTTCTGGCGCCTGCATCAGCGATGGCCCAAGCTGCAAGGATAGCTACAGCAACAAGAGTAACGACCGTAATGATTACGATACGCAGTACATCTGCGAACATGCTTCTCTTGTAAAACTGTGTGCCCTCAACGCGCACTTCATTCGATGATCTGTCGTCTGACACAGCGCTCTCCCCATTATCGGTTCGGCGACATAATTACCCAAACTATGTCACATTACCTATATTAATCTAAATATAAATAGAGGCTATAAAAGTGTCAAATAAATTTATTGTTAATAAAATGACCATAATGTTACGCGCAAAAGCCTATATCATCTATGTCTTGAGGTTTTGTTACATAGTAACGGCGCCCCTTTCGGAGCGCCGCATTTGATTTTATTAACCGCCTTCTGTGCCACCGCCTGTGTCACCGCTTGTGTCACCGTCTGTGTTGCCGCTCGGATTCTCACCACCGGTTTCCGTACCTTCTCCTGATGTATCGTTATCGGGAGTACCGCCATCACCGGACGTGGTGTTGTCCTGTTGAGGATCGGTAGTTGTTTCCTCCCAGTGAGCATAGAGTGTAAACGACTCATTGACAGCTGATGTGAAATCGTAAGACTCTGTCGCACCCTCTCGGAACCATCCAAGGAATGAATGTCCATCCAATGACGGTTGAGCAGGCTCATTAACTTGAGCGCCGGGATAAACGTACGCAGGATCCACTGAAGAACCACCCATTGAATTGAACGTTACTGTGTACTGTTCAGTCCAAACTGCAACGAGTACCAGATCCTCGGTAACGTTAGCAGAGAAGTCGTAACGCTCGCCTTCCTCAGTACCAACTGCCCAATAATCAAATACCATTCCGTATGAGCTCGGCGGTGGATCAGCAGGTTTAGTTACAGATCTTCCGTAAGGAACTGTAGCAGTCGCATATTCCTGGGCATTAGCATAGAACGTTACTGTACAGGACTCAGGAACAATCTGGAATGTCCGCGTTACTTCACCAGTATAGTTACCCTGTCCTGTGACAGTTACAGTAGCAGTTCCTATATCAGTATTATTGCTATAAGTAACGGTATAATCCGTACCCTCCGCAATTACTACTTCGTTTACAGTTACTGTCGGTGTAGGTTCAATAGCAGCTTCTGTATGAGTATATGTTGCATCAATACCTGTTACACACTCGTCTGTGATCGTAAGTGGATCGATAGTATACGTGCCGATTACAGTACCCTCAAAGTTGCCCAAACCGTCTATCGTTACCTCGATATTTCCGACATCGGTTATATCAGCAGGATACGTGATGGTATAGTCCGTACCTTCGACTAGAGTAATTCCGTTATATGTTCCGGTAATAGGCTTAATCTCCTGACCGGTATAAGGAGTGTGCTCTCCGCCAATATAAGCAAATACAACAGTGTTAAGCGGTGCCGGCGTTATAGTAAACGTTCTCGTAATAGGTGTTGCAATCGTGTAATTGCTACCATCCTTCTGAGAGATCGTTACAGTGACTATCTCACCAGCATTAACATTATTGTCTGTGTAAGAGATCAGATAATCCGTACCTGCTATAAGATCTCTTCCGCCGATGTTGATCGAAGGTACAGGTGTAATAGCGCTGCCTGTGTAAGTATAGGAACTATCAATTCCTGTAACATCGCTGTCGTGAATCTCTGCTGTAGAGATCTCGAACGTCTTGGTAATAGTACCTGTATAGTTTCCGGTACCTGTAATGGTTACCGTAGCTGTTCCGCCACACTCGACATTATTCGTATATGTAACCGTATAGTCTGTTCCGGCTATAAGATTCTGTTCGTTCCACGTTAAGGTAGGTACCGGCTCTATCGGACTTCCGGTATAGTCATAAGAATCCTCTATTCCCGTAACAGTCAGAACACGAGAATCACTCAACGTAGCCAGGTTAGCAGGATCGATTATAAAGTTGATCGGCACAGGACCGTAGTAGTCGCCAATACCAGTTATTACGACTGTACCTTCTGTTGCTCCACGAGTGAAGAAGCTTACGGTGTAATCCGTATTAACATGCAGTATATTTTCATCGAAGACGACAACAATATCATCCAATGGAATAAACTGACCGACATTGCTATACGGATAACGCAAGTTCTCATACGGATATGTCAACCCGTTAATAGTTACATTCTGATAATCGAGAATATTATCATTCGGGATTACCGGCCAATCACCATAATGAGTGCCATACCATGTGGAACTAACCTGATAACTGATAAACGTACGGAGCGGGAAATAAATCGTTCCGTTTGGCCATTCAGACTGAGGGATTATAGGCGGGAACAGTGAGGTATCAAACGGATAAGCTGTGTAGTTACTTGCTCCGTTAGTTCTGATACAGTCATTGCCATATACATAGTATGGACCGCCGTCTCTTAATTCGAAACGTGCAGGATAGACATGATTGTTATTGATATCGGTCAGGTTACCGACACGCAGAATATTTCTATTCTGTGCCCTAACGATCTTGTTAGCTGACTTAGTACCGCTGTTTCTAAATACGTTCGTACCGGGAGCCCAACCTGCGAAAGATCCGAAGTTCTCAGGATTAATAATCGATGAATCAAATCCGGAAACAAGGCCCGTGCAATAATCCTCTTGGAACAAATTATTTGTTGTGCTGACAATCCTACCCATAAATCCGCCGACATAAGAATCACCTCTTACTGAAGCCGTTGAATAGCACTGGTTAATACAATTAACACGGCTTCCGGCGTAACCTATGAATCCACCGACATTATAAACTCCGGATACATTCTCGAAACCGGGAATATACTGTCCGTTTACTGTATGACCACCGCAGTAAGAATTATAAATTCTACCGGCATCCATCGTGCCTATGAATCCACCGGTTCCGATTGTTTCACCAACACCATCACATCTTACTGTCGCAGTAGAGAAGCAGCCTCTAAGCTCGCCGCTGAATACATGACCAATACCACCACCGGCACTTGCTCCGGCAGAATATACTGAAATGTATGTGGAAGGCGAATAAACATACATGCATGCTTCGTAAGTATTGGACTGACCATACTTTGGAGCATTAGCATCTGTCGAATTAGGTGTACCGAATCTTCCGACAGCACCACCAACACCGGCAATTTCCAATGTCAGACCTTCATCTAAGCCGGCAACATTCGTAGAACCGGCGAAGATCTTACTTCCCTCATCAAGAATCTCTACCGATATTCTTCCGTAAGAATCCGTAGTTCTTATAGGCGTATGATCCTCAACATTGCTTCTGGTGCTGTTAGGATTAGCTGCATTAGTGTTAATGGTCGTATTTATGATGCGTCCAATCGCACCACCTGCCTCAACACAGATACAATTAGTTGTATCAACCGAATCGGTTGCAGTAGTTACATTACCGTTAAAGTCACCGATTCTTGTGCCGTTATTAAGCGATACTCGGAGATTTCCGGAAATAGTAGCACCATTAACATCTCCAAAGATTCCGCCTACTCTTGCACGACCCGAAACAACAGCACGATCGAAATCTACATATATACGAGCATTGATATTGGCCTGTCCACCTGAAGCACGGTTAAGCGTTCCGCAGAAACCACCTATACACTCGTTATTGCTGTAAACGATCTTAATCGAAGGAATACTTATAGTCGTATTACTCCAACCATTACCAATAGTACCGAAACAAGCACCTACACAACCACCAACTCTTTGTGAAGCGTTGGTAGATATAACCGCCACTCCAAGTGTATTTGCCGTTGTGGCAGTTGCATTACCGGCACTGATGGAGAGCACCTTGGCATCCGTGTGAGTTCCGTCACCAATCAAGCCAATAACGCCGCCAATTGAACGTCCCTTGGCAGATATGATTATCAGGTTAGAATACGAGCGAGACTGGAAGTTCGGAATCATACTGCTATCCACAGTAGCCGCAGCTCCATTACCAGACAACTCTACTGATGTAACCGTTCCTCTTGTCACCTGTCCTATGACGCCTCCGATGCATGCATCTTCAGAAGTGCCTACAGAAGAGGACTGATAGATGGGATATGCCGTGTTAATAACTGCACAAACTGTTCCTGCAGACGCTGTGTCAGTATCCGAACCTAATCTTCCTATTGCTCCACCTACAAACTTAACACCCTGAACTGCATTATCGGTATTAATGGTAGCAGTTACATTAGAAATAGCGTTTAACGAATAACCTATTGCTCCACCAACATAATAATTACCGATTACATGGGCATAACCGCTAACGGTAAATGAAACTGTACCCGATATCCTAGACGAGTTGTAACCTATTACACCGCCGACACAGTCAACACCGCTGATATTACAAGAATCGGATGAAGGACCAGTATATGTAACCGTAATATCTTTCTGATACAACATGTTACTTGAATTAACCAAACTAGTCTTACCTATTGCACCACCAACATTAGAACCGGTACCGGTTACGTTAGAACAACCCAAATGAACTGTAATTTCAGGAACCGATACAGTTTGATTCGTTGTTCCCTCCGTTACACCAATAGCTCCGCCAATGTTGTTGTCACCCATTACAGAATAAGGAGCAACGTTAAAGTCAACACTTATGTATGACGAGTTATAAAGTGCAGGATAAATATTATTGAAATGTCCTACTGCACCACCAACGTTGTCCGCACCACTGATACCAGAATCATTCGAGACTGTTCCTGCTACAGTTCTAACGCTCAGGTAGCCTTGATACTTCGCATTAGCCCCAGTACTAATTAGACCTACGGCACCTCCGACATTGGATCCTCTACCTACAACGTGCGATTCGGGACGAATTACAACACTTATATCAAGTAACATATCATGCGCTTTAAGTCCGGTCGCAATAAGTGCATCGGCACTGTTGCTTCGATTTGTTTCTGAGTCACACAGATAGCCAATTGCACCACCGACGTAATTATTTCCGTCAACATTGACGATAAGTCGGTCGCCCGGTTCTTGTGTAGGCATGTACAAATGCCAGTTTATCTTATTATTACAAACACGAAGCATACCAGCTACACCACCGACACCATCATTGGTCGTGGTAGAACCAACATTGAGCGTGGCGCTGTCAGAATCATCTCCACGAAGCGCAATCGCACCGGTATGACTCATATAATAGACTTTAATATCACCGCAGACGCCACCTACTAACGAGCCGGATCCCGCTATGTTAGTAGTACCGCCTCGAACTATGGTTGTTACATACGCATTATCACTGACGCTCTGAAGAGCTCCGGCTGCTCCACCTATGAAGTCGACGCCTTCAATAGTCGTCGTATTAAGAGTAGCCTGAATAACGCCGGTATGAGCTTCATACTCAAATCCTATAGCTCCGCCGACAAAATCTGTTCCGCTTATTGTAGCGCCGATATTTACCGCATATATCTTTCCATCGTTCGGAGATGAATTGCCAATAGCGCCTCCAACATGGTAAACACCGCTTATGATGTGACGATTTTCAACATAGATTACTGATCCGGCGTGAATCTTGTTACCGGTATCCTTATACATACTTCCTATGGCTCCGCCAACTCCGTCATATTTGTCAACGGTCGCCGTAGAAACGCTCCGTATGCAAGATGTGGTTGAATTAACAACATTTACATAGAAAGTCGCATCAACGCCACTTCCTGTGCCTCCAATCGCACCTCCTGCACCCTGGCCCTGATTACCGCCTCTGGCAATAATAGTTCCTGAGTTATCAACATCAATCGCAAATACTCTGCCTGCTCCGCACTGAATGTGACCATAAGCTCCGCCAGAACAAGTGGGGCCTACCGAATCACTCATGCTACCTATTCTTGAACCGGCACCATTCGTAACGCTGACAAAAACTATAGGAGTCGAACAACTCTCATCTCTGCCAATCGCACCGCCACAATAAATGCGCTTACCTGTATCCAGGACTAAAATGTATCCGGAGTTGTTAACCTTGACACTAAAATAATCACCGGAACAGCTTGTCATTCGTCCAACAGCGCCGCCACAACCATAATCATCAGATCCGCCTGCATAGTTAAGGATAAGTGCATTAGAAGGCAGATTTACATTTATCTGATAATTAGCGTCAATATCATCAACGTTAAACTCAATTCCATCATCATAATTATTGCCGATGGAGTTGAATTTGTCTGACACCGTACTGGTGAACTGAACACCATTAATGTAACCTATTGCACCGCCGACGGCATTTCTGCCGGCTACAACAAAGGACATTCTTTCCCCGCTTGTAATTCGGCTCTCCTTAGGAAGAGTAAAGGCACTATCCCCTATCGGAGTTCCGCCAACATTAATTCTGGCACCAATATCCGAATAACTAATTCCGATAACGCCGCCGACATAATCTCTTCCAAGAACTACCACGGTTCCGTTAACAGATATGACACCATACGTTGAATTACTCGAATTAATATTATTGGCCGTCGCCAGCTTTCCGTCGGTGCCGATACTGCCGCCATTAGCACCTATAACACCGCCGATACCATAGTCATAGTTATTGACATTCCAATAGCGACCGCCCATTACGATACAGTTGCTCATAACAATGGTATTTTCTGAGTCATCCAACCCAGCCATACCAACACTGCCTCTGTTAATACCAACAAGTCCACCTATAGGGCGTGAATTAACAGCTCGAGTAACTCCACCAACATTTGTGTCTATAGTTATTTCTGAATCAGAACTGATACGTGAATAATCGCTTGCCGAACCATCACTTACATTCTCAAGAACCAGGTTAAGATTATTGGTGTAAATGTTATAAATCGTTCCTCGATTCTCACATATTAATCCATAGGCATGATCCGAGGTGTTTACATTACCTGTATTTCTGAATGATGCCACTCGCATCTGAATGTTATTAATTGAATAAATTGCACTCGAAGATGACAACGAACTTAAGTGCTCGTTAGTATACAATTCCCTAAGAGCCGGGAATGAAACGATTTTGATATCATCGCTGCCTTGAGGTGACTCTACAGGAGAATGATATCTATAACTTGCATTGCGGTTCGATGTGTATACCTTTACTTCACTGACTGGCAGCGTTCCGGTTGTCTGCGTATACCAATTAAGAGTACGTGCAATACGATAATTAATTGCTGCGGCTCCTTCGCTATCGCTGCCAAGCATACGGATATTTGACAAGTGTCTGAAAGATGTAATTACCGCATCTCCTGATGTTCCTGAGAAGCTGCCTCCCATGGAAGAAAGACTGCCCGGAGCACTATAACTCAGATCGCCAAAGAATGTGTTTACATAGCAGATAACTACCGGAGTTTCAAAGTCCGATATATCATATCTTGCAACACCATTTCGTGTGTTATAACACATCGTGGTGTGAGAATTTCTTAACTGTACACCAGTAAAATAGATAGGATCATCTATTGCTCTTGAAGCATAAGTCTCTGGTATTAATGTGCCATCAGTTGACTTGATCGTCGCACAAATATTCCTGGGGGTTTGACCATAACCAGTAAATCTTGCAAATGAATAGTTCGAAGTAGAAGTAAGTCCATTAGTCTCATAATCACTTCGTGTCATCAAACAATCCAATGACAGCGTATACATCGTGTATGCGCCGCTTGTAGGAGCACCTAATCTCTTATCTCCTTCAACATCTGTGATAGTTAACGGGAAATAGAGATCAGCAGTAGAACCGTTACTATAGGTTACATGTATCTGGACTAGTCCCTCTCGCGACGTCTTTTTGATATTGAAGAAAATATCACCCTTCTTTACATACTCAAAAGTAGTAATGGGAGAAGAATTCAACGTTGTCGCATAAACCGAAGCCGGGATTGTAAGTGTAGTTCTTCCACCACTATCTCTGTCAATGAGAGTAATCGTTACCGGAGTGTTGGAGGGCATGCCGTCGCCGAACACTGACCACATAACATCAAGTGTCTCACCATTACGAAGATTAAAGAGGAAACCCGTAGCTGTATCGTTAGGATTAACCGTAGAACCTGCGATAGGACCAACGGGGTCGATTACCTGCTCACCGGCAACGGCCTCAGGGAACATTACGGATCCGGAACCACGAACGATTGCAACAGAAGCCTCACTGCCGTCGAAGTAACCAACGTAGCTGTGTGTGCGTCTGAATGTAATGTCGCGGTCAGGAAGAGTATTCCAAGGAGCCTCGTCCGTATTGCCGTTGATATAATCAGCATCCCAACCGGAAGGAGTATTGTTCTGCTTGCTGAAGAAAGCTGCGAGTACGTATGCGGAATGATCTATCGTGCCTGTAGCGTTACGTGTAGCGCTGATATCGAATACGACCGTCATCGTTCCGCTGAAGATAGACTGATCGTAGAAATAGCTGTACAAAAGACCATAAAGCGCGGAATCCTCGGTCGCGGAAGCACTGTTCGGATTGAATGTAAGAGCAACTGTAGCGTGATCAGACTTGTTAGGCTGATCAAGCGAGCTGTAGTTGGCAAAATGGGATGTTCCGAATTCATCAAGTACCCACTGATCGATACTTCCGTTGGACTCCATCTGTGTAAGAGCTGTCTGTGCAGCCTGATAAACAGTAATGGCGCCCTGTGAGTTCTCGTCAAATCTGGAACGGTTGATATATCCGATAGCACTTGCTACGCCGATAGCTGCGAGGAGAGCGAGGATAGCGAGAACTACAATGAGCTCAACTAAAGTGAAGCCGCGACGTGTGCGTCTTTCGCCAGCAAAACAAGTTGTCGTTTTTGCCTTAAGCTTCATATGCCCTCCCGTGCCCCCTGGAAGACAATCGTCCACATAGGGACACATTTTCTATATTAAATAAACTATAAGGCGGGGCACCAAAAGTAGTCAAATAAATTTATTGTTAAAAACATGACCAAAATATTACGAGGAAACCTCAAAAATCAGGCAAAAACACGCCAAAAACCTTGTTTTACGCGTTAATGTCCTCATCGCCGCCGACGGGCTTGGCATCGACAGAGACTGCTGCGGGCTTTGCCTTAAGGGCAGGAAGGTTCCAAAGACTTCCCAATGACTCGATTACCATTGTAACGCCTACAATGATCATGGCCGTTCTTACGGCAGAGAAGGGATTTACGATAATAAGCACACCGAGTCCGATGGCAGCGACGCCCACTACAAGGGAGATCCACCACAAAGAACGGACATGCCTGATGATAAATATCGCCTGGAAAATGTGATCAAGACCGATAATCAGGATAACTACACCGAAGATGACGTTAAAGAAATTGAGCATCACTTCAGGCTGGATAAGAAGATAAACTCCCAGCACGCCGAGGATCGCTCCGATGATAACAGCGGGAACATCAACCATTCCTCTGCGCCTTCCCAGGAAAAAAAGTACTATCTCAAATGCTGCGACTCCGAGTATTACGATAGCCGTTGCTCTTGCGAGAAGTTTCGCAGATTCATCAGGCCATACGATAAAGCATACTCCGATAAGAAGGAGCAGTATGCTTGCGATGATCATGTGGTTACGAACGACTTTAATTCTCTCGGGACTCATGTGATACCTCCTGACATGCAGTCAAGAATTTTGTATCACAATTCTTCACATCGCACAAATGGTACTCACACCTTCCTCACCACGCCTGCGGAGCCGTCGACCTCGATCTTGTCGCCGGTCTTGATAAGCATCGTCGCATTGCCGCAGCCGACGACTGCCGGTATTCCGAACTCACGGGCTACGATGGCAGCGTGAGACAATGGGGCTCCGATGTCCGTTACGATGGCAGCAAGCTTAGAGAAAGCGGGTGTCCAGCCGACATTCGTGGCGGTGGTTACCAGGATATCTCCCTTCTGAAGCTGCCCTATCTGATCGACATTCGTTATAACCTTGGCGGTGCCCCTGATCTTGCCTGCAGCGCCTGCGAACCCCTTGATATCGCCTTCACTTACAGGTGCGGCTTCCATGTCCTGAACATAGTAATCACTTCTTCTGTCCGGGTCCTCCACCCACTTATCAGGATCAAATCGCCCTATAACAACATTCGGGAAGTTCGGATACTCAAGATACTTCTCGTAAGAGCTCCTCCTCGCTTTGATAACCTCAAGCGGGAACGCTTCGGAACGAAGACACTCGAACAACTCGTCAAACATAAGCATAAACACATCATCGCCGAGGCCGTTGATCTCCCCCGCACGAAGGATAAACTCTCTGAATACACAGAAGATGTACACGCCCTTGCTTCTGATCTCTTCCCTGAAGGCATTGGCTCCTGCGAATCCCTTAATCTGCTTATCTATCCACTTGCGCCTGCCGGGATACTTCGCCTTGAACTCGGAAAGCGCCTCCTCGTAAGCCTTCTCCTGGGAAGTCTTCATGGCATACATGTCTACTCCGCTCTCTCGGCGATCAGCAAGCACATTATCCGGGAACGACGGATCCTCATAAGGACGCGGTGCCATGAGCTCCATCTCATTGGGACTTCTGTGACCGCAAATCTTAACGTAATCTTCCTTGCTTAATCTGCCGGAGATAACATCATCGAGAAGAAGCATCGGCTTCATGCTCTCGACGACACCAAGGCAGCCTCCGCACAGGCGGTCCGCCATCTCCTCCCCTGCAATCTTCGCTATCTTGTTACAGGCACCGAACAGCGGCACCATCTGCGTCCCTGCAACACCGAGGATCGACGCGAATGCATCCTTTACCTGCGGGAGCATCTCGTTATCCCAATATGACACCAACTCCGCGTTACTTCCGATAGTGCGGATATGGGACATGACCTTACGCGATATCTCAGGCAGGTCGCGCACCATCTCGCGCTTCTGCTTCTTCGTAAGATGGCACTTCTGCTTCGGGAAGAACAGCACCTTCATTGCACTTCGAAAAGCTTTCTTATCGAACGGCGAGATCGGAACTTCCACCCCCTCCGGGATGTTGCCGGCAAGGCTCTTAATGTTCGCGAATGCCTGCTCGCGGCTCTTACCGAAAGCCACCTGTATCGAGCACATGACTGAGATGTTCATGTATGCCTGACCATAGATATTATCGAGCCAGTCAGGCAATCCCAGCATACTGTTAATCTTATCAAGGACGCTGAAAGTTATCGGAGAGACAGGCTTCATGAATATCTCTCCGACATTGGTTCTTGTAAGCATCTTGTATCCCGACCTCGTACCGTTTATATCGTACGTTTCCATGTTGAGGCGTCTTAATGTAGTTATAGGTCTTGCCTGCAGAATATAAACTTTCTTATCGCTTACGGCCCACTCGATATCCATCGGCATTCCGTAGAGTCTTCTTATCTCGAGACTGTACTTAAGAAGCGTCTTCGCATAGGGCTTAAGTTCGTCATTACCCTCATACGTACCGGTAATTGCGTTAACAGTAAACACTTCGGCATTGGAACTTCCCGATACGAGTTGCTCGCCTTCGCCGTGAACATAGTTGCCGACGATTTTCTCGTCCCTACCCGTAATAACATCAGACGTGAATATTACGCCTGCGAACTCAGGGATAACGAATCTTTGGATAACTACGGCAATTCCTTCGGAACTGTCCGCATATGCTTTGACTCGGGCATTATCGACAGATGCCTGAACTGTCTTAGCAGCTTCAGGTATATCTTCAATCTTAACGTCAGTCACGGTCTCATACTGGCCTGCGAAAGACGCCTTCTCGCCGTCCTCGCTTATGGCGGAGGACCTTACGGCATAAGTGTATCTGGGATTAAGCTTTTCGATGTCGCCGGCGCCTAATGTATCCCCCGGAAGGAGCACGTATCCCTCGGGGATCTTTATCTTAGTGTGCGTGAGCATGTGCGACAAAGAGAGTGCTTTGCCGCCTGCAAGGTGCATTTTATCTTCAGGAATCTTGTGTAACGGATAGATCATGTGAGTAGAAGATCGACCCTCATATCGATGTAGTGCTTAAGCTGCTCTTCGTCGTCGAGGTCGATGCCGAAGTCCCTTTTGATGTCCTCTTTACGGTAGATAATGAGCTGCATCATGGTAGAGAGCTCATAAGCGATGAGCTTGCATTCAGCCTCGGTTTTACGGGCTCCGTAGTGTTTTTTAACATAGTTAAAACTGAAAGATTCCTTCCCGAGATCCCTCTTGAAGAGGACGAAGGACGTGACCGCCTGCGTGAACTTGTGATTCTTAACAAGACACTCCGCGACGGCATAGTGAAGACGCTTCAGGATCTCCTTCGGGGGCAGGTCGGAGTTAATAAGCTCCTCCACATCCCTGTTCGCGAGAAAGCTTAAGTACCTGTTCTGGAAAGTATTGTATATAAGATTCTCGCGCGAGCCGAAGCAGTAGTTGATCATGGCGGGCTTAACGTCAGCCTCCGAAGCAATCTGTCTCGAAGTTACCGCCATCGGATCTTCTGCTTCCTCCATGAGCTTGAAGGTAGCATCAAGTAATTTGTCCTTGGTTAACTGTAGTTTCTCGTCTTTTTTCATAATCACACACCTTATTATTGAACACGTTCAATAACATAATAACACCACCTTTCTACCCTGGCAAGAATGCGTTTAAAGATTTCTTAAGAAATGCTCCGTTAAGATTCATGCCATAACACACAAAAGGAGTAATGGGATGTTTTGGAGAATGTTAAGAAAGGACCTTGCCGATAAGAAAGGCTTGAATGTCATCTTGCTGATATTCATGTGCTTCGCATCAATCCTCACCGTAGCAAGCGCGA
>JAEEGL013661625.1_pt1 | contig 25392 bp, 10 predicted proteins | sample 9134231 | NCBI WGS metagenome assembly JAEEGL01 (sample SAMN16246548, study PRJNA631951) | gut metagenome | biome: gut microbiome; feature: rumen; material: fiber-attached | host: Bos | place: Iran: Karaj | collected 2018-10
CATAGTACCAGCCGATTTGCCACGCTTGTTTTCCTACCTTGGTGGTTGTGCCAGTGAACAAGGAGCCAAGGCTATTGTCGTGGGCGGCATGCCAGACCATATTCACATGCTTGTCTCTATACCAGCCACAATCACTATTTCTGAGTTAATTAAGAACATCAAAGTATGGAGCAGTAAATGGCTAAAAACGCAGGATTCTGCCTACCGCGGGTTTGCTTGGCAGGATGGATACGGAGCATTCTCTGTCAGCCATTCTGTTATTTCGAAGACGATTAGTTATATTGCCAATCAGGCAGAACATCACAAGAAGATTTCATTTAGGGAAGAATATATCTCTTTCCTTAAAGCAAACGGTATTGCCTATGACGAGAAGTATCTATAATTTCCGTCGCCCCTACGGGGCTCCATCGTCTTTTACCAGCAACCGTGGGCTTGCGCCCACGGCTAAAATCCATCGCCCCTATGGGGCTTCTGCTCTACTTTAACTACTATTCAATCGATGCTAACAACATTACACATAGAAAACTACGCTCTGATCCGCGAGACGGACGTCCGTTTCGGGACCGGCTTCACTGCCATCACCGGCGAGACCGGAGCCGGCAAGAGCATCATGTTGGGCGCCCTCAACCTGCTGCTGGGTCAGCGGGCCGATACCGCCGTGCTGGCCGACAAAGAGCGCAAGTGCGTCGTCGAAGCCCAGTTCGACATCACAGGACTCGAGCTGAAGCCGCTCTTCGACGAAGCCGACGTCGACTACGACGACAGCCTCATCCTGCGCCGCGAGATAAACACCGCCGGCAAAAGCCGCGCCTTCGTCAACGACAGCCCCGTCCAACTGCCATTCCTCCGCACCCTCGCCACCCACCTGGTCGACATCCATTCGCAGCACCAGACCCTCACCCTTGCCGACAGCACCTTCCGCCTCAACTTACTCGACAGCCTCGCCACCACAGGCAAGACAACGGCCCTTGAGACCTATAAAGCCGAATACTCCGAATACTCGTGCCTCAAGCGCCAACTTGAAGAACTCACTGCCACCGAGGCACAGAACCGCCGCGACGCCGACTACCTGCAGTTCCAGTACAACGAACTCGCCGACACCGCCCTCGTGGCTGACGAGCAGGAAACCCTCGAGCAGGAGTCGCAACTGCTGGCCCATGCCGAAGCCGTCCGCGAAGGACTCTCCACCGCCGCTGGCGCCATCGACGACGACAGCGACCAGTCTGTCCTCACACGCCTGCGGCAGGCCAAGACAGCCCTCAGCCATATAGCCTCCTACCACCCCGCCGCCGAAGAGCTCCTTGCCCGTCTCGACTCGTCGCTCATCGAACTCGACGACATCAGCAGCGAACTGCAGCACACCGCCGACGGCATCAGCTACAGTCCCGAACGCCAACAGCAGGTCGACGACCGGCTCGCGCTCCTCTACCGCCTCGAAAAGAAACATGGCGTCGAAAGTGTGGAAGCCCTCATCGCCATCCGCGACGACCTCGACAGCCGTCTCCAGTCCATCTCCACCCTCGACAGCCGCATTCACGAGCTCATGGAGCAGGTCGACCGTGCCTTCAGCCGGCTGCAGGATGCCGCCGACAAGCTCACCGCAGCCCGTAGCAAGGCCGGCAAGGAGCTCGCGAAGAACATACTGCCCACGCTCCACGACCTCGGCATGCCCGAGGCACGCTTCAGCGTCGAGCTCTCCCCCACCCCCACCTACGGTCCCACAGGCCACGATGCCGTCCAGCTCCTCTTCAACGCCAACCGCGGCGGCGAACTGCGCGACATCGCCAAGGTGGCCTCCGGCGGCGAACTCTCGCGACTCATGCTGGCCGTCAAGGCCGTATGCCACCCTGGCAACCAGGAGTCCCGTCCGTCAGGCCTGCAGACCATCATCTTCGACGAGATTGACACCGGCGTCAGCGGCGACATCAGCATCGCCGTAGGCGACGTCATGTGCCGCATGGCCGGACACATGCAGGTCATAGCCATCACCCACCTGCCGCAGATCGCCGCCCGCGCCGCACAGCACCTCAAGGTCTACAAAGAGTCGGCCACCGACCGCACCGTCTCGCACATCCGCGAGCTCGCCCCGCAGGAGCGCGTCGCCGAGGTAGCCACCATGCTCTCCTCCGACCCGCCCACGGCAGCCGCCCTGCAGACCGCCAAAGAATTAATGGGAATGTAAACACGATAAAACCCCGTAGGGGGGGGGTATAAAATAGCCGTGTACACGCCCACAGATGAGAAAATGCCCACCCCATAGGGGTCTTAGAAAATAGCCGTGTACACGCCTTCGGATGAAAAATGGAAACACAATAAAACCCCGTAGGGGGTCTAGATTATAGCCGTGGGCAACGCCCACGGAAAAATACGATGAAAACAACAACGCCCCGTAGGGGCAAAAGCAATAACAAACAATGGCCAACAGCTACATAGACATCACCCTCCATATCACATTCCACGTAAAGACAACCGATTGCACTGTTTGTCGCGACACTCTTCCGCGACTTTTCCAATACATCGGCGGTATAGTGAGGGAATTGAAGGGGAAGCCTATAATGGTTGGCGGAGAGCCAGACCACATACATCTGCTCGTGTCTATACCTTCTACGGTTACCGTTGCCGATTTTGTGATGAATGTAAAGAAAAACAGCAGCAAATGGTTGAAAACTGTCGACAGTGCTTACCGCGCCTTTGCGTGGCAGGATGGGTATGGGGCGTTCTCAGTAAGCCATTCCGTTATTCCGAAGACGATAAAGTATATTGCCAACCAGGAGGAGCATCACAAGAGGGTTTCGATGAGGGATGAGTATAGGAGCTTTCTGGAGGCAAATGGGATAGAATATGATGAGAGGTACATTTGATTCTATTGCCCCTACGGGGCGCATAGTGAGTTTTGGCGTTGGATTCCGTGGGCGATGCCCACGGCTATGTTCTATTGCCACTACGTGGCGCTACATAATGAAGTATATGCAATCAAAATACATTTCTCCTGTCTCCTTATCTCCTATATTATTATCTCCCCAAAAATGAAATACTACCTCGTCGGATATATGTACAGCGGCAAGTCCACTTTCGGACGGCGACTCGCGCAGGAACGGGGAATGGACTTCCTCGACTTAGACAGCGCCTTCGAAGAGCACTATCACTATACCGTGCCACGCTTTTTCGAGGCCTTCGGCGAAGAGGCCTTCCGCAAGCTGGAGACCCACATGCTGCATTCCACCGCCGACCTCGACAACACCGTCATCGCCACCGGCGGCGGCACCCCCTGCTACAACGACAACATGGACTTCATCCTCGCCCATGGCACCGCCATATACCTGCGCATGAGCGTCGACGACCTCGTGGCACGTGGCCAGCGCAGCCGCCACCCGCGGCCCAACATGCATGGCCTGCCCGAAGCCGACATGCGTGCCCGCATCACCGCACAACTACAGGAGCGCGAAAGTTTCTACCTCCGCGCCCCGATTGTCATTGACGGGACAAATCCCGTCATGCCGTAAAACCTATTTTTCGGTCATTTTGTGACGTCCCTGCGGGGCTCCGCGAAGACGGCTGGCAAGGGTATCAATATTCGAACGCGCTGCCGCCGAGGAACTCGCGCATGATGCTGTTGTAGGGTATGAACTTGTCGTCTATCGGCAGTATCAGCTCCGAGAAGTTCAGCAGCTGGCGGGCGCTGGAGTATTCTTCACAGTCCTCGGGCACCTGCTTCAGCAGCGGCTCAGCATAACGTTTCAGCACGCCCAGCTCGTAGAGCAGCGCGCTGTTGAACATCACGTTGGCGTTCTCCTGATAGGGGAAGATATGCTTGCGCTCGCCGCGCACCACGTCGGGCCAGCGGCGCAGCGTCTCATAGGCATTCCATCCGCGGAAGTTGTTGTCGCGCACCAGACGGCGCACCAGGCGGTTGTCGGTGCCGTGGATGATGTTCTGGTCGTCGAGGGAAAGCTGCGTCAGGGCACTGACGTAGACCTTGAACTTCAGGCTTTCGTCGATTTCAGCCGTAAGCTTGGGGTTGAGGGCGTGGATGCCTTCCACCACGAGAACGCTGCGTGGACCCAGCTTCAGCGTCTTGCCGCTGTAGAAAGGCTCGCCCTTGACGAAGTCGTAGGTCGGGATCTTCACCTCTTCGCCGCGAAACAGCGCGTTGAGGTGCTCGTTGAGCAGCGGTATGTCGAGGGCTTCGACACACTCGAAGTCGTATTCGCCGTTAGGTTGCTTGGGCGTGCGGTCGCGGCCGAGGAAATAGTCGTCGAGCGACAGCTGGTTGACGTCGTAGCCCAGCACGGCGAGCTGCACACTCAGACGGCGGCACGACGTGGTCTTGCCGCTGCTCGAAGGACCGGCCAGCAGCACCATCTTGGCACCGCTCTGCCGCACCTGGTCGGCAATCTCGGCATACTTCTTCTCGTGCAGCGCCTCGGCCAGCAGGATGAGGTTCTGGCCGCCGCCGTCGTATACGATGCGGTTATAGTCCGAGATGGTCGACATGTGCATCAGGTTTGTCCACTGGTAGTGTTCACGGAAGATAGCGAAAAGCTTCGGCGTCTCGGTGTAGAGCGACAGCTTGTCGGGGTGCTCGGGGTCGGCGCACATAAGCAGGTAGCCGTCCTCGTAGGTGCGGAAGTCCCACGTGGTGACGCAGCCCGTCGAGGGGGCCAGCTTGTCGCCGATCTTGTGCACCGTGTCGCCGAGGAAGTTCATCTGTATGTATATCTGGCGCAGGTGTTCCAGGATATCGAGCGTCTTCTCCATGTGGCGCGGTCGGATAAGCTCGATGGCGTCCTTGAGCAGCATGGTCTTGCTGGTGAAAGGTATGTCCTGTTCCTGCAAGGCTATCATGCGGTCACGCACGGTGCTGCACACCTCCATCTGGCTCGGCAGCTCGAAGTCCTCCACCGCCGACTCGATGCGGCAGTAGAAACCGTTCTGCAGCGAATGGTCTATCGACAGGCGTGCCTTGGGGAAGCAGTCGTGCACGGCCGTGTAGAGCATGAAACACAACGAGTTGCGATACATGCGGAAACCTTGGCGCGACGAGATGTCGAGCAGTTTGATTACCTTGGGGTTATAGATGCGGTACTGCAGTGGTTCCACCTTGTTGTTCACCAGTGCGCCCAATATCGGCCAGCGCAGCGGCTCGCCCTTCTCGGCATACTGTCTGATATATTCCGCAGCCAGTTCGGCCACCGTCGTGCCCTGCGGCACCATCTTCCGCTCGCCGGTATTGGCTAATACTATTTCGACTTGGTTCATTATTTTTCTTTTTCTTGGAAGTTAAAGAAGTTAAAGAATTTAAAGGAGTTAAAGACAAATGCTGCTAGTCACCCCATTCCTTTCTTGTTGTAATCGCGCTACAATATGAGTTAAGCAATCTACTAGTGTCTTCAATTTCTTGAAGAAGTGACGAAGCTTCGTTTTCTGTTATATATCCTAAATCGTTAGATAAGATAATATAACATCGGCATTCTTCAAGACTTCCCTGGGAATAGTTAAAGAATCTAAGTTTGTCGTCTTTCCCCAGACGTTTGTAACCTTCAGCGATATTTGCGGCAATAGAGATAGCTGCACGTCTAAATTGAGATGTTAGTCCAAATTGTTCCGTAGTAGGAAAACTGCTGGTCGTCTGGTAGGTGTGTTTGATAAATAAACGCGCCTTTTGCCATGCGACGAGGTCTTCAAACGTATTTGTCATAAAAAGCTATTGTCTTTAACTTCTAGCGAAGCGATAACTTCTTTAACTTCTTTAACTCCCTAGAATTGTCTACTTAACTACTGTCTACTTAACTACTTAAGAGGCCATCGTCTCCTCGATTTCCTTCACGGTCTTGGGAATCGGCTTGCCGAGGACGCGGCAGCCGGTCTTGGTCACCAGGACATCGTCCTCGATGCGGATGCCACCGAAGTCCTTCCACTTCTCCAGCTCGTCGTAGTTGACGAAGTCCATGCACTTGCCCTCGGCGTGCCACTTGTCGATGAGTGCCGGGATGAAATAGCATCCGGGCTCGTCGGTGATGACGAAGCCGGGCTTCAAGGTGCGGCCGCAGCGCAGGCTTCCGAGGCCGAACTGCTCGCTCGGACGTGTCTCCTTGTCATAGCCCACGTTGATCTGGCCGTAGTTCTCCATGTCGTGGACGTCGAGACCCATCATGTGGCCCAGGCCGTGGGGCATCAGCAGGCTGTGGGCGCCGGCGGCGACGATGTCGTCGACATTGCCCTTCAGTATGCCGAGGCCGCGGTAGCCCTCGGCCAGCTTACGGCTGGCGGCCTGGTGCACCTCCTTGTAGGTGATGCCTGGACGGGTGACGCGGATGGCCTCGAGGTTGGCCGAGAGCACAATCTCGTAGATAGCCTTCTGGCGGGCGTCGAACTTGCCGCCCACGGGGACGCTGCGCGTGATGTCGGAGCAGTAGTTCATCGGCGTCTCGCAGCCGGCGTCCATCACCAGCATGCGGCCCTTCTCGAGGCGGTTGTTGTGGCCGTGGTTGTGCAGCGTCTCGCCGTGCACGGTCATAATCACCGGGAAGCTCACAGGTCCGTTGCCCTTCCAAGCCTCGCCCTCCATGAAGCCGGCGAGCTCGTACTCGTAGCGGCCGGGCATAGCCATCTTCATGGCGCCCACATGCATATTGTATGCCGTGCCTATAGCCTTCTCTATCTCCTTGATTTCCTCGGCGCTCTTGATCATGCGCTGCTTCACGCAGGCCAGGATGAGCTCCATCGAGGCGTGGCGGTCCACCGCCGAATACTTCAGGCCGATCAGCTCGCTCAGGTCGGCGCGAATGTCGGCGCGGTAGGGCGGCAGGTAGAGCGGCATCGGGGTGTCGCAGGTCGGCGACCGCAGCGCGAAAATCATGTCGCGCAGCGCCTTCAGCGTGCCGGTATGCTCCACGCCCACGCTGGCCGCCAGCTCCTTGACGCTCGGCAGCGGACCCGTCCAGATGATGTCGTCAATGTCGTAGTCGTTGGCGAAAATATAGTCCTTGCCGGTATCGCAGTCGAGCACACCCACCATATCCTCGCGCTGGAGGCCGAAGAAATAGAGGAACGTGCTGTCCTGACGGAACCAATAGGTGTTGTCCTTGTAATTACAGGGCGCCTCGTGGTTGCCCGGAATGATAATCAGACCTTTGCCGATGTCCTTGCGCAGCTTCTCGCGACGCTTGATGTAAGTCTCTTTCTTAAACATAACTCTTATCGTGTTTGTTGTTGTTTTTATTTTCGTGACGCATAACATAACGCGGGAAACCCCTTTTTATTATTGCCCATCCAAAAAAAGGGATTTTTTATGGGATTAATTTACCTGTTGACAGCAATGCCGATAATATGACAAAGCCGTGCAACCATCAGGGAAAGGGGTGAAACGTGGTATTTTAACCAAATTTAAGAACTCTATAATTCGTTTGTTTTCAGCATATTCAATGGTTGTTCTTTGGTTGTTCTTTGGGTTTAACCAAAGAACAACCAAAGAACAACCATAAAACAGCCTGAAAATGAACGTCTTCTATATGCACCCTTTGTCGATTCCTGATGATGCCATGATGCAGAGTATTCATTACGACTGGCAAGATTCTCTTCTCCGAGGTTCTAAACGAGCGATTTTGTCGCCGTAAAATGCTGACTTTCACTACATGCCAAAAAAACCCAAAACGTGGTCCGAAATGTTAAAACCGAATCTTTCCGGGAGACTTTTTCCTTTTTGTCGAGGGTGGATGCGGTAGGGAAAGGGGGACGCCGGGCCAGCAAGCGGTGAAAATGTTAAAAATTCAAAACATGGCAGTTGGTTTACAGCCATTTGCCGTAGAATAATGTTAAACTTGGCAGTCTGGATTTTGCCATATAAAAAAGATTTCTTACCTTTGCATGTTAGACCCTGCTACGCCCATACGCGTATCTGCAACAGAATCAGCCCTTTTACTGGGTAAAGGGCATGTTGTCTGCAGAAGTGTACGGGGGAAAGCAGGCTAACAATAATAAAAAAAGAAAACAAAATGTTTAACAAACCCAATTTATTAACCAAAAATCCAAACATCATGCAAAAGTTTCTACGAACTTTGATGCTTGCGGCAGTCATGCTACTGCCGTGGGCTGCGAATGCGCAGCCGTTGTCCGGTTATGTTTTCTCGACCGGACAGGATGCAACGCGCTGGGTGACTATGGACAACGCCACAACGATTCTGTCGACTAGTGGCGACTCCCAAGCATCTACCGTGCAGGACATCGGTTTCACATTCAACTTTGGTGGAACGAGCTACACACAGTACTCCGTCAACACCGACGGTAATCTGCGTTTAGGCTCAACTGTAACTGGAACGAACAACTACAGCACTCCGTTCAGTTCCTCCTACGCCAGCACAAACAATCCGAAGATTAACGGCTTCGGATGCGACGGTTACCTCGTCGCTGACATTCATTATGTGAATGCCATGAACACTACACTGGGTAATGAGTCCGTACTCGTCGTTGAGTTCTGCCTCGGTCCCTACTCTTCTGCTATTCGCAACAATCTCTTCAAGTGGCAAGTCCACCTCTTCTCCAATGGCAATATCGAAATTGTTTATCCCGGCACTTCCGAACTGCCTGCCGTCAGTCTTACTGGCACACATCAGGTGGGTCTGTGCGTTAACGCTAACGAAGGCTGGATTGTAAACAGCAACCACGAGGCAGTGTACTTCACCAATGGTTCTTCCACCTCATGGGCTGCCGGTACATGGGCCGATGCAAACCGCTACTATAGCTTTGCACTTCCCTCCTGCTGGCCTGTCGAAAACCTCATTGCTTCTGCAGCTACCGAGACCAGTGTGACCCTCTCTTGGGCCGACAACTACAACACTGGCGCCACATATAGCGTTCTCGATGCCGACAATACCGTCATCGCATCCGGCATCACCGGCACCACCTACACTGTGACCGGTCTGAATGCCAACACACCCTATACCTTTGGCGTGGTGGCCAACTGCTCGGCCAACGATGCCGCCAACGAGACAACTGTCATCTGTCGCACCGCTTGCCCTGCTACCGTTGCACTGCCTTATAATGAGGTTTTCGACGGCTACACAGGTTTCCCGACCTATCCCTATTATGGTCCCTCTGTCCTTCCCGCCTGCTGGATTTACTACAGCAACGGTACCAACACCGCCGAAACCACTGGATCCAGTGCCTATTATGGCGGCGTGGGCATGTACAACGGCACCAGCTATGGCAGCATGGAAGCCAACAACCCCTACCTCTACCTGCCTGTCCAGTTGACTGGCTCCGCTGTCACCAGCAGCACCTATCTCGGCTATGCCACCGCCCGTGGCGACGTCCGTTATGCCGTCATGCCCGTCTTTGCTACGCCGATTAACGGCCTGCAGATTGGCTTCGACTACAAGATGGGTACCGCCTACAGCGCCACCGGCGCCGCAGCAGTGCTTGAACTTGGTTATGTCACCAATGACGACGTGACTACCTTTGTGAGCATGTGGTCGGCCAATGCCGTCACCACCGTGCAGCATGTTGTCGACCTGAACCTCTCCACACTGGCTGCCCAGGCTCCCCAGGGTGCCCGCCTGGCCTTCAAGTTCTCCGGCGTACACAACGGCACCAGCACCAGCAGCTACAGCAATGTGGCCTGCGGTATCGACAACATCCTTGTCGAGAACCTGCCCAGCTGCGCCCGTGTCACCAACCTGACCGTGAGCGGCATCACCAACAACAGCGTCACACTGAACTGGTCTGACACCATCAACACTGGCGCCACCTACTCGGTGCTCGACGCCACCGGCGTCATCGCCAGCGGCATCACCGGCACCACCTACACCGTCACCAACCTCACTGGCAACACTGACTACACCTTCAGCGTCATCGCCAACTGCTCGGCCGACGATGCTTCGGCTGCCGCCAGCGTCAGCGTCCACACCGACTGCGACGCCATGACCACGCTGCCCTACCTTCAGACCTTCGAGGCCGCAACCGCCGGCAGCAGCACCAGCGAAGCTTTTGCTGAGTGCTGGACCCGTCTGAACAACGGCACCCAGTATTTCGGCTATCCTTATATTAATAGTTCTTCTACCTACAACCACACCGATGGTGGCACCAAGGGTCTCTATTGGACCAACTCCACCACCGCCGGCACCTATGGCGACTACCAGTGCATAGTGCTTCCCGAAATTGGCGGCAACTACAGCGTCAGCGGCTGCCGTCTGAAGTTCTGGGCCAAGGCCTCCAGCACCTCCTATCACCCGGTGTTCTATGTTGGCGCAATGACCAACGCCCACGACATCAACAGCTTCGTGGTTATCGACAGCGTCAACGTCGAGGGTACAACCTGGACTGAATACACCGTCAACCTCAACGGATACAACGGCAACGGCACGTTTGTGGCTATCGCTGCTGTCCGTCCCGCTTCGTCTTGGTATGCCTATGTCGACGACATCCTCCTCGAGGAGCTGCCCAGCTGCATCGAGATCAGCGACCTGACTGCCGGCAATATCACCTCCAACAGTGTCACCCTGACCTGGTCTGATGCCGTCAACACCGGCGCCACCTACACCGTCAGCAAGAACGACACCCTCGTCGCCAGCGGCATCAGCGGCACCACCTACACCGTCAGCGGCCTCAATGCCAACACGCAGTACACCTTCAGCGTGGTGGCCAACTGCTCGGCCGACGATGCCTCTCCCGCCGTCACCGTCAGCGGCAAGACCCTTTGCGGTTTGATGACGCTCCCGTACACCGAGACGTTCGACAGCTATACGACAAATGCCACTTCGTCCACAGCACCGACTGGCTACCCCAATGTCACGATGCCCGAGTGCTGGACGTTTGTCAACATGAGCGAGAGCACCAGTGCGTATCCTCAGGCTTTCTTGACGGCATATTCTACGTATGCTGTCAGTGGCAACTGCTTGTTCTTCAAGTCGAGCAGCACCACTCAGCTCTATGCCGTCCTGCCGGCCTTCGAGACTCCCACCGCCAACCAGGAGATTACCTTCAGCTATCGCAATGAGGGTACTTCCGCTTCAAACGGCACTATCAGCGTTGGTATGATGGGCAGCGACAATGTGTTTGTCCCGATTGAGAGCCTCGAACGCACCACCACCATCACTGAGCATACCACCATACTTCCCGTCGACCTGTTTGCAAACGGCGCTCGCATAGCCTTCTGCTACACCGGTGGTACCAGCAACAACTACTATGCTGCCATCGACAACGTCGACGTACACGATGCTCCCAGCTGCCTGACTCCGACCAATCTCACGGCCAACTATATCGGTGGCAACAATAATGCCGCCGAGATAAGCTGGGTATCCGACGCCACCCTGTTCAACCTCAAGATGAACGGTAACGTGACCTACGGCGTAACCGCCAATCCCACCACGATTACCGGCCTTGACGCCGCCACCACCTACACCTTCCGCGTGCAGGCCTCCTGCGGCAACGACACCAGCGAGTGGTCTGAACCTGTAAGCCTCACCACTCCCTGCGAGCCCAACACGGTGTTCCCCTGGAGTGAGAACTTCGACGAAATAGCCACCACCACTGCCACCACACTCGACATCACCTGCTGGTCCAACGAGCATATCTCCGGCTCCGGCACCTATTTCTTCGAGCTCTTCACTACCACCAATGGCACCAACAACACCGGCCAGTGCCGTCTGCGCGACATGTCCAACGGCACCATGACAAAACTGACGCTCCCGTTGATGAGCATCCCCACCGACGCCAGCTATCTCTTCAGCATCGATGTCTATCGTAATACCTCCGGCACCTCCTACCTCAACGAGGGTATCAGAGTGTATGCCAGCACCAACGGCAACATCGAAGGCGCTACCGAGCTCGGCTTCCTCTATCGTAACTGCAGCCAGACCGATGGCAATGTGGTTAGCGCAGAGACTACCACTGGCTGGTACACCTACGAGTTCCCCATCCCCTTCACCGGTGAGGTTTACATCATCCTCCGCGGCGAAAGCTCCTATGGCAGCCACACCTATTTGGACAACTTCGAAATAAAGGAAGCACCCAGCTGCCCGGCCGTCACTGGCGTGACCGCCACACCTAATGGCACCTCTGTCCTTGTCAGCTGGAACGACAACGGCGCTACCTCCTTCGATGTGGAACTTCGCCAGAACGGAGAGCCCGTTGCCGGCTTCTCTCCCGTCATCAACGGCACTACCGCCACCATCAGCGGCCTGCTGATTGACAACGACTATCAAGTTGTTGTCCGTTCCGTTTGCGGCAATGACTACGGCGAATGGAGCACGCCTGCGAGCGTCCATATCGGCTACTGCCTGCCCAACCCCACTTCGGTTGACAACGACGGTATCACCAGCGTGAGCTTCGGCAACTTGGAGAACGCCTCCACGCATCCGACTGCGGCTCCTTACTATGGCAACTACAGCAACCTGGTTGGTTCAGTGCCCGCCGGCACCACCGCCACGGTCAACGTCACCTACGCCACCGGCTACACCTATGGCACCATCGTCTGGGTCGACTGGAACAACAACCTCGCCTTCGAAGGCAACGAGGTCGTCGCCGTTGGTACGAGCACCAATACCGACCCCACCACGCTGACCCTCACCTTCGGCATCCCCGCCACCCAGGCGACCGGTCTCTACCGTATGCGTATCGCTGGTGCCGACAGCTACTATGACAACTACACCAGCTCCATCGACGCTGCCGCCAACGCCAACCCCTGCGGATCTTATTCCTATGGTATGGCCGAGGACTACACCCTCTATGTGACCGAGGCACCCTCGTGCTTGCCCGTTACCAATGTGACCATCGATGAGGTCAGCAACACCTCCATCACCGTGAACTTCACTCCCTCAAATGCTCCCACCTACGATGTGCATGCCATCACCAGCGACATGGTCGACACCTACGTCACCACCACCACCGGTACGGCTACCATCACCGGTCTTACTGCCGGCACTGTTTATTATGTACGCGTGCAGGCTCACTGCGACGAAAATACATGGAGCATCCTCACCGACCCGATAGAGGTCACCACCGCCCTCTGCCCGATTGCCGACCAGTGCAACATCACCATCGTCGGCACTGACGACTACAACGACGGTTGGGACGGTGCCTTTATCACCGTGGCACAAAACAACACGCCCCTCGCCACCTTCGAGGCAGAAGAGTCTGAAGAGTATAGTGACATTCCCGTGCCCACAACCGCCAACATCGGCGTCTGCACCGGCTCGCCCGTAACCTTCACCTGGACTCCCTCCACTTCTACATACTCTTATCCCTCCGAAGTGCACTTCGCTATCTTAAATGCCCAGGGCGACACCCTGTACAGCATCAGCGATGCCACCAACCTGAGCGGCCTGTTCTACACTCTGAACGATCCTTGCTCCAGCAGTGACACCACCGGCAGCGACACCACCGTGGTCACCGAGGTGGCTACTATCAACATGAGCGTCAACGATTCCACTATGGGTACCATCGTTCCCGCTCCCGGCACCTATACCTACGGCGAAGGCGACTCCATCACCTTCACCGCCATCCCCAACGACGGCTTCCACTTCGTGAACTGGGTCGCTGACTACAGCGACTACGGCCTTGGTCTGATTCCCATCGACACCGCCCTTGTGTGGAATTATGTTGTCAGCGATTACGATTTGGGTACGACGATGAATATCTCCGCCAACTTCGCCAGCGACACCACCACGGTCGTCGAAGGTTTGACCCTTGAACTGGCCGTCAACGACACCACCATGGGTACCACCGTTCCCGCCCCCGGCACACATGTCTTTGCCGTCGGCGACACCCTCAGCTTCGACGTGATCGCCTACGATGGCTACCGCTTCGATAGCGCTATCTACAGCGTCAGCATGATGGGTCAGACCATGATGGAAGACACCGTCACCGACCTGAGCGAAATGGCCATGTTCAACAATACCGTTGTTGAGTCCTACATGACCAGCATCAGCGCCTCTGTAATGGTCTTCTTCTCTGCCGACACCACCGGTGGTGACACCGTCGTCGTGGATCCTTGCTTGGTCACCCTGCCCTACACCGAAGACTTCGAGGGTGCTGACCTTGGCTGCTGGACCACCGAAGGTCCTGGCACCTGGACTATCGCCACTGGCGACTACTCCACCAGCACCGGCTCCTACAGCGGTTCGACCAATGCCAAGATTACACACAGCTCCACCGGTAACGTCACCAAGCTTATCTCGCCCGCTATCAGCGGTGCAGAAACCGGCGTTTTGCTCAACTTCGCCCACATCGAGCGCAGCTGGGCCGGCGATATCGATGAGCTCCGCGTCTACAGCCGTGCCTCCGAGAATGCCGCTTGGCAGATGGTGGCCGAGTACACCAACGAGGTTGCCACTTGGACCCTTGAGAACATCACTATCGGCGGCACCGTCTATCAGGTTGCCTTCGAGATGACCGACAGTTACGGTTATGGCGTCGGAATCGATGCCGTGAACATTATCGCCATGGGCAGTGACTTCTGCTTCGCTCCCACGAACATCGCTGTGAGCGACCTGACCGCCACCTCCGCCACCCTCACCTGGAGCGGCGAGGCTGACAACTATCAGGTCGTCGTCAGCAATGGCACCACAAATGTCTACAACAACGTTGTCTCCGACAGCACCGCGGCCGTCACCGGCCTCACCGCCGAGACCAACTACAATGTGGCCATCCGCGCCATCTGCGGCGTTGGCGACACCTCCAGTGTAACCACTGCCACCTTCTTCACCGGTTACTGCACGCCCAACCCCACTTCGGTTGACGGCAATGGTATCACCAGCGTGAGCTTCGGCGGCATGACCAACACCACGTCGCACGCTGGTAGCTCGGCTGCCTATGTCAACAACAGCGCCATGGCTGGCAGCGTGCCCGCCGGCACCACCGCCACACTCGACATCACCTACGCTACCGGCTACACCTATGGTACTGTCGTCTGGGTCGACTGGAACAACAACCTCACCTTCGAAGGCAACGAGGTAGTCGCTGTGGGCGAGAGCGCCTCCACCAACCCCTCCACTCTGACCCTCACCTTCAACGTCCCCGCCACCCAGACTCTGGGCAACTATCGCATGCGTATCGTAGGTGCCGACAGTTACTTTAACAACTACACCGGCTCCATCACCGATGCTGCCGACGCCAATCCTTGCGCTTCCTATAGCTGGGGTGTGGCCGAGGATTACACCCTCACCGTGACCGAGGCTCCCAACTGCTTTACTCCCACTGGTCTCACTGTCACCTACAATGGCGGCACCACCGCCATCGTGAGCTGGACCTCCGATGCCAACGCTTTCAACCTGAACATCAACGGCACCGTGACCTACAACGTCAACAACCCCGACACCATCACGGGCCTCAACCTGGCCACCGCCTATACCTTCATGGTTCAGGCCAACTGCGGCAACGACACCAGCGAGTGGACCAACCCCATCACTATCCACACCGACAACTGCATGCCCGAAGACCAGTGCCAGATTACCATCTATGCACAGGATTCCTATGGCGACGGTTGGACCGGCAGCGCTATCAACGTGATGCAGAACGGCGTCACCGTGACTTCCTACAGCATGGCTGACCAGAACCTCATGAACACTGTCATCTATGACACCGCTGTCATCAATGTCTGCGCTGGCATGCCCATCAGCTTCAGCTGGACAAGCGCAAGCTCTTGGGACAACGAAGCCAGCTTCACGATTAACAACGCTAACAACGAAATGCTCTTCACTGGCAACGGCGGCAATATGGGATCCGATGTGTTCCTCACCATCGACAGCTGCGACGCAGCTTCGAACTATGTGCCCGACACTCTGACCGTCACCTTCGCCGTGAACGACACCACCATGGGTACCACCGTTCCCGCTCCCGGCACCTACCAGTACATCACTGGCGACACCGTGCGCTTCCAGGCTGTTCCTAACGCCGGTCACCGCTTCGTGGGCTGGGCATGGACAATGGATGGCGAGACCGACACTTTGGCCGCCAACTACATCAGCGCAAGCTTCCCGGCCAACTCCTTCATGTCGGCTGGCAGCATGACCTTCACCGCCCTCTTCGAGGTTGGCAACCCCGACAGCATCACCGTCACCTACGCTGTGAACAATGCTACGATGGGTACCATCAACCCCACCGGTGTACAGTACGCTTATGTGGGCAGCAGCATCCAGGCCACTGCCACCGCCAACGAGGGTTACGAGCTGACCGCTTGGGCACTCGGCATCTACAGCGCCACCGGTGCCGCCCTGATGGAAGACACTATCACTGTTGACGACGCCGACTTTGCGAACCCGATGAATTTCGGCACCGTGTCGCAGACCTTGGCCGACAACAACTACAGTGTCAGCGTGACTGCCATCTTCGGAATTGTCTACATACCGCAACCTGACGACACTCTGACCGTCACCATCGCCACTGCCGATACCACCATGGGTACCACCAACCCGGTTCCCGGCATCTACCAGTACGTTGCTGGCGACACTGTGAATCTGCAGGCAATCCCCAACAACGGTTACATCTTCTCCGGCTGGGCTCTGGCCGCCGGCACCGAGGTTGACACCTTGGGCAGCAACTACATCAGCCTGAGCTTCCCTGCCAACAGCTTTATGGCTTACGGCAGTATTAGCTTCACCGCCCTCTTCGAAGCAGAGCCCACCTGCGATCCTATCACGGTGTATCCCTTCGTCGAGAACTTCAACGATGCTACCACCCTCGACTGCTGGAACCTGATTGACGCCGACGGCGACGGTTACAACTGGAGCATACCCACCGGCTACACCGCCATCCAGTCGGCTTCGTGGACCAGCGGCATTGGAGCCCAGACTCCCGACAACTGGCTGATTACTCCCCAGTTCGCTATCCCCGCCACGGGTAACTACGAGGTGACCTGGAGCGCCACCGCTCAGGACCAGAGCTGGCCCGCCGAGCACTACGGCCTCTTCGTCTCGACCACCGGCTACAGCGACACTGCCAACTACACCATGCTGCAAGAGTGGACTCTGAGCACCGGTGTTGCCAACCCGGTCGTTGACCTGAGCGCCTATGCCGGTCAGAACATCTACCTGGCTCTGCGTCACTTCAACTGCACCGACCTGTTCCGTATCTCGATTGACGACTTCACCGTCCGCGCCCAGGCTGGTGCCAACGAGGTTGTCATCAACGTGAACCAGAACAACCCGGCCTACGGTAGCGTCGCCGGCGCTGGCACCTACACTATCGGCGACAGCGTCACCGTGACCGCCACCCCGGCCAACGGCTACACCTTCTCGCGCTGGATTGACGAGAACAACGCCACTGTCAGCACCGCCAACCCCTACACCTTCGTTGCCGCTACAGACCTCACTCTGACCGCCATCTTCCTTGAGGCTGGCGCTACCACCTACACCATCACTGTCCAGGTGAACGACACCACCATGGGTACCGCCACCGGCGGTGGCAGCTATGCCTCTGGCGACATCGTCACCCTCACCGCTACTCCCTTCTTCGGCTATGAGTTCGTGAACTGGACTCAGATCTCCGGATTCGGCGAGAACGTTGTCAGCACCGAAGCAACCTTCACCACCACTGCTACCGGCGACAAGACCTTCAAGGCCAACTTCCAGCAGGCCACCATCATCGCCGACAGCCTGACCCTGAACATCACCGTCAACGATCCGACCATGGGTACCACCACCCCGGCACCCGGCGTCCATCGCTTCGGTGCAGGCGACACCGTGGTTCTGAGCGCTACGCCGAACACTGGCTACGTACTTGACAGCGTCCATGTGGCAGTCAGCCTGATGGGCATCGTCCTCGAGGACACCACCATAGTAATACCCATGCTGAACCAGACAATCGTTATCGACAGCGATTACCTTGGCTTCACCATCGACGCTATGGTCTACTTCTCGGCCGACAGCACTCCTGTTGAGACTTACTACACCGTTACTCTGAGCAGCGAAGACGAGACGATGGGTACCGTGTCTCCCGCTGGCGCCACCCAGGTGCTGGCCGGCACGAACTTCACCGCCACCGCCACCTCTATCGAAGGTTACCACTTCGTGGCATGGAAGAGCGGCAACGCTATCATGTCGGTCGATTCTGTGTACACCTTCGAGGTGAACCAGGATATGAACCTGGTGGCCCACTTCGCCGAGAACGGCACTCCTGAGCCCAACATCTACACCGTCACCGTCAACTACGACTCCACGATGGGCGTTATCCTTGGCGCCGGTCAGTACGAGGAAGGCACCACCGCCACACTCACTGCACAGCCCAAGGCCGGCTACCGCTTCGTGGAATGGAGCACTGGCGAGACTAACACCACCATCACATTCACCGTCACCGAGGATGTCACCCTCAACGCCACCTTCGCCCCGATCGATGGCATCGAGGATGCCGACATGGACAATGTGACCATCTACAGCACCGACAGCAAGATTATTGTCCGCGGCGCCGAGGGTTACAACGTGTATGTCTTCGACATCAACGGTCGTATGATGGATAGCCAGATGAATGCCGCCGAGACCATCGAGTTCCGCATGGCCAACACCGGCATCTACCTGGTGAAGGTTGGCAACGCTTCAGCCAAACGCGTCCTCGTGGTTCGCTAAGCGTGTGTCTACACTTCGATAGAAAAGGCTCCGGGTTTCCGGAGCCTTTTCTTTTTTATTTAGGAAACAATAAATACACACTGTCGTCGTTATATATGAGCCCATTTTTTTAATCCATATATATCATGACGCAAGAACAACTCAAGTTCAACCCCAACCCGCTGGTGACATTCCTCGAGAAGCCTATGGCCGAGTTCACCAAGCAAGATATCCTCAAGATCATCGAGGAATTCCAAATCGAGATGATCAACTTCCGCTACATGGCGGACGACGGCAAGTTGCATACGCTCAACTTCGTCATCCAGAGCCTCAAGCACGCCGACGAGGTGCTGACCTGCGGCGAGCGTGTGGACGGCAGCTCGCTGTTCCCCTACATCGAGGCCGGCAATTCGGACCTCTATGTCATACCGCGTTTCCGCACCGCCTTCCTCGACCCCTTCACCGACGTGCCCACGCTCGACCTGCTCTGCTCGTTCTATACCAAAGACGGCGAGCCGTTCGCCTTGGCACCCGAATACACGCTGCAGAAAGCCGACCGCGCCTTCCGCGAGGCTACCGGCGGCATGGAGTTCGAAGTGATGGGCGAACTGGAATACTACGCCATCGCCCCGAAGGAGGACGCCTACATGCCGGAGGACCAGCACGGCTACCACGTGTCGATGCCCTACTGCAAATTCGAGGAGTTCCGCACCGAGGCTATGCGCATGATTGCCGCCGCCGGTGGCGAAATCAAATACGGGCACTCCGAGGTGGGCAACTTCACCCATGGCGACCTGATGTACGAGCAGAACGAGATTGAGTTCCTCCCCACCCATCTGGAGCAGGCCGCCGACCAGTTGGTGATTGCCAAATGGATGATGCGCGAGCTGGGCTATAAGTACGGCATCACCGTCACATTCGCACCGAAGATCACCGTCGGCAAGGCCGGCAGCGGCATGCACGTGCACACCCGCGTGAGCCTCGACGGCAAGAACATGTATATCGACGGCAACGGACTGACCGATGTGGCCCACAAGACCATGGCCGGTATACTGAGTCTTGCCGGGTCGCTGACCGCCTTCGGCAATACCAACCCCACAAGCTACTTCCGTCTGGTGCCGCATCAGGAGGCCCCCACGAACATCTGCTGGGGCGACCGCAACCGCTCGGCCATGGTGCGTGTGCCGCTGGGCTGGAACAAGGGCAGCGGCAACATGATGGCCCACTGCAACCCACTGGAGAAAAACGACCCTGTGGACTTCAGCTACAAGCAGACCATCGAGCTGCGTACCCCCGACGGCAGCGCCAACGTCTACCTGTTGCTGGCCGGCATGACCGTGGCCGCCCGCCACGGCTTCGAGATGGAAAACGCCGTGCAGTATGCCAAGGACCGCTACGTAAGCGTCAACATCTTCGAGCACGAGGATGTGCTTGCCAAACTCGACGTGCTGCCCGACAGCTGCGCCGCCAGTGCCGACCTGCTGGAACGCGACCGCAAGGTGTATGAGCAAGACGGCATCTTTGCACCGCAGCTCATCGACGGCATCCTAAAGCAGCTCCGCGCCTTCAACGACCGCACGCTCCGTGCCGAAATAGGCAAAGACTCGCAGAAGACCCTCGAACTGGTTGAGCGCTTCATCCATTGCGGATAATGAACAATGTGGCTCTTCTCATTGGCGGCAATCAAGGCAACCGCCAGATGCTGATAGAACAGGCGACCGTGCTGATACAGGAACGTATCGGCACGGTTGTTGCCGCTTCCAGCGTGTATGAGACAGAGCCTTGGGGGACATTTGAAGGGGAGAGTGGAGAACGGAGGGTGGAGAACTTCCTCAACCGCGCCTTGCTGGTGGAGACTGGCTTAATGGCTCACGAGGTGCTCCGCGAGGCATTGGCAATAGAGAAGGAACTCGGCCGCCAACGCCCGCAGCTTTCAACTTCCAACTCGCAACCCGCCACTCGCATATACCATTCCCGTCCTATGGACATAGACCTTATCTCCTTCAACGACGAGGTCATAAACACCCCAGACCTTACCATCCCCCACCCCCGCATGCACCTCCGCCGCTTCGTGCTGGAGCCCCTGGCGGAAATCATGCCCGACTACCGCCACCCCGTACTTGGCAAGACTGTGAAAGAGCTGCTGGCAGAAGTATAGACACGACAGAACAAATATGAATGATGTTAAAGATATGACAGGCTTGATCAGGAAAAGACTTGTTCTCATTTTCCTCTTGTTGCCATTTTTCGTTACAGCGCAGAGCTACACGGTAAGCGGCACCGTCACCGACTCGAAGAGCGGCGAGACGCTTATCGGCGCCACCATCCTCGACGCCAAGAGCGGCAAAGGGGCGGTGACTAACCTCTACGGCCACTACTCGCTGACACTGAAGAAAGGCGACGTAGAGCTGAAGGTGCAGTATGTAGGCTATGAGGTTCAGACATTCAACTTTACCCTTGACCGCAACAAGGAATTGAACGTGCGCCTGTCGCCGAGCCTGCAGCTCGACGAGGTGACCATCGTCGGTGAACGTGTGGGCGACACCCGCTCGTCGCAGATGAGCGCCACCGAAATGACGGTGGAGAAAATCAAATCTGTCCCCGTGATGTTCGGCGAAGCCGACATCATCAAAGCCTTGCAGCTTATGCCAGGAGTGCAAAGCGGCTCGGAGGGCAACAGCGGCATGTATGTGCGCGGCGGCGGTCCCGACGAGAACCTCTTCCTGCTCGACGGCGTGCCTCTCTACAACGTCTCGCACCTCGGCGGCTTCTTCTCGGCCTTCAACACCGATGCCGTGAAGAATGTGACACTCTACAAAGGTTCCTTCCCAGCCCGCTTCGGCGGCCGCCTGAGTTCGGTGCTCGACATCACACAGAACAATGGCAACGACCAGGAACTGCACGGAAATGCCTCCATCGGCCTTATCTCGGCGAAATTCAACCTTGAAGGTCCCATCGTCAAAGAAAAGACCACTTTCAGCATCTCGGCACGCCGTACATACGCCGAGTTGCTGGTCATACCCACCATCATGTGGATCAACCGCGTAACCAGCGAGACCGACCTCGACGCACCCGACGTGGTGAACAATGCCGAACTCGACGCCGGCTACTATTTCTACGACCTCAACGCCAAACTGACGCACAAATTCAACGACAAGAGCCGCCTCTACGCCAGTTTCTACATGGGTGAGGACAAAGTGCACGGAAAGATAAACACCGTAAGCTCACTCGGCGAAGACATCAAAATGGGCATGGAGAACAACTGGGGCAACCTCATCGGGGCCTTGCGCTGGAACTACGCGCTCTCGCCCAAGACATTCGTCAACATCTCGATGGCCTATACGCAGTACACCAACAAGATTGTCGGCGGCATAGACAAGGCACTTACCAACAACGACACCATGCCGTCGCACATGGAAGGCGACTACCGCTCCGGAATACAAGACCTCACCGGCCGCATCGATTTCGACTACACGCCCAGCCCCGAGCACAGCATCAAATACGGCGGCTATGTCACCCATCACTGGTTCCGTCCTGAGGTGGCCAGCGGCAGGGTGGATTTCTACGACCAGGTGCAGATGAACGGCGCCTTCACGATGGACAGCACCATCATGAGCGACATGGTGCCAGCCAACGAGCTGGTAGCTTTCGTGGAGGACGACTGGTCGATTAGCGAGACGGTGAAGATAAACGCAGGTCTGCATTTCAGCGGTTTCGACGTGGAGCATTCGTTCTATCCCTCGCTGCAGCCGCGTCTCAGCGGACGTGTGATGCTCAGCGACGACCTCTCCATCAAGGCAGGCTACGCCTGGATGAAGCAATATGTGCACCTGCTCTCCACCAGCGGCATAAGCATGCCCACCGACCTGTGGGTTCCTGTGACCGACAAGGTGAAACCGATGGAAAGCCACCAGGTGGCCGGCGGCATCTTCTACAGCCGCAGCGGCATCGCCGACTTCTCGATAGAAGGCTACTACAAACGGATGTCCAACCTGATTGAATACAAAGACGGCGCCACCTTCTTCGGCAGCAGCGAGAACTGGGAGAACCTTGTGGTGGCAGGCGACGGCTGGAGCTATGGCGTCGAGTTCCTCGTGCAGCGCGACATCGGCAACCTCACAGGCTGGGTGGCCTATACCTGGAGCCGCACCATGCGTCTCTTTGACCGCGAAGGCCAGACGCTCAACGGCGGCAAACCGTTCCCCGCCAAATACGACCGCAGGCACGACCTTTCCATAGTGCTCTCCTACAAACTCAGCAAGAACTGCGACATAAGCGCCACATGGGTCTTCTCGACCGGCAATACCGCCACCCTCAGCACCAAACGCTACCCGGTGGCTTCAGACGACCCCGACGACTACGACGGCGGGAACAACATCTACTCAGAGCTGTCGTATATGGAAGGGCGCAACAACTATCGTCTGCCCAACTACCACCGCCTCGACCTCGGAGTCAACTTCCACCGCCAGTTCCGTCGCTGCCGCCGTACAATCAACGTCAGCGTCTACAACGTCTATAACCGGCAGAATCCATACATGATTTACCAAAGCGCCTCCTCGAGCTACAACGGCTACCCCTCGGCACTGATGCAGCTGTCGCTCTTCCCCGTACTGCCGTCGGCAGCCTACACACTCTATTTTTGACAGATAAATTATAGATACTTTAGAAGGATAGATTATGAAAAATATTGGCCACATAGTTTTTCTCGTCTTGCTCGGAATGATTTTTGCCTCGTGCGAGAAAGTGCTTGATATCGACGATTCGGGCGCCGGCGACATACTTGTCCTCAACGGGGTGCCCTCGGCAGGCAACCGCGCATTCGTCTACTTCAGCCACTCGCATTTCTTCCTCGACAGTTCCATCACCCACCCTGTAGCAGGAGCCGCCCCCACCCTCACCGTCAACGGTATACCCTATACGCCCGACTCGGTGGCAGGATGCAAATACTTCTTCCCCTACACCTGCCAGCCTGGCGACAGCATGACGATTGACATCACCTCCATCGATGGCGACGTACACGGAAAAACCTATGTGCCGCTCTTCCCGAATGTGACAGACTTCAACGTGACGGAATACGCCAGCCCCTCGTTCAACTTCTATTGGGCCAAATACACCCTGCACGACCATGCCGACAATCCTGAGTACTATTACCTCAAGGTGGAAGTGCGCGACAGCGGTATGCGGTTCAACGACTGGACACGCCAATTTGACACAGTCGACACAGTCCATTCCACCTATTTCCTCATGCCAAGCAATCCCGAGCTCACCTCGCACGAAGTATCGCCCAACGAGGCCCTCGGCGGCTACCTCTACTCAAGCCTCATGAGCACCGACCGTCAGATCGACGGGCAAGACTACGCCGTAAACCTCTACATCCTGTTGCTGAAAGACACCAACGAAGTCAACGACAGCGTGCATGTATTCAAACACTGGTACGACGTCACCATCGAGTCGATAACACCAGCACGGCTGCGCTACCTCATCAGCGTTGCACAGAACCTCAACACCGTGTCGTTCTTCGCCGAGCCCGTCCAACCCTTCACCAACATCGATGGCGGTGTCGGCATCTTCGCCGGTTCGGCCAAATGGAAATTCTCGTTCGACCCCGACACCATACCCCATTTAGGCAGTGTGCCGCCGGCGGTGCCATTGGACGCCATAGAATCCGCACGGTCTCGTACGAGAAGAAGATGACCTGAAATCAAAAAAGTTCCCGTTTTTTTTCATAGAGTATAAAATATATTTGTATCTTTGCCCCAAAGATACCCCGTGTTATTTTGCATAACGTATCTGGAAACAAATCAAATAACAATAAACATACAAAAACATGAGAAAACATTTAACAATTGCTGCTCTGTTTATAGCATTGCTGCTTCCGTCACTGGCCAAAGCACAGGTGACTTGCGACAGCGGCAACCCCATAACGGTGAGCAACGCCGACACATCGACGAGCACCATCAACTACATACCAGGCTATAGCTATTACAACTATAGCTTCAGCGAGGTGTTGATACTTGCCGACGACCTGATGGGAATCGGCGACATCAAGGCTCTGCAGTTCAAGCCTGCCACCACCACTGCCGGCGACAGGTTCACCAACTGCGAGATTTACCTGGCCAACACAGAGCTCGAAGATTTGAGCGCAGGATTCCTGAACGATCCTACTGCCTTTGAACTGGTGTGGTCGGGCAACATGAGCTACACCACCACCGATTGGCAGACCATCGTGTTCGATGATACCTTTGCATGGGATGGCACGAGCAACATTGTCGTCGCCGTGCGCCGCAACCACGGCTCATACTCCAATGGTTCGTCGTTCGCATCCTTCAATGCCGGTGCCACTTTGGGACGCTACGTCTATCAGGACAGCGGTCCCTACACCATCGGCTCGCTGCCCAACGGCACCGGAACCAGCAACGTGGCGTGGTACAAACTCATCGGCTGCGAAGGCAGCGGCGATGTCTGCTACCGTGTGCGTGACATACAGGTCTCCGCAATCACCGCCGATGGTTGCACACTCACCTGGACCGACACCCTCAACAGCGGTGCCTCCTACACCATCTACGACATGTCCGACACCACCGTCCTCGGCACCTCTTACTCCACCTCCTACACCATCACCGGCCTCAACTCCAACACCGTCTATAATATCGCTGTCGTGGCCGAATGCAGCTCCAGCTCGTCCTCTTCCTATGCCCGTGTCTCCTTCCGCACCGCTTGCGGCGGATACACTGCCGTGCCCTATTTCAACGACTTTGAAGGCTACAACACCAACGACGTCCCCGAATGCTGGCTCCAGGTTGTCACCGGCACCAACAGCGGTGGCGACCATGTCTACCCTTCGGTCTACAACTATAGC
>JAEEGL016543437.1_pt1 | contig 25392 bp, 14 predicted proteins | sample 9134231 | NCBI WGS metagenome assembly JAEEGL01 (sample SAMN16246548, study PRJNA631951) | gut metagenome | biome: gut microbiome; feature: rumen; material: fiber-attached | host: Bos | place: Iran: Karaj | collected 2018-10
ACAGCTCGAGAGAATTGACAGAGAGGTCAGTGGCTTCAAAGGCGTTATTGATATGTGGGATGTGATAAACGAAGTAGTTATCATGCCAATTTTTGACAAATACGATAATGCGATCACAAGAGTTTGCAAAGAAAAAGGAAGAGTCCGCATGATCAAAGAGGTCTTTGACAGAGCGTATGCAAACAATCCGGATGCGGTTTTTCTTTTGAATGATTTCAATACTTCGATCAATTATGAGATCCTTATCGACGGCTGTCTTAATGCGGGAGTGCCGATCACGGCGATAGGTATTCAGTCACATCAGCATCAGGGGTACTGGGGAAAAGATAAGGTACAGGAAGTTCTTGAGAGATTTTCGCATTTCGGTTTACCGATTCATTTTACGGAAAACACTCTTATCTCAGGCGAAATAATGCCTGCTCATATCGTTGACCTCAATGACTGGCAGGTTGACGAGTGGCCATCAACACCTGAGGGTGAGGAAAGACAGGCTAAAGAGATAGAAGAGATGTATAGGCTTCTTTTTGAAAATCCGCTTGTTGAGGCCATCACCACATGGGACTTTCGTGACGGAGCATGGCTGAAAGCACCCAGCGGATATATAAGACTTGATAATTCAAAGAAGCCATCATTTGAGATGCTTAAGGAACTCGTCAGGGAGGAATGGTGGACTGACACGACCGTCATGACAGATGAAAATGGCTTTGCCACAGTTGAAGCCTTCAAGGGAGATTATCTGATATCCGCAAACAGAGCTTCAGCGGAGTGTAAATTTTCGGACGATGCGGAAATGTCTCTTATGCTTAAATAGGAAATGGGTACAAAGGAAAAAGGAGGTATAAAATGGCAATAGATCTGACTAAAATGCCGAAGCTTGGATTCGGACTGATGCGTCTGCCGGAGAAGGACGGACAGATCGATCATGGGCAGGTATGCTCGATGGTTGACAAATATATGAAAGCAGGCATGAACTATTTTGATACTGCTTATGTTTATCACGGCGGAAGGAGCGAGGTGGCTGCGAGAGAGGCTCTTGTAAAGAGATACCCCAGGGACAGCTTTATGATCGCAACAAAGCTTCCCGCATGGGAGATCAGAAAAGAAGAAGACATCGAGAGAGTGTTTAATGTCCAGCTTGAGAGAGCTGGCGTAGACTATTTCGATTTCTATCTGCTTCACTCCGTTGAGGATGGATCAAATTATAATACATATGTTAAGTATGACTGTTTTGACTGGTGCATGAAGCGTAAGGCAGAAGGAAAAATAAAGCATTTTGGCTTTTCTTTCCACGGAAGTCCGGAGCTTCTTGAAAAGATACTTGATGCTCATCCCGAGGTAGAGTTTGTTCAGATTCAGCTCAACTATCTCGATAGGACAAATCCTGTTGTCCGTTCACAGGAGCTTTATGAGATACTTCATAAGAGAAATATTCCCATCATCGTTATGGAGCCCGTAAGAGGCGGTATGCTGGCTAATCTGGGACCCGAGATCGATGCAAAGTTCAAGGCGTGCCGTCCGGAAAAATCCGTGGCATCCTGGGCACTCAGATTTGTTGGATCACTTCCCGGTGTAATGACGATCCTTTCGGGAATGTCAAGCGAGGAGCAGATGGATGATAATATCCGGACCTTTGCGGATTTTGAGCCGATGTCCGACGAAGAGATAAAGATAGTAGATGAGGTTACGGCAGATATATTAAGCATGCCGCAGATCGGGTGTACGGCATGTAAATACTGCTGTGACGGATGCCCGATGAAGATAAGCATTCCGGATGTTTTCCGTACGATCAATACACTGCGCCGATATCCCGATGACTGGAGATCAAAGAATTTCTACAACGGTGTGGTGGCAAGCCACGGCAGAGCATCTGCCTGCATCGGCTGCGGACAGTGTGAACGTGTATGTCCCCAGCACCTTCCGATCATCGAGCTGATGAGGGAAGCAGCGGAGATACTCGATAAGTGAGACATTTTTGATGCGCTGTAGACGGAATCAATTAATGCCATTGAAGATCCGACAGCTTTGTTTTAATATTGTTATATTCTGTTATAAAGGCGGCATGGTTATTTAAAACATAATCTGTGTCGCCTTTTTTACCACTGTTTTCCAGGGCTTCTGCCATATCTCCGAGCCTTGTGGCACCGACTGTTTTGCAATTGCTCTTTACGGAATGAATGCGGATCGTGTAGTTTTGTATATCGCAGGCATCTTTCAGTCTATTCAGTGCTGCAGTATTTTCGTCGATGGATTCGTAGAAGGAACTCAGTATATAGGAATATGTTTCCGGGGTTCCGTAATGCATTAAGCCGGACTCGGTATCAAGTATGCCGGAATTTGTGAGAGTTTCAAAGAATTTTTCCGGGATCGTTACCGGGTTGGCGGGTTCTGAAAATTCCAGGAGATCTGCGGACTTTGAAGCTTTCAAGTCAAAGATCTTGTCGACCTTGCTTTCGGGAAGGTACTCCAGCATCATTTCTTCCAGTTTGACGGGATCGATAGGTTTTGAAAGGTAATCGATAAAGCCTTCCTCTATGTATTCCTCTCTTGCGCCGGAGATCGCATTTGCTGTCAGGCAGATTACCGGCGTGTCCGCATTTGGTGAATTGACCATTTTTCGAAGCTCATGCAGAGTCTCTATGCCATCTTTATCGGGCATCATATGATCCAGGAAGATAATGTCATACTTGGTCTCGCCTGCCCGGACGATGGCTTCGTCACCGTTTGTTGCGGTTTCAACATTTACGAGAGTTCCTTTGACCAGACTCTTGAATACGAGGAGGTTTGTATCATTGTCATCCACCATAAGAACCCGCGCGGTTTTTGCGGTGAAGGAACTTCTGTAGTGTTCTGCCTCGCTGAAAGAATCATGATAGGAGATCTCGTAATCGCCGAGAGGATCCCATTTTGTGACTTTTTGTCTGAGCTTGAATGAAAACTTTGATCCGACGCCGTACAGACTCTCCACATTAAGAGTGGAGTCCATCATCTCCAGCAGGCTGTTGGTGATATTCATTCCAAGACCTGTTCCCTCGATATGACGGTTCTGTTTTTCATCTATGCGCTCGAATTTTGAGAAAAGTTTTGAAATATCTTCTTCGTGGATGCCTATTCCGGTGTCCTTTACATATATATCCAGCAGCACGCTTTCGGGATCTTCATCATCTTTTTCGTAACCGATATGGAAAGTTACGCTTCCCTTTTTTGTATACTTTACCGCATTCGTAAGTATGTTAGTGATGATCTGTTTTATGCGGATCTCATCGCCGTAGAGGTATTTGGGGATATTCCGGTCAAAATCGACAGCAAGAGACAGACCCTTTTCTTCGGCTCTGATCTTCACCATATTCACAAGGTCGTTTATAAGCGAAGAAAGGTCATAGTTGACAGGGATTATTGAAAGCTTGCCGGCCTCGATCTTGGAAAAATCAAGTATATCGTTTATCAGGCCAAGCAGGGTGTTTCCTGCGGTTTTTATGTTTTCCGAATAACCCGTGATAACCTTGTTGTCAGATTCCCGGAGGATCATTTCATTGAAACCGAGGACGGCGGTGATCGGCGTCCTGATCTCGTGAGACATGTTTGAAAGAAAGTTTGATTTTGCCTTGTTTGCGGAGTCGGCTATCTCTATCTGTTCAGTGAGGGAATTGGCCATGGTCTGAAGGCTGTTTGAGAGTCTTCCGACTTCGTCCCTGGAGCCGACCGTCAGTTTTTCGCTATAGTCTCCAGCGGCGTAGCGGTCGGCAACGGCGGTCATTTTTTTGAGAGGGGTGATGATCTGTTTAACCCAGAGCAGGCTTAGTACAATGGATATTACAATGATCAGAATAGACGTGATAAACAACGCTCCGATAAGTCTTGCTTGGGCTTTTCCGAAGGCAAAGCGCGGAACAATAAGGCCGAAGGTATAGCCGTTATCCAGATCCTTAAGGACCATTTTGACAGGCATGATCCGTGAGACATTAAACCATACGGCTTCATTTCTTTCATGGCTTAATATGCGGTCGAATTTCGTTTGTTCCTGCATGGAAAGATCCGAATACAGAATACCTTCCGGATGGTCGCGGTGATATATGATATCGCCGTCCTTGGTGGCCAGAAAGCCGTAGTTGCCATCGTAGACTATTACCTGTGAAACCGCGCTGCGAAGTGCTTCTTCACAGTCACCGTCCGAATCCTTTATTATGTCTTCAAGCATCATGGCATAGTAATCTGTTTTTGTCTGTATGACCTCGCTCGAATCCATGTCAACTATCTGTCTGTTTCTGATCATCGCCGTGATCATGAGGGCAGCGGAAGCAAGGAACATCATAACTGCGATTGCAAGGCTGATTTTATTTTGTATAGATTTCATAGCGCAACCTCGTTAGGAAGAAACTATATAAGCATGGGAAAGCTACAGAAAAATTATATCAACTGAAGATGGAACAATCAACTTTTATCTAACAGATATATCTATTGGCACTTTCCCGGTTTTTATGTTAAAATGACTGTCGTGGGTGAATCCCCGGCTCTATGGGGGAAGAGAATTGTCAGCCACCAAAAATATGTTGCCGCAAGGCAGATAGGAGACATTATGGCAGAACAGAGCATTGAATTTCGTTATGATACCCAGCTTCTCATCGAGGGATGCGAGATGGATGAGGACGATTTAAGAGAGTATATCATAAACAATTTCGTCGGCGACAGCTATGCAGGCGGCGGAGACGAGGATCTTATGAAGGTTCACTATCACACCAACGAGCCCTGGAAGATCCTTGAATACTGCAGAACTCTCGGTGAGATCTTTGATATCGTGGTTGAGGATATGGACCGCCAGTCCAGAGGCCTGCAGGGATAAAAAATATTTATAAGATCACAGCTCCACGACAATCATTGTATTGTGTGGAGCTTTTTTAGGTACATAAAAGAGAAAAAAATATGATACACGAAAAGATAAGCATCAAAATGCCCGGATCGGAAGATTACGCGGCACTTTACACATATATTCCGGATCATTCGGATAGCATCGGAATATCAAAGAGGCCGATGATCATTATCTGCCCCGGCGGAGCTTATGACCATACCTCTGACAGAGAGGCGGAGCCCCTTGCGCTTTCCTTTAATTCCTTTGGCTACAATGCGGCGGTTCTCAGATATTCGACAGGCCCGTCAGAATTTCCGATCGCTCTTTCAGAGCTGTCCTTTGCGATAAAGACGGTAAGGGAAAATGCGGAAAAATGGCATGTCGACAGCGATAAGATAATCGTTCAGGGATCCTCCGCGGGCGGTCATCTTGCAGCCTGCATGGGTGTATTCTGGAATTGGGATTTTTTGAATGAAATTATTCAGAAAAAAGAAACCGGCAGTTCTGATCTTCGTGAAATGATCCGCCCGAACGGGCTTATCCTTAATTATCCGGTTATCTCTTCGGAGACCTTTAAGCATCCGGGCTCGGCTAAGAACATCGCCGGGAGCCTTGTAAATGCGGATTCCTTCACGGATGAAAAGGGAATGTCCATAGAAGACTTTCTGTCAGTGGAAAAGAGGGTGACAGAAAATATGCCGCCCTGTTTTATATGGCATACCTTTGAAGACAGAACGGTTCCGGTAGAGAATTCACTTATCCTTGCGGAGAGTCTCTGCAGACATAAGATCAGCACGGAGCTGCATATCTTCCCACACGGCTGTCACGGACTGGGACTTGCAAATGCCCTGACATCAAAGCCCGGAGGAACAGAGATCGAGCCTGATGTTTCCGTATGGCTTCCGCTCGTAAGAACATGGCTTGAAAGAAATTATCCGATATCTACGTATTAATGAAAATACGCCCCTTCCGAAAGCTTAACCGGAAGGGGCGCTGTTATTTCTAAGGTATCATGCTTTTATCTGTGATACAGATTCTTGCTCTGGTAGATAGGCTCGCAGGTCAGATTGACGCCGAGCTTTCTGAACACATTGGTATCTACAGGCGAGAGGATAACGCTGGAATGAACCTCGCAGCCCTTAAGATTCTGGATCTGCTGCATTGCAAGCTCAGCTCTCTCATCGGTGGCGGCACATATGGATAAAGCAATGAGAACCTCGTCTGTATGCAGGCGGGGATTTTTGCTGCCCAAGTGGTTTACCTTGAGATCCTGAATAGGCTCTATGGCGCTTGGTGCTATAAGTTCAACGGCATCATCGATTCCTGCTAAAGTCTTAAGCGCATTGAGGAGCATTGCGGATGATGCACCGAGAAGAGGAGTGGTTTTTCCGGTGACGATGGTCCCGTCCTTGAGCTGCATAGCGGCAGCAGGCTGACCTGTGGTCTCTGCCTTCACGCGCGCACTGCTGACAACCGGTCTGTTATCTACGGTGATGCCGGCCTGCTTCATGAGAAGCTCGATCTTGAGAACCTGGTCGTTGTCAGCATTTCCCTGTCTTTTCTGGCAGAGGGTATTGAAGTATCTTCTGATGATCTCCTGACAGCTTGCTTCCTTGCAGACCTCATCGTCAACTATGCCGAAACCTGCCATGTTGACACCCATGTCAGTAGGTGATTTATAGGGTGATTCGCCCATGATCTTGTCAAACATTGCATTGAGAACCGGGAATACCTCAACATCGCGGTTGTAGTTGATCGTAGTCTCACCGTATGCCTCGAGATGGAAGGGATCGATCATGTTTACATCATTGAGATCTGCGGTAGCTGCCTCATAAGCAAGGTTAACCGGATGTTTAAGAGGAAGATTCCAGATCGGGAAGGTCTCGTATTTTGCATAACCCGCCTTGATCCCGCGCTTGTACTCGTGGTAGATCTGTGAGAGGCAGGTAGCCATTTTTCCGCTTCCGGGGCCGGGAGCGGTGATGACAACAAGAGGCTTTGTGGTCTCGATATAGTCATTCTTTCCGTATCCGTCATCGCTGATGATGAGGGGAATGTTGGAAGGGTAGCCCTCGATGGGATAGTGACGATACACCTTAAGGCCAAGGGATTCAAGCTTTTTCTGATAAGCTGCCGCGCTTGACTGATTTGAAAAATGGGTAAGGCATACGCTTCCCACATAGAGCCCGTAGCTTCTGAACGCATCGATCAGACGGAGCACGTCCATATCATAAGTGATGCCGAGATCCGCGCGGACCTTGTTCTTTTCTATATCCTGAGCTGAGATAACGATAACTATCTCAGCCTCGTCTTTGAGCTGGGTAAGCATTGTTATCTTACTGTCGGGTTTAAAGCCGGGAAGTACGCGTGACGCATGATAATCGTCGAAAAGCTTTCCGCCGAACTCGAGATAAAGCTTTCCGCCGAACGCACCGATGCGTTCCTTGATCTTCTCCGACTGCAGTTTAAGGTATTTTTCGTTGTCAAAACCGATCTTCTCTGTCATATATGCTCCATTCCAAACAGTGTACGATGTACAGCGTAATACCCATACATTTTAAACTTAATTTCACGAGTTTACAAGTAAAATGCAAAAGGTCTTTAACTTTTTTTAAAAAGAATATATACTATGATTTATGGAAATGTATTACAATTATTTGTTTGATATATCGCTTATTTTATCGCTTGTGTTCGTATTTATGTGGCACAAGCATTTTGACGTGCATTTTACCTTGATCTTTGCGTTCATTCCCATAGCAAATATGGGATATATGATGATTGGAAATGCGGAGAGTCTCGAAGAGATTATCATGGGAATCAAAGTCTCGTATATCGGCGGATGCTACCTGACGCTCTTTATCATGATGTGTGTGTTCGACAGATGCAAGATATCGCTTAAGCGATGGGTTCGGATCTCGCTGATGCTTTTAACGGCTATCGTATATTCCACAGTACTTACCGTCGGGAAATATCCGGTATTCTATAAGAGCATTTCCTTTGAAAAAATCAACGGAATAAACATTCTTCACAAAGAATACGGCCCTATGCATACGGTCTTTATGATCCTGGTTGGTGTTCTTATCGTCGCAAGTATTTGGGCGGTTGTATATACGCTCATAAAGAAAAAGGACGTATCCGCCAAAACCATCCGCCTTGTTTTTTTGCCCGAGATGGTGTGTGCTTTTTCTTTCTTCCTCGGACGAAGGATCACAAACAAGATAGACCTTATCCCGCTGGGATATGTCTTTTCACAGGTGGTTTATCTTATACTGGCCGACAGGCTCTGCTTATATGACATTGATGCCATAAATGCCGATTCCATCATGCAGGCGGGATATAAGGGATTTGTTTCCTTTGATTTCAGAAAGCATTATCTCGGCTGCAACGATACGGCTCTGAAGTTTATGCCGGAGCTAAAAGATATCAAGGTCGACAGCCATATGAGAAAGAGCGGGTTTTTCAAGGAAACGGCACTCAAATGGATCGAAGAATTCCGCAACAACGAGCGTAAGAGCAAGTTTTTCTACCGGCGTGATGACAGGGTTTATCTTGTCGATATCGACTATCTTTTCGACGGGAAAAAGAAAAGGGGATATTGTCTCAGCATTACCGATGATACAAAGAACCAGAATTACATAGATCTTATCAACAGGTTCAACGGAAAGCTTCGCGATGAAGTCGAGGAAAAGACCAACCATCTCATAGAGATGCACAACAAGCTTATCATGGGTATGGCGGCCATGGTCGAGAGCAGGGACAACTCCACCGGCGGACATATCAAGCGTACAAGCGAGTGCGTCAGGATCCTGATCGACGAGATCCTTAAGAAAGATGAGCTTGAGCTTACGGAAGAATTCTGCAAGAATATAATCAAAGCGGCACCCATGCATGATCTCGGAAAGATCGCGGTCGATGACGCCATCCTTCGCAAGAAAGGAAGATTTGAGCCCTGGGAATATGAAAAAATGAAGCTTCATGCACCGGAGGGCGCAAAGATCATCCGCGAGATCCTGAAAGATACGGATGACGAGGCTTTCCGCAAAATTGCAATAAATGTTGCAAATTACCATCACGAGCGCTGGGACGGATCGGGTTATCCCGAGGGACTCAAAGGAGAAGATATTCCACTCGAGGCCCGTATCATGGCGATCGCAGATGTATATGACGCACTTGTCAGTAAGAGGGTTTATAAGGACAGCATGTCCTTTGAAGAGGCAAACAGGATAATCATGCTGGGCATGGGAAATCAGTTTGACGAATCACTGAAACAGTACTATATCAGCGCAAGACCTAAGCTCGAGAAGTACTATAAAAGCCTGGAGGGAGCTTCATAGGCCTCTGACGGTACCGGCGAATAATTGGATAGTATCCGGGAAATCCCGGGTATAAAGGAGAAGAGATGGAAAAGAAAAATACAAGTCTGCTTACAACGATCATTCTGGCTGTGGTTACGGGAATATATACAGTCCTTGTCTGCACGGTTAATAAAGCACCGGTCGGGCCGGAAGGCACGAGTGTCGGTTTTTCATCGATGAATAAGGCATTTGCGGATGCGATAGGCTTCAGCCCTCTGTGGGATAAGATCACCGATGTGATGATGATCGCAGCAATACTTGCTGCAGTGAGCTTTGTGGTTCTTGGCGTCATGCAGCTTGTTAAGAAAAAGAGCGTTTTGAAAGTGGATAAAGCGATACTTGCACTTGCTGCGGTATATATTGTGGTAGTGGTTCTCTATGTATTCTTTGACAAGGTTCCGATCAACTACCGCCCGATAATAATGCCGGATGAGACTTCGCCGGAAGCATCGTTTCCTTCGACCCACACTCTTGTGATCTGCACTATTCTCTCAACTGCGATCGTTGCCTGGGACAGAGTTTTTTCCGACAAAAAAACGATCTGCAATATACTTAAGATCGCCGCTATAGCGGTTATGGTGATCGGTGTTGCCGGGCGCATCATAGCGGGTGTTCACTGGATAACGGATATCATTGCGGGACTCCTTTTTTCAGCAACTCTTACAGCTGCGTATGTAACGGCACTTGACATCATTGATCAATAAAAACTGACATAAATTGATAAAATAGTTTATCACCGTGTCATTTTTTTACAAAAAAACGGCCTCAAGGGGTTATCTTCTCATACTTTCTGCCGATATACAGAGTAGAAACAAGGCTGCAAAAGGAATCGCAGCCGCAATGAGAACCGTTTTTATCATTACAGACGGTTCCGGGCACCGGAATAAGCCAAGGATGGCAGGGAGGTAGCATTGCAGTTTATGGAGAAAACAGTCTTTATCGAGTAGAAGCAGTGACCGCTTCTTCACTTCTTAAGAGAACAAACGAGGACGGCAGACAGAACAGCCGCAGTAATGACCGCGAAGATTCCAAAGAAAAGAAGAGCGGAGGGTTTGCAGATCTTTTGATCGATGCGGCAGACAAGAACAAAGAATCCAGGAATGTAAGGGTTCGCACGACCGGATACACCAGAGCCGGTGTTCCTTCGGAGTTTTATCTCAAGATGCGGGATTACACGTATCAGAAATAACAGGGATGGCAGACAAATATCTGCCTCCCTTTTTTTGTTATGATTTTGTTGCACCGGTCGTGGTATAATGATAATCCAAGGGTCAAAATTCAAAATGCGAGTTATGCTTGCATAAACGAGCACACCACAGGAGATAGCACATGAGCGGAAAAAAAGAACAGGTATTTGATGAAAACCAGATCAAGCAGAGAGTTGAAAACCTCACGGTAAATCACGAGGATTTCATGACAAAACCGGAGGAGCTGGCAGAAAAAACTCTTGCGAAGCAGAGCGTCGAACAGGCATTGCTCGACAACCGGATGATAGAGGCTGCGCTTAAAGATGCGGAGACCTATAATATCGACGCCTCAAAAAAGGCTGTGCTCCAATCGATAAAAGGGCGCAATCTCTCACATATCCTGCTAAACAATCATCGCTACCGCAGTGACAGCGACGAGATGACAGCGGTAAAGGACGCTCTCAAGGATCTTGCCGATGAGCTCGAAAAACCTCTTGAATTTACAGAGATTGAGGTTGAAGCCGAAAATCCTGAGCTTACGGTAGATGAGAGAAAAAAAGCTCTCCACCCTGCTTGGGAAAATACAAAGAAAATATTTAATATAGAGGAGCGCTATACGGAGGCGATAAGGGCCTGCACAAAGTATCTCAAGGCTAAAACGCCCGAATCCGAAAAGGGCATAGAACGCTATAAGCTCGTACGGGACAACAGGCAGAATCTGCTCAATGAGCTCAACCACTTAAAGAACGCCAAGCAGCTTGTCTGGAGAGGCTACATCGGAAAAAAACCTGTCACTCCCAGAGAGCTTATTCTTGAGGAAAAGGAATATGTTTCCAAGAATAAGTATGTCAGTGCAAACCAGAAAAAAATATATGATAATTTTGACCGTAATTTAAGGTCCTATTTCAACATCTACAGCAGATACGAAAATGACAAGCATAAGCTGACCAAGGAGGGACATTTCCTTCTCGATGTTTTCGATCGCGAGGCTCTTCCCGATGCCCTGGTAGATAAATTCGGAACGAAGAAAGAGGATAAAGAGCGTGCGGCAAAAATGATGAACAGCTTCTGGAAGGCTCTTACACGTTTTGAGGAGAACAGGATCCAGACCGTTACCATTCATGTCGGAGAAGACACCTTCAGTCTTTTTCAGAGGGAAGACAATACTCTGGATCTCATATTTTTCAGGGTGGATGTAGACGGCACGGGCGAGAGAATGGACCAGACTGTTATAAAGAATCTCGGGGTTTCCGCCAGAAAGCTTGCTGCCGTTTTCGGAAAAAACATGATCGAGCACGAGGATATCTTTGGAAAAGCTCAGACTTCGAAGATCCTGGAATATACAAAGGATGTCAAGGAGAATTCCGATCTGAACGAAAGCACAGACGCTGCCGATATAGGAGTGAGCGTTCTCGTTAAGAGACTCGGCCTTACAAACATTGATTTTACAAATATCCCTGCGGGCGAGATCCTTGAAAAAGCAAAACAGCTCGATTCAAAAAAGCTTACGGAAGAGCAGGTTAAGCAGTGGGTTAAGGATTATGAGTACGGCGATAAGGAGCAGAAGAGAAAAGAACGCGATAAGAAGCTGACTGAGAAGAGAGATGAGAAGGATATCATTGATGTATTTGCAGCGCTTGATAATGAGAAATCTGTCGACGAGACGCTGAAGGAGGAAGAGGAGAATGAAAAGCTTCAGGAACTCAATGAAGAATTGAACGAAGAGCTCATGGAAAAGGGCGGAAAAGAAATAATTGATGACGAAGTCAATAAAGCCCGGGAAGAAGAGATCAAGAAAAGAGAGCTCAAGGCTATAGAAGAAGAAATGGGTTACGGCCCCGTAAAACTGGAAGATTTCCAGAAGAGCCTCGAGATCAGAAATGACTGGGAGAAGCAGATAAACGATGTGGCTTCCGCATATAAGGCTGAAGTAGATAAAGTACGCGAGGAACAGAAAAAGAGCGCTGAACCGATTACCAAAGAGATCAATAAACTTAAGGAAGAGCAGCAAAAGGCCATTCAGACTGCAAACGAGACAAAGCTTTCGCTTTTATCCGAGGTTGAAAAAGCCGGGGAACAGATAAAGGGAAAATTAGACGAGCTCTCCAAGGAGTACGATAAAAAGCTAAAGGAGCACGATAAGAAGAAAAAGTCAAAAGAAACCCAGGATCAAAAACTGGTGGAAGCTGCCAAGTTCACAGCCGCTTCAGCTGAGATCTTTGATGAGTTTCAGGCTGAGATGGACAGGATAGATGCGCTTCTTATATCCGAAAGCAAGGAAGAGAAGATTACCGAGAAAGAGGCTGACGATCTGAAAGAAGCGGCAGCCCGAAAGTATCTTGCGCAAAAAAATGACCTTACCGAAAAGTATGAAAAAGTCAATGCCGATTTTGACAAGGAACCGGAAGAACTTAAGGGTATGCGGGAGGAGATCGACAGGCTTTCCGCTGAGCTGACAAAATCGGAAGAAAGCCGCGCAAGTATCGAAAACTCCACCGACGAAGAGCTGAAAAAAATAGACGAAAAGATTAAGGAACAGGAACTCCTGCTCACGACTGTAAACATCAGCTTTGACACAAAGATCTCAGAGATTGAGTCCCAAGGACTGGTCAAAGAAAACACACTAAAGACCGGGATGGAGAATGAGCTGTCACTTTTCGATGACTGGATCGAATACCGCCGTCGTACACAGAATGCGGAAAACTCGCTTGGGTATGAAGAATGGAAGACCTATCAGAAAGAGACTTATGAAAAGAGGGAGGCAGAGCGCAAACTAGCCGAGGAAGAAGACAAGAAGGAAAAAGAAAAGATCGCTTCATACCGCAATCTTGTCCTCGATATAAAGGAACTTGAAGAAAAGGATCTCTCATCGACCACATCCGAGAAAGTAAACGGACTTGATACCCTCAATCTGCTTAAACACAGGGAAAAAATAGTTAAGCAGGGAAAGCTTGACAAGCTGATAATCCGCACGGAAAAGGTCGAGAAGAAAGCAAACGAGGAGCTTGATAAGAAAGTCGAGCTTCAGGCCAGTCAGGCTAAAAAGCAGCTTGAAAGCGTGAATGCTCAGCTTAAGGAGTGCGAGAGGCTTAAAGAAGCTGAGGAGAATAAGACCTTCAGCCTTCTTGATGAGCAGACCTATGCGATCGGAAAGATTGAAAAGGAGCAGAAATATCTTTCAGACAAGATAGGTATGCTCTCTTTGGAGTACGAAGAAAAGTATAAGCAGTATACGGAATACCTTCAAAGCCCTGAGGTCCAGAGAGAAAAAGCGCAGGAGACTGCCAAATATCTTTCTGCGCTGGAGGAATTGGAGAATAGCTATTTAAACGAGCAGAACAAGTTAGATGCCGAACACATTTATGATGAAGATCAGAGACAGCCGGAGGAAATGGAAAGGGATCTTCTGGGACTTCTTGAGGGAGACTTCATAAATAAAAGGGCCGAAATAGAGAATGAGTTTGCAAGAAAGAGCGAGAAATGGGCACAGGAATCCCTTGAACTTCGGACTCTTCGCGAATACATCGAGAAGCTTACCGCGGATGTGGCGGATCTTGAAACAACCCGCAAACAGCATGTTGCGGAATACGAGAAGATCGACCGCCTTTATAAGGAGGATGTTCTATCACGCAATGAGATTATAAAACAGCTAGAGAATGAGCAGCTTGAACTCAGAAAGACAATAGAGGCAAACAGAAGGCTCAAGGAGCAAAAGGAAGCCGAAGCGAAAAAGGAGCAGAAAAAACAAGAGGAAAAAGAGAAGGCAATACAGGAAGGCAGGGAGTGGTCCGAAGACGAACTGGCCCTCAAGGATTTTATTGCGGACTTTATCTATTCGAGCAAGACCTGGGACATGGACAATGAGACCGTGCCGGGAGAACGTATCTGGAATCTGATCAAAAAGAATCAGAACATTATCGGAAAGCTTGCGGCAAATAAGCAAAAAGCCACCAAAATGCTTATGGACATGGTCTCAAAGCTTCCGACAGACCTTATCGGGATTTCCAAGGAGGACATAGCTGAAAATGTCGGAAAAGTAGTAGGCTTTTTGAACGACATGGCACTTCAGGAAGTAAATAAGCGCGCAAAGGAGATCGAAGAGCGCGACAAAGCCCGTGAGGAATTTAAAAAGAACGAAGAAAAAAGAAGGCTTGAATGGGAAAAGAGACAGGCCGACCGCCGAAAAGAGTGGGAGTCAAAAAAGGCGGAGAGGGACGCAAAACAGGAAGAAGAGTTTAACAAGTTCCTCGAGGAACATAAGGAGCTTTCCGAGCTTTCCGCAGAGGAGAAGAGAGCGAAATTTAAATCCCATAAGGAAGGCAAGAAGACCGTAGACAATATCTCGAATATGTTCAGCGGAATTGCCTCCTTCTTCTTTGGTGCTGCGAAGGAAGAAAACAAGGAAGAGAAGAAGGACGAGAAAGATTTTACTCTTGAGGAGGAATTTAAAGAGGAGGAATTTGTCGAGAACAAATACGAGGATCCCTCATATTATGAGGATCTTGCCTTCAAGAAAATGAACGACGAATCCCGGATCAGAGTAGGTATCGGCATTGCAACGAATGTTGATTTTAAAGAGCTTGGGGATATGCAGGAGAAGATCGACGAGCTTATTAAGACCGAAAAGGAGATAGAGGAGAAGGTACACTTACAGCTCCGTGAGGTACAGAAAAAGCTTTCAAAAGCCATAAAAAAACAGCTTGGCGGAAGCAAAAAGGAAGAAAAGATCAAGAAGGTTGATTATTACCGCGAAAAAGGAATTTCCAAGGAAGAACGTGCAAATCGCATTGCGGCGGGAAATGATGAATTGGAAAAGATGCTTCAGAATGCAATGAGCGGAAAGGAAGGACAGGGCCAATACCTCAGAAATATTCTTTCCTCATATCTTTCAGAGTCAAGCGTTTTAGACCTGCGCTCCATGCTCTCATCGGCAATAAGGAACGCTAAGCCTGCAAAGCTTTCTGATAACTCTTCGGAAGAACAGAAGAACAAAGCAATCTCGTCCTGGCTCGGAGGTCTCTTCAAGGGAGCCGGACCGCTTCTTCAAAAGACTCTCCAGGGCATACCGGAAAATATGATACCCAAGGGACTTGAGGAAGCCTTCAGCGATATGAAGGACAACCTTGCATCAATACCCGACGAGATCGTCGAGGCTCAGCTTCTTGCCATGATCGAGCGCTCGGAAGGAGCAATAGAATCCATCGAGATAAAAAAATCTCTCGGAGCAGCCTCAGTCGGACAGGCTTTTTTGTGTACGGTACATACAAGGGATAATAAAGAAAAGGAGGTCGTAATAAAGCTCCTTCGTCCCGATGTCCGTAACCGTATGCTACGCGAAGAGAAGATTCTTAGAAAATGCGCTGTCGCTGCCGGAGACGGAATGCTTCGCACCTTTGAAGGACAGATGGAGCGCATACGGGAAGAACTTGATCTTACAATAGAGGCAAGAAACTGTGAAAGAGGAGCCATCTACGACCTCGAAGATAATAATGTCAGCTCAATGAAGGTCAGCCGTATTGTAGAACCAACGGTTAATTCACTCATGGTTGAAAGAGCCTCCGGAGATACCGTGACGGGCGTCCTTCGCAAAGCTAAAAAACAGAAGGAAGACTGCCTTAAGGAATATTATGTCTATGACAAGGACGGAAATCTTGAGATGGACGGAGCTCATCCAAAGCTTAAAATAACCGTTGGTGATGCACATATCCAGAGTGCCAGAACGGAGCTTTCAAACAGGCTTAAGACACTTCAGAGGCAGCAGAAAATGTTGGTTGACCTCGCTGAAAAATGGGTTAGTGAGGCCGTGTTCGGAAATGGATTCTATCATGGAGATCTACACTCCGGAAATATTATGATGGATTCACGATCACTGACAGTTATTGACTTTGGTAATGCAACCCAGCTGACAGAGTATCAGCGTGAGAAGGTTACTCAGCTTCTTCTTGCGGCTGCCGCAGGAAGCGGAACCGATTTCCTCGAGGGCTTCGAAGGACTTATAAGCGAAGCTTCTAAGGAACTGCTTGCCACTAAGAGAGAGGAACTGCTTGAAGTATTCAGGGAAGTTATGCATTTGGGAGATGCAAGAAGCGCTGCAATGAGGATCGGAGCTGCTCTTGTCAGAGCTCAGAAGCTGGGATTTGAACTTCCCGGATCAATATATGGATTCCAGCAGTGCCAGATGAGAATCCAGAATACCATTGATGAATTCAACAAAGAGATCAAGGATCTTCAGTATGCGATGGCAAAGCTGAAAGCAGCTGACGGTGAGTCCAAATTTGACATCGGCAAAAAATATGCGAAAGAGAGTGCACGAAGAGTCAGAATTGCAGCAATGTTCACATTGATTCCTGCGGAATCCGAAGATTTCCGCACGCTTCTTAAGGATACTACCAAAGAAGGAAGAAATGCCGTAGAATCCCTGTTTGATTCAAAGCTTCTGGGCATTCATGATATGCTCGGTTTCAGCTTTACTGAGCTGCAGACGATCATGACCTCTGAGGATAGCATAAAAATGTTTATCCAGCAGAATAATCTGGAGTATGTTTTTGAAGGAAGTACTTTGTTTAATGATATGAAGGAATTCGTTGATGCTCAGGATGATGAAGCTAAGAAGGCTGCCTATGATAAGTTTAACAGAAAATACAGAATGTATGATATCGAGGGGGCGCTGAAGGAGCTTCATAAAGCCCAGGATAACGGAGAGCCTGAAGATGTTCTCAAGAGACATGAAGACAATGTTATAAGTGCGATCGGAAAGGTTAAGGAATCATTTTTCAACGTTAAACGTCGGGGTGATGCAAAGGAAAAGGAAGAACTTAAGGCCCTTCAGCAGGCAGATCCGAAGAAGAAATTCGACGAAAAGAAATACAATGCGGAAAACTGCTACGGAGATGATTTTGAAACTCTTATGAAGCCTATAAAGGAAAACCTTAAGAATAAAACACTCAAGGCACAGGCAGAGGCTGAGTTCAAGGTATACTTCGAGGATGAGAAATTCGGCGCAAAGCTTAAAACAGCATTTGATGCATACTATGATGCACTCGAGAAAAATCAGGATGATGTTACAAAAGAGAGACTCCTGGACGGGCTCATAGAAGCACTTCGCATGCCGACAATTACGAGACTGTACGAGGCCGAACGTCTGAAAAAGGATGAAGCTGATGTCGACAATTCCGATCCCGATGATTTCCTCACCGTAATGCAGTATGTCATCAGCGCAAAGTGGCAGACCGCCTTAAAGTACCTGAGCCTCAAGAAAGCTATCCGCTCCGCATGGGTAATAAAGGAAGACTTGGACGGCAGAAGACTTTCCTTCTGGGATCTTGTAAAGATCGTAAAGGGATAATAAAAATCTGCAGGGCGACACAATGTTTCGCGCATGCGGTGTGGATGTATATGGTCATACCGGAGCATGCATTAGCTGGGCCTATATCCAGGACGAAAGCATCGGCGTTCGCCCTGCATTATACATTCAGTTATAAAATGCTGTAAATATCCGAACCGGGAAGAACCTGATTATTTCCGGTCATTGACGAAAGGAGAGTTATTTGCAATAATCTATTTGCCATCTGTTCATAGTGAGTACGGGTGAAACCGTATTGCTCTTGCCACTCTTTTTCATTGCGTAGGCTAAGCGGTGCGACTAAGGGCAGCAGATGGTTTTGATAATAAATCCGGGAGCATGTATCATGAAAATAGCAGCATACAATTACAGGGATTTTGACGAAGCCTTTTATTTTGAAAAATTCGGAAAACAGTATGACGTGGAGATCGTCCCGATCAGAGAAGCCCAGACTGTGGAAAATGCAGCTCTTGCCGAGGGTTGTGAGGGCGTATCGATCATCACACAGCCTGCTACCGAAGAGATAATAGCGGCATGGAAAAAAGCCGGAGTAAAGCACATCTCTACACGAACCATTGGTTATGACCACATTGATCTCGCGGCGGCGAAAAAATACGGCATGCTCGTAAGCAACGTTACCTACTCAACAGGCAGTGTTGCCGACTATACAGTAATGCTGATCCTTATGGCTCTTCGCAGAATGAAATCAATTATCAAGCGCGCCGAAGGAATGGACTACTCTCTTCCCGGAAACATAGGACGTGAGATAAAGGATCTCACTGTCGGCGTAGTAGGAACCGGCAAGATCGGAACCCATGTGCTCAGGAATTTAAGCGGCTTTGGCTGCAGGCTTCTCGCTTACGATCCATACCAAAACCAGGAGGCCGCTTCACTCGCTGAATATGTTACTCTTGATACGCTCTTTGAAAAAGCAGATGTCATTACCTTCCACACACCTGCTACAGAGAGTAGCTTCCATATGGTAAATGCGGAGTCCATGAAAAAAATGAAGGACGGTGTTGTCATAATCAACACCGCCCGTGGCAGTATAATTGATACACCCGCATTTTTAGATGCCCTCGAATCCGGTAAAATCGGCGCAGCTGCGCTTGATGTTATCGAAAACGAACTTGGTATTTTCTACGGCGATTACAAATACAAAAATATCGCCCATCGCGAAATGTCCATTCTCAAGGATCTTCCAAATGTCCTTATGCTCCCGCATATGGCATTCTACACAGAGAACGCCATATCAGATATGGTCGAGCATTCGATCGTGCATATCCTTGAACACGACGGAAACATCATAAGCTGAACCGGTGTGCAAAGAGTCGCTTGCGACTCTTTTTTTTGATAAAATTCGGAGCAAAAAGATATTGTATAAACACAATATTTGATATACAATCAAAGAAAATGCTGGAAAACGGTTTCTGAATATACATAAAGCGAGGTGCAAATAATGCGGGATTACGGAAAGATTAAAGACTGGTCACTGGACTTAAATGAAATCACGATACAGTTTGAAAGACAGAAAATGATAGTCACCGTGCTTACGGACGAGATCATCAATGTTTTTGTTCCGACATGGTCGGAGGAACACAGATCAAAGGCTATCGAAGAGGAAGATTATGACAGGATAGCAGAAAGAGGTTACAGCATCGATGTAACCCAGGGCGGCGAAGATATCCTTACCGTTACTACAGCTGCGCTGAAGGTCAATATCGGCGACGGCGGATATGTAGATTTTTATGACCTCAAAGGAAATGCTCTTTCTCTTGAATACAGAGGGGAGAGGAAATCCCGCAAGATCCTCAATATGTGGGACATGGAACTCCTTAAGGCTGAGGGGCATGATATTTCTTCATACACAGAGTCCGCAAAACCCGTTGAGGATGTCCGCGTGGTCGGAGGAAACGAGCCGATCTATGGTCTCGGTGACAAGAGCGGCCTTCTCGACAAGAGAAGCTATGAGTATGAAGGCTGGAACTCTGACGATCCGTCGGCTCATACGGAACAGTTCCGTTCTCTCTATAAATCAATTCCTTTCCTTATCTGCAAGAAACCGGCGGGTGCATACGGTCTCTTCTATGACAACACCTTCCACACCTATCACGATCTTGCAAAGGAAAACCCGGAGTATATGGTATACTCTGCCGATGACGGAAATCTTGACCTGTATTTTATCGGTGGCGGGACTATACCAATGGTTATCGGAAACTATACGCTCCTTACAGGCCGGGCACCGCTTCCTCAGCTCTGGACACTCGGATATCACCAGTGCCGCTGGGGCTACAGATGTGCAAAGGATATAGCCGAAGTGGCAGAAAAGTTCCGTGAGCTTGACATTCCCTGCGAATCCGTTCAGTACGACATCGATTACATGGACGGATACAGAGTGTTTACCTGGGATGAAGCAAATTACGGTTTTCAGGGTGAGCTTATCGGGGAGCTTGCCAAGAAGGGCTTTAAGAGTGTCATTAATACCGATCCCGGCACTAAAGTCGAGGAAGGGTATTTCATGTATGAAGAGGGAAAGAACAAGTACTTCTTCAGGACTGCAGATGACTCGGCAGACTATGTGAATGCAGTATGGCCCGGTGATGCAAACTATCCCGATTTCGGACGCAAAGAGGTACGCGACTGGTGGGGAGAGCACATCGCAAAAATGATGGACGATAAGAAGATCATGGGTTTCTGGAATGATATGAACGAACCCGCGAGCTTCAACGGGCCGCTTCCTCTTGATGTGATCGGACATGACGGAGACAGAAAGACCACTCACAAAGAACTCCACAATGTTTATGGACATTTCATGTCAAAGGCTACCTACGACGGATATAAAAAGCACAGCGGGAAGAGACCTGTTGTGATAACCAGAGCCTGCTACAGCGGAACCCAGAAGTATTCTGCCATCTGGACCGGGGACAACCAGAGCCTATGGTCGCATCTTCAGATGATGATACCCCAGCTCTGTACCCTGGGAATGTGCGGCTACCCAATAGCAGGCGTGGATATAGGCGGATTCGGAGGAGATACGACTCCGGAGCTTCTCTGCCGCTGGATAGAGGCTGCGGCTTTTTCCACATTTTTCAGAAATCATTCGGCTAACGGAACGATCCGTCAGGAGCCCTGGCAGTTCGGGGAAAAGGTTACCGATATCTACAGGAAGTATGTAAAGCTGCACTACAGATTCCTGCCCTATATCTATGATCTTCTTCATGAGGAGCAGGAGAACGGTCTTCCCGTAATGCGACCTCTTGTCATGCATTATGAGGACGATGCGGTCACGCATAACCTTAATGATGAGTATCTTGTCGGAGAGAAAATGCTTGTTGCTCCCGTTGTCAATCCGGGAGAGACGATCCGCAAGGTATATCTTCCCGAGGGAACCTGGTACAGTTTCTGGACAGGAGAGAAGCATGAGGGAAGAAGGTACTTCCTCGAGGAGGCTCCGCTCGACCATATGCCCATATATATCAAGGCCGGAAGCGTAATTCCGGTTTATGAGGAAATGTCCTATGTCGGTGAAAAACCCTTTGACCGCATAACTCTTCTTGCAACGCCCGAAGGAGGAAGCACTCTCCACTATCAGGACGGCGGTGAGGATTTCTCCTACCTCAAAGGAAATTACAATCTTTACAGCTTCAGCGTTGATACGAACGGGGAGCTTTCATATGAGATGAAGAATGAGGCGGAAACTGTTCCGCAATATGATATGTTCAGGGTAGTTGTCGTCTGATGGTAAGAAGCACGCCCGGACCTTTGTTTCTCTGTAAAAAAAATATATAGTTTTTTGTGCTTTTTTGCTCGTTTACTATAAGAGGTTTCTTTGCTAAAATTAAGGAAACCTCTTTTTTTATAGGAGCGGATTATGGACTCAATAGTTGCATACACAGATGAAATTGACGATTTGGAAGAAGCAGCGAAAGAGATTTTTTCACAGACTGCCGGATTTGAATTTAAAAAGAACAGTCTTGCGATAGTAATGGCTGAGGATGAGACTGACTATCCCGAGCTGTACCGTCTTCTGTCAGTGCGGTGGAGCTTCCCTGTTATCGGCTGCACAGCCCTTTCGCTTATCCTTGGCGAGCAGGGATATTGCGGAACGGGTATCTCGGTAATGATACTTTCCGCAGATGACTGTAAGTTTGAGGCCGGTGTTACGGATGCGCTCAGCACGGACAATTATGCCGGCATGATCAGAAGCCTCTATGAGAGAACGCAGACAAAGCTTGGCGAGGAAGTTAAGCTTATCATTTCCTATGGCGTGATCGTAACTCAGGAGGACAATGTATCCGGGGACGATGTTGTGATGACGCTTGATAAGGTAAGCGGACATAAACCGATATTCGGCGGGCTTGCATCGGATGGCTTCAACTTCACGGAGAGCAGAGTATTTTTCAATGACAAGGTTGTAAAAAACGGGCTGGTATTTGCTCTGGTTTCCGGAAATATTAAGCCCATCTGGATATGTCGCAACTCCATTACCAACAAGGCTAATTTCTCCTACGAGATCACGAAATCAGAAGGCAATCAGGTATTTCGGCTTGGAGGCGGCTCGTTCATCGAGACTATGAAGAAAGCTCAGTTCCAGGTTGACAAGACTAATGTAATGGGCGACTACCTGCTCTCACCCTTTGTTGTCACCATAACGCAGCCTGACGGCGAGACGGTTGAGGTTTCGAGAAACCTGTCCGTTTTAAACCACGAAAAAGGAAGCGGGATCTTTTTAGGGGGAATGCCGGAAAGATCATATCTCGGAATCGGGATCATCAGCCGGGACGATGTGCAGAATTCGGTTAACGATGCGCTGGAAACTATTGTCCGTGAGATAAACCTGGACAGTGAATATAAATACAAAACTTTTTTATGTGTTACATGCGCTGCCAGATTCCTTGCACTTGCAAGCAATCTTAAAGCAGAGGGCGAGACTTGCAGAGATCATCTCCCCGAAGGGTTTTCGCTCCAGGGAATGTATGCGTATGGAGAGTTCTGCCCCGTGAAGGGAAAGACAACCGGAAAAGACTACAACATGTTCAATAACTTCACCTTTGCTATATTAGCTATTTAGACGGTAAAAAGGTAAATAATTACCGGGAGGTGCCCATGGCAGAGGACATTTCCGCCAGCGAGAGAGAAGAACTGGAAAATCTGCGGATCGAAAACAAAAAGCTTAAGAGGGAAGTAAAGCATATCACAAAGGATAACGAGCTTCTTCGCATTGCCAACGAGCAGGCAGGCAATACGATGGCTTTTATCCAGAGCGAGAACTCCCGCCAGATCTTCTATATCAAGCAGCTTCTCAGAACAATTCCATATCTTCTTGTAATGACGGATGATAATCTTCAGACCGTTCTTATTTCTGATATCTATTTTCGGCTCGGAGCCTATGACCGCGATAAGATCGAGGCCGGCATTCACTTAAGAGAGGCTTTTATCGGCGTGCTTACTCCGGAACAGCTGGATAATCTCATAGACGAAAGCGAAGCGGTGCTGCATGGAGAGGTATCGGTGCCCTATCTGATAAGGTGTGATGTACTCGGCATGCTTTGGGATTTCCAGGTTAATATCCGGCCGATGACAATAGACGGGAAGGTCATGGGACTGAACATCATGTTCATCAACATGACCGAAGCGATAAACGCCAAGGAGCAGGCCGAAGCGGCGGACCGCGCAAAGAGCAATTTCCTTGCAAACATGTCACATGAGATCAGGACGCCGATCAATGCCATTCTCGGAATGGATGAGATGATCTTAAGGGATGTCCGGAAGGATGATCTTGACATCATATCGTACGCGGAGGACATAGAAAGCGCCGGAAGGACTCTGCTTGCACTGATCAATGAGATCCTCGATTTCTCGAAGATCGAGGAAGGAAAGATGGAAATCGTGCCGGTTCATTACGAGACCTCCATGATGATAAACGACCTTGTCAATATGGTTAAGCCGCGGGCTTCAAAGAAAGGGCTTGCCTTTGAGACTGTGATCGGGGGAGAGGTCCCGAGAGTATTAAAGGGCGATGATATCCGCATAAAACAGTGCATAATGAACATTCTCACCAACGCGATCAAGTACACGGATGAAGGTTCGGTGAAATTCAGGATCGCCTTTGAAAACATTGATGAAGATCATGTGATCATGAAGGTGGATGTTAAGGATACCGGAATCGGAATGAAGAAAGCCGATCTCGATAATCTGTTTTCACCCTTCAAGAGGATCGAGGAGAACAGAAACCGCACAATAGAAGGCACAGGTCTCGGAATGAGCATCACCAAGCAGCTTCTTGCTCTTATGGGAAGCGAGCTCAAGGTGGAAAGCACCTACGGTGAAGGCTCGGAATTCTCTTTCGAGATAAAACAGCGCGTTATAAAGGGCGATATTCAGGACACTGTTCAGAGAAGCGGCAGATATGGCGGAGAAAGAAGAGCTTCCTACAAAGAGATGTTCCATGCGCCCGATGCAAGGATCCTTGTGGTGGATGATACTCCGATGAATCTTAATGTGATCAAGAAGCTACTGGCGAGGACAGAACTTAAGGTAGAAACGGCGGAATCCGGAATTGAGGCGATCGAGATGGTTGCCAAGATTCATTACGATATGATCTTTATAGATCACATGATGCCGAAGATGGACGGAATCGAGACGCTGAGGGCTATGAAACGCATGCCATGGGCGAGGGATACGATTTATGTGGCATTAACCGCAAATGCGATATCGGGAGCAAGGGAGAAATATTTGGAAGCCGGTTTTTCCGATTATCTCTCAAAACCGGTTGAACATAAGCTCCTTGAAAAGATGCTTATCAATTATCTTCCCAAGGATAAAGTCACACTATTATAAAAATTTTTAGATTTTTTATATAATAATCCGAAAAGTATGATACAATATATTTTGCAGTTCGTATAACAGACAATTCTTTAAAATGAAGGTATTGAAAGGAGTTTGAAAAATGGGACTTATTAAAGCAGCAATAGGCGCGCTGAGCGGACAGCTTGCAGACCAGTGGAAAGAGTTCTTCTACTGCGATGCGATCCCCGCAGATGTACTCGTAGTTAAAGGTCAGAAGAGAGTGACCGGAAGATCCTCCAACACAAAGGGTGAGGACAACATCATTTCCAACGGATCAAGGATCGCCGTTAACAATGGTCAGTGTATGATCATCGTTGAGTCAGGTAAAGTTGTTGAGCTTTGCGCTGAGCCCGGTGAATTCACCTATGATTCCGGAACGGAGCACTCCTTCTTTGATGGCGGAAGCCTTGGAGAGAACTTTGTAGGATTCTTCAAACAGTTTGGCGATCGTTTCACATTCGGCGGACAGCCCGGCAAGGATCAGAGAGTTTACTTCTTCAACATCAAGGAGATCATCGGCAATAAGTACGGAACTCCCAGACCGGTTCCTTTCAGAGTTGTAGACCAGAGAGCCGGCATCGATATCGATGTATCCGTTAAGTGCTTTGGTGAGTACAGCTATAAGATCAGCAACCCCATGGTATTCTATACGAATATCTGCGGTAACGTTACCAACGATTATAAGAGAAGCGAGATCGACGGACAGTTAAAGAGTGAGTTCCTTACAGCTCTTCAGCCCGCATTCGCAAGGATTTCCGAGATGGGAATCAGATATTCCGCAGTTATGGCTCACACCCAGGAGCTTGCAGACGCTAT
>JAEEGL012153432.1_pt1 | contig 25391 bp, 23 predicted proteins | sample 9134231 | NCBI WGS metagenome assembly JAEEGL01 (sample SAMN16246548, study PRJNA631951) | gut metagenome | biome: gut microbiome; feature: rumen; material: fiber-attached | host: Bos | place: Iran: Karaj | collected 2018-10
AGCATCGATCCCGATCAGCTTTACAGCGGCGAAGTCACCTTCACCGTTGACTGCGGCCTTGTCTGCGTGGTATTCGTCGACAACGGCGACGGCACCTACACCCGTCTCGTCTGCACCGACGCCGACGACGCGCACAGCTACACCGTGACCGTCACCGACGCCGACGTTGATATCGTGATCGTCGTTCGCGGCGACACCAACCTCAACGGTAAGCTCGAGACTGCCGACTCCACTCTCGTCAAGAGGGCGGTTGCCGGCCTCACCCCGCTTTCCGGCGATACCGCGGCGATCAAGATGCTTGCCGCCGACGTCAACTTCTCCGGCACCCTCCAGACTGCCGACTCCACGTTGATCCTCAGGGCGGTCGCCGGTCTTGCACCCTTCGCCTGGTGATCTCAACCTGCAAACCGACAAAAGGGCTGCTCCGCAAACGCGGAGCAGCCCTTGTTTTTTCCCGTATCGGGATCGTCCTTTCGGGTTTTATTTTTTCCTGTGCTTTTTGCCTATCAGCACGCCTGCGGCAACGCCCAGAGCCGCGGCGGAAACGCCTGCGATGATCACGGCGGCAAGAGGAAAGCCCCCTTCCCTGCCCGGCGCTTCATCCCCGGGAGCCTGCGAAGCGTTTGGTTCGCCCGTGCCGGGCGCCGTGGCTTCCGCGGAGGGCTCCGTTTCGGCCGGCGCTGTCTCTCCGGCCGTTTCGATCGGGGCCCCGGGCTCTTCGGAGACGGATGCGCGCAGCGTCAGGTCGCCGTAAACGGGCAAAGAAAAATCATAGGGCTGCCCGTTCAGCGTCCACGCGTCACAGCCCTCCGGCAGTTCGGGAGGGGTTATCGTTTCGCCGTAGCCCACGGACTCAACAAACAGCACTTTTCCCTCGGCGTCCTCATACGTCACTGACAGGAGCGCCGCGGCCGGTCCGGTCCCGGTCGGCTCGGCGGTATCCTGCGCCGGGGGCTGAGTCGGCGCCGGCGCGGGCGTGTTTGCCGGAGCCGGGGTCGAAACGGAAGGCGCGTTCGTTGCGGTCGGCTGTTGAGTCGCAGCGGCCGGAGCGGGAGTTTGCGTTGGCTTGGGCGTCGGCTTGGGCGTCGGCGCCGCGGTGGGTTTTGCGGTGCCTGCCGGTTCGTCCGTGGCGGCTGCGCCGCGAAGCACGCCCGCCAGCCTCATATCAATGCTCCAGTCATAGTATTCGATGTTGAAATCGTATGCCGATTCGATCAGCGCGATAAAATCATAGCTCCTGTTTGCGTTGTATCCGGAGGCTTTTGCGAACGTGAACTCGATCAGGGTCTGCCCCCTGTCCACGTACAGATCCATTCCGGTATCCGCCGCAAAAAAGCCCGTTGCCGCGTTGTGAACAAGCGACAGCACGCCGCTTCGGGCAGAGACGAATCCGAAAGCCCCCCTGTCGTATTCGATCGTGCCGCTTATCCCCCCGAACGTCAGCTCCGTTCCGGCTTTCAGCATGACAGTCACCTCGCCGTCCGATTCGGCGATCTCAAGATACAGCTCGTTCCCGGCGGCTTGCACGAAAGAAAAGCGCGCGCACGCGAGCATGAGCGCCAGCGCGAAAATCATCGATAAAAATCTTTTATACATCAGTTTGCCCTCGGATATCTCTGATTGGCGGCCAGGTCAAGGCCGGCGCATAGATTATACTATCCCCCCGAGCGTTCCGTCAAGAAAAATCGCGCCGGCAAACGAAAGAATCGCCCTCCGTTTTAAGGCTGTGCGCTTGAGCGGCGGTGTGAAATATGCTATAATCCTTTTATCAAACCACGAAAGGATATTCTATGCCGAATCTTTTCGCCTGTCACAATTCAAGGGAGCTCGCCTTCAGGCAGCCCTTCGGCGCGGTGCGCACCGGTGCGCACGTCACGCTGCGTCTTTACCTTTGGGGGCCCTGGGCGCAAAGGGCCGAAGCGGTGCTGCGCACCTGGAACGGCTCCGAAAACTATTATCCCGGCGCGTCCGCCTGGCGCTGCGGGGCAAGGGTGTTCACCTTCCGCATAAAGGCGCCCGACGCGCCCTGCGTGCTGTGGTACAATTTCCGTGTGACGGTCGACGGCAGGCTTTATTACGTCGGCGCGGAGGACGGCATTCTGCGTTCCGGCGAATCGAAGCTGACGCGCGACATACCGCACGATTTTCGCATAACCGTCTATGACCGAGGCTTTGATACGCCCGAGGGCTTCCGCGGAAGGATCGCCTATCAGATATTCCCCGACCGGTTCGCGCGGGGCGAAAGCGGCGGCGCCGATCCCAACGGGCACGCGGCCTATGGGTGGCGCATGAGCGAAAAGCGCTGGGATGAGGAGGTCGATCATCTCCCCCGCGACGGCGAAAAATACTATTCCCCGCAGGATCATTATCTGGGCAATTTCGCCGGAATACGCGAAAAGATACCCTATCTTGAATCCCTCGGCGTTGGGGTGATCTATTTGAACCCCATTTTCCTTTCGCCCTATAATCACCGTTACAGCATATCGGATTACATGAAGGTCGATCCGCTGCTTGGCACCGAGGAGGAATTCGCCTCGCTCTGCGCCGAGCTCAAGGCGCACGGCATAAAGGTGATACTCGACGGCGTGTTCTCGCACACCGGCGACGACAGCATCTATTTCGACAAATTCGGCAAATTCGGCGGCGGCGCTTACCTCGATCCCGATTCTCCCTACCGCGAATGGTACGTGTTTTCCGAAAGCTTCCGCCACGGCTATCGCTGCTGGTGGGATTTCGAATCCCTTCCCGAGGTGGATGAGCTTACGCCCTCGTACATGGAATTCATCGCGCGCGTGCTTGAAAAATGGATACGCCTTGGCGCCTCCGGCTGGAGGCTCGACGTGGCCGACGAGCTGCCCGACGAATTCATCAAATTCCTTCGCCTGCGCCTGAAGGCGATCGATCCCGAAGCCCTGCTCATCGGCGAGGTGTGGGAGGACGCGGCGCTGAAGGAGGACGGCTTCGGCCGCCGCCGCGAATACGTGAACGGGCTGGAGCTTGACGGGGTGATGGATTACCCCTTCCTTGAGGCGGCGGTGAGCTTCCTTTTGGGCGGCGGCGATTCATTCGCGCTGCGCTCCGCGCTCGGCGCACAGCTCGAGGGCTATCCCTCCTGCTTCATGCGCGCGCAGCTTGGCATGCTGGGCTCGCACGATACCGAGCGCATACTTTCCGTGCTTGCGGGGGGGCCGATAAAGAGCGGCTTATCACGGCCCGAGCAGCTTGCCTGGCGGCCCGCTCCCGAGTCCGAAGCGATCGCGCCAAGGCGCCTTATGCTTGCCTCCGCGCTGCAGTTTTCAATGCCGTTCATGCCCTGCGTCTATTACGGCGACGAGGCGGGCCTGCGCGGCCTTGCCGATCCCTTCTGCCGCAGGCCCTATCCCTGGGGGCACGAGAACGCTCAGTTGCTTTCGCATTACAGGCGTATCGCGGCCGTTCGCAGCGAAAACGGCGTGTTCATAACGGGCCTGACCTCGTTCGCGGCTCACGATCCGGACGTGTTCGCCATTGCCCGCACGGGCGGCGGCGAGGCGCTGACCGTGCTGAACCGATCGCAGCGTGAAGCGCGCATAACGCTTGCTCCCGAGGATTTCTCCGAGGGCGAGGCCGCGCCTGCGCTCCGGGGCGAGTATGAAGCCGCGATAAGCGGCAAAAGCATGACGGCCGACGGCTTTATCGAGCTTGACCTGCCTCCGCTTTCGTTTGAGATGCTCATACTCAGGCGTCCTCAATAAAAACAAAAATGCTTGCGCGCGTCCCCGGTTTGGGTTATAATAAAGTGAATCAATATGCGGGCGGGCAGTTTTCCCCGCCGGGAAAGGCACGGATATCGGTATGGTGATCGATTTTTATAAGCTGCACGGGCTTGGCAACGACATGATCGTGATAGACGACCGCGAGGGCCGCATCTCCCCCGCGGAAATGCCCAGGGTGGCAAGGAAGCTCTGCAACCGCAGGCTGGGAGTCGGCGGCGACTGTCTGCTCGTCGCTCGCGGGAGCGATATCGCCGATATCTCAATGCTCGTCTACAATTCCGACGGCACGCAGGCGCAGATGTGCGGCAACGGCATACGCTGCTTCTCACGCGTGGTTTACGAGGAGGGCTGGATCCCCTTCGACGGGTTCAGCGTGGAGACCCTTTCGGGCGTAAAGCGTCCCCAGCTGCTGTTGATGGACGGCCAGGTAAAGGCCGTGCGCGTGGATATGGGCGTGCCGAGCTTCCTCACCGGCGATATACCCATGGAATGCGATTCCGAGGAATTCATACGCAGGCCCATCGTTTCCGCCGACCGCGAATTCATCGCCACCGCCGTAAACACCGGCATACCCCAGCTCGTCGTTTTCGTTGACGACGTGCGCTCGCTCGATATAGAAAAATACGGTCTGCCCCTTGAGCATCACGAGTTCTTCCCCGAAAAGACCAACGTATCCTTCGTTGAGATCGAGGACAGAAGATCCGTCATACTCCGCACCTGGGAGCGCGGCTGCGGCGCCACGCTCTGCTGCGGCACGGGCGCAGCGGCGGTCGCCGCCGCCTGCATAAAATCCGGCCTGACCGACCGCGTCGTCAACGTGCGCGTGCCCCTTGGCAGTCTGCGCATCGAATGGGACGGCGAAGGCAGCATATACATGTCCGGCCCCGCCGAAAAGGTATTTTACGGCAAGGCCTTCATTTAAAGCAATATCCCGATTGGAGGATCAATATGCATTACACCTATAAAACTTCCGGCACCTGCTCCACCATGATCGATTTCGACATTGTGGACGGCAAGCTTCACAACATCGTATTCACCAACGGCTGCAACGGCAACCTGAAATCCATCGGCAGGCTGCTTGAAGGCGCCGATCCCGCTTTCGCCATCGAGCGTCTTGACGGCGTGCAGTGCGGCGGCAGCCCCACCTCCTGCGGGGATCAGCTTGCGCGCGCCATTAAGCAGGCCGTAAATGGCTAAGGCTAATAAAAATCCGCTTGGCAAGGCCCGGCGGTCCATATGGTTCGTGCTGCGCGCGGTGCTTATAATAAGCGCCGTGCTGGGCTTGGCTTACGCCGTTTTCACCGAGGCGATGTATATAAGCAATATGTTCATCGTCACCACCGAGGGCATGGAGCAAAGGGCCGATACCGTGCTTGAAAACGGGTCGATCTCCGAGCTTAAACAGTATTTCACCGACGGCTTCCTTGAGCATGACGAGCTTTTGAACAGCGGCGCTTATCTTGATTACGCCGTTGATTCCTATGATTACCGCTATGATATCAAGGGCATAAGCGTTATGCCCTGGTCCAAAACGGGCACCGTCACCTATATCGAGCGCATACCCACCATTCGCGGCTCCGCCGTGTCAGACGAGGTGCAGGGGCCCGTTACGCCCTGGATCCCCATGCATTACAAGGTGAACCTTGTTAAGATCGAGGGCCGCTGGCTTATTGACAGCCTTGTGGTCGTTGAGGAAAACCCGCCCGAGGACGTGCGCCCCACTCCCGATTACAGCCTGATCGAGGGCACTCAAAAGCCTTGACACTTCCCGTTTTCACAAAGCATAAGCTGCCCGTGGTGCTTGCGCCAATGGCGGGCGTTTCGGATTCCGTGTTCCGCCGCATTTGCGTGGAGCACGGCTGTGATTTCACTTACACCGAAATGGTCAGCGCCAAGGGGCTTTTTTACGGCGGCAGCAAAACGAAGTCGCTGCTTGCGGTTTCCCCCGCCGAGCGTCCCTGCGCGGTGCAGCTGTTCGGCTCCGAGCCCGATATAGTATCCGACATGATAAAGCGCATCGCCGACGAGACGGCGGGCGATATCGCCATGATCGATATAAACATGGGCTGCCCCATGCCCAAGATCACCGGCAACGGCGAAGGCTCCGCGCTGATGCGCGATATCCCCAAAGCGGCAAGGCTGATGGAGGCGGCCGCAAAGGCTTCGCCCCTGCCCGTCAGCTGCAAATTCCGCAAGGGCTGGGATGAAAAAAGCGCAAACGCCGTGGAATTCGCAAGGGCTATGGAGCAGAGCGGCGCGGCGCTTTTGACCGTTCACGGGCGCACGCGCGAGCAGCTGTATCACGGCCGGGCCGACAGGGATATTATCGCGCGCGTGGTCGAAGCCGTTTCGATACCCGTGTTCGGCAACGGCGATATCTTTTCGGGCGGATCCGCGCTCGACATGCTTGAAACCACCCGCTGCGCTGGGCTGATGGTGGCCCGCGGCGCCGAGGGCAACCCCTTTATATTCGACGAGATACGGGCCGCGCTCGACGGCGTGCCGTTCACCCCTCCCACCGACGTGCAGCGCATGGACGAGGCCCTGCGCCACGCCGAGGGCTTTATAAGCGAAAAGGATCCGCGCCTTTTCCCCGAGCTTCGCAAGCACATGTCGTGGTATTCAAAGGGCATGCGCGGCGCGATAGATTTCAGGCGGGCGGTGAATCTTGCGGGAACGCCCTCCGAGCTTCTCGGCATAATACGCGCCTTCCGTGAAAGCCTTGTTCGGGGAACGGAATAAATTTCTTTATTTTTCTTGACAAACGCGAAAAGCCTGCATATAATTCATACGATATGCGTTGAACCGCTCAACATAATTGAAAGGAATCACATAAAAATGGCAGAGGTCTATTTAACTCCCGAAGGAAAAAAAGAGCTTGACGATAAGCTGGCTTATCTTAAGAATATCCGCAGGACCGAGATCGCGGAGCTGATCTCCGAGGCTCGCGCGCAGGGCGACCTTTCGGAAAACGCCGAATACGACGCGGCGAAGGAGCTGCAGGCGAAGAACGAATACGAGATCGCCGAGGTCGAGGCCATGCTCAAGAACGCGATCGTGATAGAGAACGCCTCTTCCGACGCGAACACCGTTGCCGTGGGCTCCACCGTGATGCTTCACAACAGCACCCGCAATAAGGACGTCGAATATCAGATCGTCGGCGCTGCCGAGGCCGATCCCTTCAAGAACCGCATCTCCAATAACTCCCCCGTGGGCAACGCGCTCATCGGCCGCAAGGTGGGCGAGGAGGTCGAGGTCAACACCCCCGGCGGCATCGTGAAGTTCAGGATCAAGGGCATCAAGGGCTGATAAACAGCGGCAAAAAGCCGGGAAGGGGCTGCCTTCCCGGCTAATTATTTGCGCTCATCAGTCGTTATTCATGAAGTAAACGTCCGCGGGATCGCGGAGATAATTCTCGGAGTAATCATCGAAAAGATCGGGATCGACCGCATGGCTCCAGGCCCGGCTGTAATCGTGATTAATATAGCCCCTTGCAAACAGGAAAACGTTATAGTGCGGAGTTCCCACGTAAAACTGCCCGTAAATGTTCTGCTGATAGAATTCGCAGAGCATCGAAGTGAAATCCCCGATCGTCCTGTTGTTATAGAAGCCCGCTTCTGTAAGGGTCTCGTTCCCTTCGATCAGATACAGATCGGGGTTGAACCCGCCTCCGTCGACCGATAAATACCAATTCAGCACGAGGGGCATATAATAATCCTCCCCCACCTTTACGGTCTTGTGCTGCCCGTCAACGCTTTCAAAGGTCGAGTCGAGCTCGCGGATGACGTCGCCCGGGATCCGTTTGTAGCGCACTCCGCTGACGTACGGCTCGCCGTTTTCGTCATACACCCAGCCGTCGGCGACAAGCTCGGCAATGGCCCTGTCCTTGTTCTTCTCATAATGCTCGAGCTCGAGCCCGCGCTCCTGCGCTTTTCTGTAAAGCCAAAGGTCCTCGTGAAGAGGCGCGTCGACCGGCTCGCCCATATTGCCGCCGAGCCATTCTTCCGCAAAGCCCTCCCTGTCGATACAATAGGCAAGCGCGCGCCGCACGGATGCGAACTGCACCGGGCCGAAATCGTCGCGCATTATCATCGCGCCGTAGCCCGCTCTTGAATAATGAACGGTATCGAACGCGCCGTCGGAATCCTGCGCGAGCTTCAGCGTCTCTTCTATCTCCGCGCTTCCGGTTATGCCCGTAATCACGTCGAGCCCGCCGTTCCGGAGCTCCTCCAAGCACGTCGCAAAGATTATCCTGACGAATTCTATCCTTTCTATTGAGGGCCTGACCCCCTCGTAATTGCCCTTGTAATACTCGTTCCTCTCGAGTATCGTCCTGCTGCCTTCCAACAACCCCGGATCCACGACGCGGTACGGACCGGACCACGGCCAATTCGCCCCGGGATCGGTCATCGCCGTGAACGATAACATGTTCTCCAGCTTCTTCGCCTTAACATAGCTCCCGTCCTTCATCTCGTAGAAGTCGGAAGTGATATAACAGCCCTCGCCGTCGTCCCTGATCTGCGCTCCGCAGAGCCACAGCTCGTGCGGCTGCGCGCTGATCCCGAACTGCTCAATGGCATAGATGCTGTCCGCATACACCGAGGGAAGCGTTATCGTAAAGCTCCGCTCGCCGTTCAGTCGCACGCAGGAGAGCACGCCCGTCCCTTCCGTGCCGTCATACTCAATGAAGGGATCGTGATTCGAAACGAAATCCGGCTTTCCGTTATAATACCCCACGCCCTCGCGGAACACCGGCGTCATCTCTGCCATGAGCTTGGCTAAGTAATCCACAGCGGTGACGGGGCTGCCGTCCGAGAAATACAGATCGTCCCACAGCTCGATCCTGTATTCCACGCCGCCTTCCACGGGGATCTCCTCGTGCGATCTTACGACGGCGTCGTTCCAACACAGTCCGCCTTCGCGCGTTTTCGAAACGAGCTCAAGCCCGTTCACAAGCGCGTCGATGGAGAGGTCCGCCGAATTGCGCGCATTCTCGGGACAGCGGAAGAAGCCCGCGATCTCGCTCGTGCTGCCGATGATTATTGAGTTGTCCTCCTTTTCGGAGCCCCAATAGAGCACCGCGCACTCCTGCGGGAAATAGGGGTTTACGGGGTTTTCCGCAACGCCCGTTATTTCCGTATTGTAGGCGGTATAATACTCATTGCGATAGAGAGGTATCTCGGGCAGAAGGCGGTTCCACCGGAGCGCGTAATACCTCCACCATTCGGCGCACACGTCTTCCGCAGTCGCGAACCCGCCCGATGGTTCGGTGTTATAGATCATCGCCATCGAGAGAAAATCGAGCCCCAGCTCATAATCCTTCCCGTCCCGCGTGATATACGCAAGCCCCTGCCCGTTTTCCTTCACGTCCGCGATGGTGACGCTTTCTCCGAATGCGTCATAGAGCGAGGAATAGTCGGCGCCGTATTCCTTTTGCCCCAGATCCATAACGGCAAATTCGGGACTCATTACCGTTTTCGGCGCCTCAGCGGGCGAAGGGCTGCCCGAAGGCGCGGCGGAAAGAGCGGGCGCGGTCAAGTCCGGCGCGTCCGTCCTTATGGGCGTCTCGATCCATGTCTTTTGGCCGCAGCCGAACAAGAGGGCTGCGAACGCAAGTATAAGCAAAATTGCCGATATCCTTTTCATTTCAAGCTCCTTTCTCAATCCAAGCTTCCTGCAGGCGGGGCAAAGGCTATCACCGTCCTGCCGTCAAAGCTTTCGATCATGCGCTCTGCTTCCCCGCGGGCGACGTTTGCATTGGCCTCTATGAATCGGCCGAATTCCGGCCCGCTCTCGCCTATGCGGTAAGCGCCGCCCATGTTCACCGCATACAGGTCTCCCTCAAGCTTGGTCAGGCGGAACACCCTTCGGCCCGAGGAGAATATAAGCGCGTATTCCGCGTCTTCCGAATCGTAATCGGGGTTCACTCCGCTGACCTTTTCAAGCCTTTCGATAAAGCCCATCAGCTTTTCGATCTCGACCCGGTCGGTCATGCTGAATATGAATTCGGTTTCACCCGTGCGCTTCTTTACGCTGACCATGCCGGGGAGCTTCACGCCCCCATAAAGCGGCGCATCATACCATCCCTCGGCGCCGTAGATCTCGCCCTGCCAGGGATCCCACCGCATGGCCGCCGCGTTCTGCTGAAACGGCCCTTCACCCGCCGCGGAAATATCGCCCGCATCGCGCCCCGTCACGGAAAACACCACGGCGGGTATCAGCGCTGCGGCAAGCACGGCGGCGCAAAGAGCGGCAAGCCCCGTTTTTCTTCGCTTTTCCCTTATCCTGTCCCGGCGGGATATCAGCTCCGCCGTTATCTTTTCGCTGTCATAGATCATAGCGATCCTCACCAAGCCTTATTTTCAATTCTCTCTTTGCCCTTCTCAGCAGATTATCTATCTGCTTTCGCGACTTTTTCAGCACTCTTCCCGCCTCGGCATAGCTCATTTCCTCTATATAGACAAGCTGCACCGCCGCCCTCTGCTCCTCCGGCAGCTCCGCCAGAGCCCGCATCAGCACGCGCCTGCGCTCCTGAGCGATCAAGTCGTCAATAAGGCGGTCCTCGCCAATGCCCGCCGCAGCCTCCAGCGGCACCTCGCGCAGGCGTTTTCGTTTCCTGACCGCATTCAACGCTTTATGCCTTGCTATGGAGAAAAGATAGGTCTTGAGCGACGAGCGGAATTTGAAGCGCTCCGGATGGATCATCAGCTCGAGCAGAGCGTCGAGCGCGGCTTCCTCGGCAAGCCGGATATCGTGAAGATACCCGTTTGCAAAAAGTATGAGCTCCTCGAAATACAGCTCGACCAGCTCCGAAAAAGCCGATTCATCGCCGTCAAGATAGCGGCGATAGCTGTCCTCGCCCATACCCATACATTCCTCCAAAAAGCGCTTTCACTTATTAGTCGCCGCAAAACCGAAAAATCCTTCGGCATTCACCGAAGGATCCCTGATTTTATTTTGCCCGCGCGGCTTCTATCTTGCGCTCGGTCTCTTCCCTTATTGCTTTTCGAAGCTCCGTAAGATATTCCGAAAACCTCACGCGGTCGAAGGCGTACGTCAGGTTCAGCTCGTATTCGTTGGGCTCCCAGGTCGAAATATCGGATTCGTTGTGCTGTATCACCGCCTCGAAGCCGTCCATCGCCTTATAGATGCGCGCCTCAAGGGTCTTCCGCTCGGCCATCTCGGTATAAAGGGCGGTCATTTCGGAAGCGAAGGGCTCGGGAAGGGACGCCGTCCATGAAAACAGCAGCTTCTCCTCACGCGCCTCGTCGGAATCGGTCTTTAAAAACGTGGGGATATCGCCCGTGAACGCCTCGCCCAGATCGTGTATGAGGCACATCTTTATCACCTTTGCCATATCCGCCTCGGGGAATTCGTCGCTTATGAAATAAGCCGTCAGCGCCGTGCGCCAGCTGTGCTCCGCCACGCTCTCGTGACGGCCGCCCGAGGTGTAGCAGTGCCGCGTCGCGTCCTTCAATCGCTCGGCAACGTGAAGTGCCGAAAGAAGCTCTTTGGGATCCATGGTTCGTCTCCTTTTGTTGATCGGTTTGTTGTTTTCGGGCAGTTTGCGCTTTCCCTCACAGCGTGATCATCCTTGCGTTCACGTCCCCGCGCTCGATCTCGAGTATCGCGAAGGACTGTTTCGCGCCGCCCCTTGGGCGCGAGGGCGAGCCGGGATTGAGTATCAGCACTTTGCCGAATGCGGAAAGCTCGCCGCGGTGGGTATGCCCGAAGAGCGCGGCGGCGCAGCCCAGCTCCTCGGCGCGATAGCTTAAGTTATACCCGCCCAGATCCACCCCGTAGCGGTGACCGTGGGTGAGGAATATGCGCGCGCCTTCCGCTGTCACGACGCATTCGGAGCCGATGCGCTTCTGCGGAGCGGGAAACTGCAGATCCTCCCCTTCGACAAACGAAAAGCTGTCGCAGTTGCCAAGCACGCAATAGACGGGCTTGCCCGTTAGCCTCATAAGGTGCTTGGCGTCAGAGGCATAGTCGCCCAGATGGAACCAGCCGTCGACCGGCCCCGCGTGAGACACGCAGCGGTCGATGGATGAAAGCTGCCCGTGAGTATCCGAAATAACGCCGATCCTTATCATAACGCCGCAAGCACCAGTGAGAGCGCGTTTTTCCTGTGACTGACGGCGTTTTTTTCCTCCGCGTTCATCTCGGCAAAGGTCTTGCCCATTGGCTCATAAAAGAACAGCGAATCATAGCCGAAGCCGTTCTCCCCCGCCTCCTCGCGGGTGATGCGCCCGAACACGCGCCCCGTTGCCTCGATATCGGTATCACCCATGCGCTTTAACACCATGGCGGTGGCGAAATGCGCGCCGCGCCGCCCTTCGGGCACGTCCCTCATTTCATAAAGCAGCTTTGCGCGGTTGGCGGCGTCGTCATGGCCGTCCGTCGCGTATCTGGCGGAATGAACGCCGGGCGCGCCATGAAGCGCGTCCACCAGCAGGCCGGTATCGTCCGCCAGCACCGCGTCGCCGGGTGAAAGCAGCCCCATGGAATCCGCAAGCGCGAACACCTCGCAGGCCTTCTTTTTCGCGTTGCCCTCAAGGGTGTCCGCGTTCTCATCAACGTCAAGCTCAAGCCCCGCCTCGCGCTGACCCATAACGGTATCGAAGCGGCAGCCCAGCATGGCCTTGATCTCCTCTATCTTGTGCCTGTTGTTTGATGCGATAATCAGTTTCATAGCATTATCCTTTATCGGTAGTATAAAAGGGCGGCAGAGCCGCCCAAACGTTTATTCGAGGTTTGCCTTTTTGTATTCAAGCGCAAGCCTTTCGCGCCAGTCGTCCGCGGGACGCAGGAAATCGATGAACATATGCTCCTTCACGCTCTCGTCCTCCCAGCGCATTGCGCCGATCATATCGCGGTGCTCATACAGCCAGCACACGCGGTCGATCACGTACTTTATGTGGGAAAGGGTGTAAACGCGCCTGGGCACGGCAAGACGGACGAGCTCGAAGGGCGCGATGGAATCCTCGGGCGCTTCGCTGGAAAGCCCTCGCTCCATGCCGCGCGCGCCGCTGACGATATAGATCGCCGCGGCCAGTGCCGCCGCGCGGAATTCCTTTTTGCCCAGGTGAGCGCAGAAGCGGTCGGCGTCAAGGTGACAGCCCAGGCCGCCCGCGGGGGTAACGACGGGCACGCCCCTCTTTTTGAACTCCTCGACCATGTATTCGATAAAGTCGGGACCCTGAGAGACCACGTTTTCATCCATGGTGTCGTCAAAGCCCACGCGCATTACCTCCATTTCGGCGGAGCTCATGCCGCCGAAGGTGGGGAAGCCCTCGAAGCAGGAGACGTTGTCGCGCACCTTGATGTAATCGCCGTGATCGTTCATGCAGATGCCGCCGCCGCGCGCAAAGCCCAGCTTGCGCCCGCTGAAATAGATGATGTCGGCGGCGTCCGCCATTTCGCGCATTATCTGCCTGATGGTGTGATCCCTGCGCTTTTCGTCCCTGGTCTTGATGAAATGCAGGTTATCCATCACAAGGCTCATATCCAGCAGCACTCGTATGCCGCGCGCCCTTGCGATGGCGGAAACGGCGTTGATATTGTCAAGGCTGATGGGCTGACCGCCGATCAGGTTGGTGCCCGCCTCGATCCTTATCATGGGAACGCGCTCCTTAGGAGTTTCGTTCAGGAATTTTTCAAGCTTTTCAAGATCGTAATCGCCCTTAAAGCCGTCCTCGCCCACGGTGGAAAGGCCCTTTTCCTGCAAAAACTCCACAAGATCGCCGCCCATAAGCCGGGTCTGGGTGAGGAAGGTGCAGAAATGGAAATTGGTGGGTATCAGGTCGCCCTGCTTTACAAACGAGCGGGCAAGCATCTGCTCGCACGCGCGGCCCTGATGCACGGGAAGGAAGTATTCCTTGCCGAGTATCTCCTTTATTTTATCGGCCATTTTATAATAGGTCGTGCTGCCGGCATAGGCATAATCGGCCAGGTGGAAAGCGCCCGCCTGCGCGTCGCTCATGGCGTTGAAGCCGGAATCGGTGATCATATCGATGAACACGTCCTCGGACTTTAAGTTATACGAGCAGTTGCCCGCCTCGTCAAGCGCGCGAAGACGCTCCTCAACGGGTATGAGCCTGATGGGATGGACTATCGATACACGGTGCATTTCAATGGGCAGCGTGCCGCCCTCATAAAGCTTTATCTTTGACATTCGGATAATTCTCCTTAACGGTTCTTGAATTTTTATTATACATCAAATAAACGCGTTTCGCAATATCTTGTTGAAAAATCATGCTTCGCCCCAACCTATGGTATATCCTATCACGATGCCCGCGGCGGCGGCTATCGCGATGAACACCAGGGGATGCAGCTTTTTAAGGGGCTTTACGTTGGTTATGACCAGCATCACGGCAAACAGCGCGATCTCGATAAGATTGAACGCGCCGCCGAACGCCGAGGCGTTGAAATTGAACAGCGTGACGCTTATGACCGACCATGCGGCGGCGGCGATAAGGCCCGCTACCGCGGGGCGCAGCGTGGAAAACGCGTCGTTCACCAGCGCGGAATTCTTGTATTTATCGAGCATTTTCGCCACGATGAGTATCACGATGAAGCTCGGAGCAACGAGCGACGCCGTGGCGGTGAATGCCGTGGCAACGCCCAAAAGCGGACTGCCGAAGGTGTTATAGCCCGCCATATAGCCCGCATAGGTGGCCATGTTGATGCCCAGGGGGCCGGGCGTGGATTCCGAAAGCGCCACCATCTGGCTTATCATATCGGAGGTGAGCCATTCGTATTTATCGGCAAGCGCGTTCAAAAACGGCAGTGTGGAAAGCCCGCCGCCCGCGGCGAAAAGGCCAATCTGGAAGAATTCGTAAATCAGGGTCAGAAATATCATTTGCTCTCACCCGCCTTTCCGCGCCTTATCAGCCCGCGCACGACGCCTATCAGCGCGGCGCCTATCACCACGAATACGGGCGATATGGAAAAGCCCAGCTTGAACGTGGAGGGCACGGCGATGAGCAGGAAAGCGGCCGCCGCAAGCACGTAGCCCAGCGGATCCTTTATCTTTTCCTTAACAAGCTTTATCACCGTGTTGAGTATCAGCACGCCCACGGCAACGCGTATGCCGTGAAGGGCATATTTGACAGGCCTGAGCTGAGCGAAATTCGCAAGCAGGGCGGTCAGTATGCAGATTATGATGAACGAGGGCAGCACCACGCCCGCCGTGGTTACGAGCGCGCCCACAAAGCCCCTCTCCTTCTTGCCTATGAAGGTGGCGGTGTTCACCGCGATCACGCCGGGGGTGCACTGGCCTATCGCGAAATAATCGAGCAGCTCTTCCTTTGTCACCCAGCCGCCCTTTTCAACGCATTCGCGCTCCAGCATGGGCAGCATCGCATAGCCCCCGCCGAACGTGAAAGCGCCTATGCGCACGAAGGCGAGAAAAAGCTTTATAAGCGGCGTGCGCCCCGCCGCTTCCGTCCTCTTTTTATCGGTCGTTTCCATTGCTTATCACCTGTAAATAGCCTTCCATACCGTCGGAACAGCTCACGCCCATCTCGCTTGCGCCCAGGCGCTCCATGGCGTGATGCAGTATGAAAGCGCCGTAAAGTATAACGTCGTGCCTGCTTTCAAGCAGGGGGTGCAGCTTTCGCTGCGCGCCCATGCGCACAAGCTTTTCTGTCAGCTCCTCAACGTCTTCCGCAGTGAGCACGGCGCGGTTGACCATTTCCGCCGAAAACCCGGTCAGCCCCTGTTTAAGCGCCGCAAGCGTGGTGATGCTTCCTCCCACGCCCACAAGGCGCGAAAAGCTCAGCTCGGGCAGCTCCCATATCGAATCCATATAGCGTATCACCGCCTCGCGCTGCTCGCGCCAAAGCGTGTCGCAGTCGGGCGCGCAAACGGCCTCCCTTGCGATATCACCGCAGCGCACGCAGCCCGCGCGGAAGCTCACGCCCAGATCGTTCGTCACCACCTGCATGGAAGCGCCGCCTATATCCAGCATCGCCGCGCCGCCGAAATCACTGCCCACGGCGCCGAGGAACGCATAGCGCGCCTCCTGCTCTCCCGTCAGGATCTCCACCTTGACGCCGCATTCGCGCTCGATGCGCCGGGCGAACCCGCGCCCGTTTTCGGCGTCGCGCACGGCGCTGGTCGCATAGGCGCGCGGTATCAGCCCGCCTTCCCTTGCGCGGGAGGCAAGCCGCGCGATCACCTCAAGGCTTTTATCCATGGTCTCGTCCATGAGACGCCCCGTCCTCATAAGGCCGGAGCCGAGCCTTGTTGTGTAAATTTCCTTTTGCGATATAGTGTTTTCCCTTGCTTCGGCGTACCTGATCGAATTGCTGCCAATATCTATTATAGCGTAATCACTCATTCACGTTCACCCTGATCTCGTCCTCGCCGAGATACCCAAGGTTCTCCCTCGCATAGCGCAGCCGCCCCTCGTTGCTCTTGACGTACTCAAGATTGCTCTCAAGCCGCTCCTGCTCGCGCTGAAGCTCATAGAGCCTTTCAAGAAGCCTTTCCTTCTCCTCGCGGATCTCGGCAAGCTTGGCCCTCTGCGCCCGTATCTGCGTGTACATGAAGAACGCAAAGCCCAACACGAGCAGCACCGCAAGCACCGCGGCCGCGATCCTGACGGACTTCTTTTTAAGGATATCGCTCTTCACGCACACACCTCCCCAAAGTATAATTTGACTTCTATATTATGCACTCAAAACATCAAGAATGCAAGCACAAATTTCGTTTTGAGGGATGTTTTTTGCATAAAGCCGGTATATTTTATTTTTTCCGAAAATCGGTATTGACACAGCCGTTCCCGGGATGTATAATAGCAAACGTCCCAAACGGGAAAACAGCATATGCGGGAATAGCTCATTTGGTAGAGCGCCGCCTTGCCAAGGCGGAGGTGGCGGGTTCGAGCCCCGTTTCCCGCTCCAACGAGAGAATGGCTTCGCCATTCTCTTTTTCGTTGGAGCGGGAAACGGGGCTATCCTCCCGACAGTTTGTGGCGGGTTCGAGGTTCAAAGCCGGTTCCCTTCGGGAATTTTGACCATCCGGTGGATGGTCAAAAAGGCTTTGAACGGGCGGCGGTCTGTTCCGAAGGAACAGTAGTCCGCCCCGTGGACTACTCCCTATCGGGTATAGTTACACGCTTGCGCCAACCTCTCCCGCCTTCCCTCACCCGGGTATAGTTACACGCTTGCATCAACCTCTTTTTCGTTGGAGCGGGAAACGGGGCTACCCTCCCGACAGCTTGTGGCGGTTTGAGGTTCGAGGGTGGTCGCCGAAGGCGATTCAAACCATCCTGTGAATGGTTTGAAAACCCGAGAACGGGCGGCAGCCTGTTCCGAAGGAACAGCAGTCCGCCCCGTGGACTACTCCCTATCGGGTATAGTTACACGCTTGCGCCAACCTCTTTTTCGTTGGAGCGGGAAACGGGACCCTCCCTCCCGATGCTTTGTGGCGGGTGCGAACGGGCGGCCTTGGACCGCGAAAAGCCACATCTTACCGGCTCCCTTGTGTAAAGGGAGCTGTCCCGAAGGGACTGAGGGATTGGTAAGCACCTTCTCCCGATCGCCCCGGCAGCGGCCAATCCCTCCGTCTTTTCTCGCTTCGCTCAAAAATCCACCTCCCTTTACACAAGGGAGGCACGGGCTGAGTGTATCAAAGTCTCCCTTGCGTAAACACAGCCGACCGGGGGACCGTTAAGCCCGATCGAGATGCAACACAATCCCTCCGTCTTTTCTCCCTTCGGTCGAAAATCCCCCTCCCTTTACACAAGGGAGGCACGGCTGACGCCTTGCCGTTTTCTTCTCAAAATGATATACTGTATTAAGGCGACACGATCCGACATAAAATATATTTTTATTTTCATTCCGCTTTCACCGTTTCCATGCGTCTTATATTACAGAAGCGGCGTTCCCGCCGATCTCATAAAGGAGGTTCAAATGAAGCGCCTGATCCCCATATTCCTTGCCGCACTTCTGGTCATTCCGTTTGCGGCATGTGTTTTCACGCGGCCGACCGTTTCCGCGGATCCCACCGAAGCGCCCACGGCGGCTCCCACCGAAGCTGTGACGGAGGCTCCCACCGAAGCGCCCACCCCCGCGCCGACGGATACTCCCGAGCCGACCGAAGCGCCCACTCCCGCTCCCGCGGCAGAGCCCGAGGCAATGCTTCGTCCCGGCTACATCTACGGCGGCTGCTACGAGAACCGCACTCTGGGCTACGGAGTAATGCTCGGCGGCTGGCAGTATGCCAACGAGACGGAGCTTGCCGCGCTGAACAACGCCCTGCTCGTCTCATCGCCCCGTGAGATCCAGTCGATCATGCAGGACTGCGGCATCTATATCGATATGTATGCCGAAGCCCCGGGCGGCACGCAGAGCGTCAACATACAGTATCAGAGCGTCAAAAAGCTTTACGGCGATATCGGCTTATCCGTTGACGACATCGTCGATCTGGTAGCAGCCGCTCTGCCCGAAACGCTCCCCTCCGTCGGCGTCACGGAGCCTAAGCTGGAAAGGGGAAGCGTGTCCTTGGACGATGCGGAATTCCCCGCGATCAAGCTTGAATGCATCCAGAACGGCAGCCGTGTGCATCAGCTGCAGTTCTATATCCTGCGGGATGAATTCTTGTGCGTCGCGACCCTTTCCTCTTTGGAAAAGAGCGATCTTGACGGGCTTCTGAGCCGCTTCTACCGCCTGCCCGGGGAATACGAATGGGGCACGGGCTTTGACGAGATATTCGCCGCCGAGGTGAACGACGGCATGATCGAGAACGAGGATTATTTCATACGCGACGGCTCTTACTTTATCTCAAAGGAGCTGAACGTTTACAGCCCCGAATTCGGGTGCTGGTTCATCGTCAGATACAATTTCGATCTTGACGGCGGCCTTGTTTCCGTTGAAAAGATATGCGCCGAGAATATGGAGCGCGACGACGAGATCGAGCTTGCTTTCAGGCTGATAGACGATGCAAAGGCGCTTTACGGCGAGCCCTCGCGTGAGCAGAACGAGTATTACGAGGCGCAGTTCGGCGGCTATGACGCCTTTGTCGAAAAGATCTGCAGCGGACAGATCGGCCCGAGCGAGATCACGTGGACCATCGAAAACGGCGACCGATACCTGATCGGCCTCGAGCCCGACACCGACCGTCTGCTGCTTGTAGTCTGCCGATACAGCAAGGACGCGCATTAAAACAAAACGGCAAAAGACCCGCGGGGCGCGCGCCCCGCGGGTCTTGTTATGCGGATAATATAAAGCTCAACCGATCATCCGATATTTATGCTCACGTAATCCGTTTGGCCTTCGCCGTAGCGGACCTGCACGGTAAGTACGCCTCTCATTGCTTCCGCAAACGTTATCTTGCTGATCGTATAAGTCTTTCCCCCGTATTCGATCTCGGAATCGAAATACGCGATGCACTCACGATAGCTGCGATCGATCCCCTCGATCCTTTGGGGTTCCGTGCCGTTTTTCAGGATCTCCAAAGCCGCTCTGACGAATCCTATGGTCTCTTCATCCTTTCCCTCCGGCTTCTCGACCTCGATCTCGCGTTCCCAGGTCTTTTCATCAAGCACCTCGGCCTTCTTTTCGGCAAAGAATTCCTCGGCTTCCTTGTTTGAAGCATTGCCCGAAGATGCGCAGCCGGCAAACGTCAGCATTACCAGCATTGCGCAAATGAGCGCCGCTGCCCTTTTAACAGTATTCATCGTTTACTCCTTTCACCGCGATACCGTACGGTATCTGCGCGATTACCTTATTAGGCTCCCGCTCGGGATATCCTTCAGCGTGGTGAGCGGCACAACGTCCGCGTCGCCGGGGGTTGATGCGGCAAGTATCATGCCGCAGCTTTCGATGCCGCACATCTTTCTGGGGGCGAGGTTATAGACCACGACCACGTTTTTGCCTATTATATCCGAAGGCGCCACCCAATCCTTTATGCCGGAAAGCACCGTGCGCTTCTCCTCGCCCAGCTCGAGCGTGATGTTGTAAAGATGCTTGGATTTCTTCACCTCAACGCAGTCGAGCACCTTTGCCACGCGCAGGTCGATCTTGGCAAAATCCTCATACGCGATCATGGGCTTGCCCTCGGGCTCCTTCTCCTCGGCGGGCGCGGGCGCGGGCGCGGTCTCCGCGGGCGCGGGCGCTGCGGGCGCTTCGGCATTTTCCTCCGCGGCCTTTATCGCGGCGGCCTTTTTGCGCTGCTCCTCGATCATGTTGTCAAGGAATTCCAGCTCCTTCTTGGCGTCGATGCGGGGGAAGAGCGCCTCGCCCTTGTGAAGCATGGTGCCGGGGCGTATGCCGCCGAATTCCTTTATGGAATCCCACGTGCGAAGCGCCTCATCCTCTATGCCGAGCTGTTCGAACATCTTGGGCGAGGTGTTGGGCAGGAAGGGCGATACCGCAACGGCGATCACGCGCAGCGCCTCGGCAAGGTTATATATGACGGCGCCGAGCCTTTCGCGCTTATCGGGATCCTTGGCAAGCACCCAGGGCGCGGTGACGTCGATGTATTTATTGCAGAGGGAGATAAGCTTCCATATCTCGGCCAGAGCGGCGTGGGGATGGATATCGTCCATCGCCTTATCCATGCGCTGCCACAGGCTTGACGCCGCCTCGATAACGGGCGCGTCCTCTTCGGGAACGGAGGCCGCGGGCGCGGGAAGCGAGCCTTCAAAATACTTGCCCGCCATGGCGACCGTGCGCGAAAGCAGATTGCCCAGATCGTTGGCAAGATCGGAATTGATCCTGGTGATCAGCGTGGCGTTATCGAAATTGCCGTCGTTGCCGAAGGGAAATTCCGAAAGCAGGAAATAGCGTATCGCGTCCACGCCGTAGCGCTCGACGAGCACGAAGGGATCCACCACGTTGCCCTTACTTTTGCTCATCTTGTCGCCGTCAAAGAGCAGCCAGCCGTGGCCGTAGATCTTCTTGGGCAGGGGCAGATCCAGCGCCATAAGCATGATGGGCCATATTATGGTGTGGAACCTTATTATCTCCTTGCCGACTATATGCACGTCGGCGGGCCAGAACTTTTTATACAGCGAATCGTCTTCGGAAAGATATCCTATCGCCGAAAGATAATTCGCAAGCGCGTCCACCCAGACGTAGATCACGTGTTTCTCGTCAAAGGGCACGGGCACGCCCCACTTGAAGGTGGAGCGGGTGACGCACAGATCCTCGCAGCCGGGCAGGAGGAAGTTGTTCAGCATCTCGTTGGCGCGGGAGACGGGCTGAATGAATTCGGGATTCTGCCTGATGTATTCGATAAGGCGGGGAGCGTATTTCGATACGCGCAGGAAATAAGCCTCCTCCTTGGCGATCTCGGTCTTGCGGCCGCAGTCGGGGCACACGCCGCCGGCGTCCTTTAACTGGGTCTCGGTCCAGAAGGCCTCGCACTGGGCGCAGTAATGCCCGCTGTATTCCGAGCGGTAGATATCCCCCTGATCGTAAAGCTTTTTGAATATCTTCTGCACGCACTCCATGTGGCGCTTGTCGGTGGTCCTTATAAAGCCGTCGTTGGAGATATCCATCAGCTCCCACAGGCGCTTGAAGCCGCCGGTGATCTTGTCGGCGTATTCCTGGGGCGTATAGCCCATCTCGGCCGCCTTGCGCTCGATCTTCTGGCCGTGCTCGTCGGTGCCGGTCAGAAAATACACCTCGTGCCCGGTCAGGCGCTTAAAGCGCGCCAGCGCGTCGGTATTGACGGTGCAGTAGGTGTGCCCGATGTGCGGATTGGCGCTCGGGTAATAGATGGGCGTTGTGATGTAATATTTATCGTTCATTTCGGGTCCTCCCAAAAGCTTTTTCATTCGATTTCGATAATTATACCATATTATTTTAGCGCGTCAATAAGCGATTTATCCGACTTCGGCCTTATCGCGCGCTTCCCATTCGGCGTCGGAATAATTATAGCCCATAAAGCGGAAGCCGCCCCTTCCCCAAAGCAGGGAAAGCTCGGGCGTGAGATACTGCGCCTTTTCGGAAAGCATCACGCTTTCGTTATCGGAAAGCAGGGGGATGCAGAAGCAGCGGTCAAGGAATTCCTTTTCAAGCGCGGCAAGTATCGAAAGCCTTGTTTCGTTATCCTCGGCGGCAAAGCGCCCCGCGCCCGTCATGGATCTTGACCAGTCAAGCCAGGTCATTGTGACCTCGGCGCCGTTCACGTTAAGCTCAAGCGGCTCGCTCGAGGGCTCGAAGCAGCCCGCGCACGGAACGGGACAATACCCGCTGCCGCAGTCGCGCATGAGCGCCGTGAAGGGGCAGAACGCGCTGCCCTCGTTTCGGTCTATCCCCATGGGATAGCGGCCCGACGACACCGCCTCGGCAAGGTTCACCACGTGCCCCACCGCCTCGAACTCAATGCTGCCGAAGGCCGTGCCGCTTAAGGCTTCGTTTACGAACCCGTTCAGCAGCTCGATAATCTTTGTATCGGCCTCGGTCAGCGCGCCCGATGTGCAGGCCACGCGCACGCGTATCGGTTCGCCCGCCCTGTACATGCCGCCGGATATAAGCTCGTCGGCGGCGTTCACGAAAAGCTCGTGGGCAAGCTCGGCGTCATAGCCGCTTATGGACGCATAGGCGTCCTCCAGGGCGTCAAAGATGGTCCCCGCGCCGTATTCCACGCCGTAAAGCTCGCACATGGCCTGCATTGCCGCGGGCGTGCTGCGGTAATCCGAAGCGGGATCGCCGAACGCATCGACGTAGCACGCTCCGCCTATCAGCCCGACGGACGGCGAGCCGCCCAAAGCCGAGCATACCGCCACGCGGTCGATCGAAAGGCTTATCGCGCGGCGGAAACTGTAATTGGTCAGCACGAACGAATTGCGGTTGGCGCGCGAATCCTTTATGTTTTTAAGCAAGGTCTCGTTGGAATTGAATATCAGCCTCAGCATGCCCGTGCCGGGCGTTATGAAAAGGCGCTCGTTCGAGGCCAGCTTAAGCGTGTCGTCGGCATTGGGCCGCCATTCGGTCAGCCTTCCATCGGAATACGCCTGCTTTGCCTCCTCATAGCTCATCCGCGTGAATATCACGCGCGTCGTGCGGAACATCTCCACGTGCTCGCCGTCCAAAAGCTGCTCGGTAAAGGCTATTGGCGAGCCGTCGTCATTCGTTTTCCAGCCGTACCACAGCGGATTGCGGGTCAGCGTGATCCGCTCGCCGGGCACGCAGGACGAAAGCTTGTATGGCCCGAAGCCGGGCGTATTATTAAGCGCGGTGCAGTAGCCGTGATCTGCGGCTTTTTCATAAAGCGGCATATAGACGAGCCACGAGCGGGAGAAAGCGTTAAACAGCGCGTCCATCGAAACGGGCGCCCCGCACACGTAGATAAAGGTCAGCTCGTCCGCCTTGTAGCAGCCCACCGAGGACGCGAAATCGGGCGGCTGCGCGTTAGCCCTTCTGCGCACGGCGCAGCAATCGGCCTCGCTTGAGCCCACCTCGAGCGCTTCGGCATATCCCGCCCATATCGCGGCGGCGCTCATGGGCTCGCCCGCGGGCATAGAAACGGACTGATATTCCGTCCTGTCCCCTATCTCCACCCAGTTGGGGCAGCCCGTGCCGGATTTGTCCACCGCGTCGCCAAGTCCCCAAAAGCTCCACATATCCAGCATAAGCGTTTCGCCCGCGGCGATCGCCTGCGCGTTGCTCGCATAGCCCGCCCGGCCCACGGGAACGTATTCCCATTCCTCCGCGGGCTTATAATATTCCTCCGCTCCGGCGGGCGCGGCCTCGTCCATGCAAAGCCTTGCCGCGGCGGGATTGGCAAGCGCGGGATCGAGCAGGGCCTTAAGCGAATCCACGTAATCATCCGCCGTTATGCGCTCGCCCGTTTCCCAACAGGCGCCGTCCCTCAGCCTGACCCTGAACACAAGGCCCTCCGTCATTTCCGAGGGGCGTTTGGAGCCCGTGCTGCAGCCGTATTTTACTATATCGTCTCTGCTCTCGGCGGTGATATCCTCTATGCTTTCCGCCATTTCGTAAGCCCAGACGTATCCGCCCGTTTCGGTATCGGCGGGCCTGAGTGAAACGAGGGGCGAGGATATCAGCCCCGCTATCCTTTCCGCTTCGTCGGAAAGCAGCGCGTGCGGGCTCCACGACGCGGGGAATTCGGTGAAATAATCATAATAGGTATAGGGGGTGCCCGAAAGCGCGTCGGGCGCTTCCAATTTTACCGGCTCCGGCAGGGGCGCCGCGGTGGGAGCGGGGGTCGCCTCCGGCGAAGGCTCCTCGGCGGGCGCGCAGGAGGCAAGCGCAAGCAGCATGATAAGGGCAAGCATGCCCGCGATCGCTCTTTTCATAGGCGGCCTCCTTTCCCGTAAATGATCTCGATCGCCTTTATTCCTCGATATCCTTCAGCCCGTGGCCGTGCCTGTAAAGCAGGCGGTTGTCCATCGACCACTGGCGCTCGGTGAATTCGCCCACCTTCACGCTGCCAAGCGCGTCATACATCTCGTAAAGCCTGGCGTCGAGCATGTCGATCTGGGAAACGATCTCCGCCTCGGGGAACATGGGGAATTTGGGCGAGCCGTAATCGGGCTGGCCGTGGTGCGAAAGCAGTATGTGCGAAACGAGCGTGACGAGCGGCTCGGGCAGCTGCAGCTCCGCCGCCGCCTGCTCCACCATTGAAACGCCCATGTTGATATGCCCCATCAGCTGGCCCCTTGTGGAATAGGACGTGGCAACGCCCAGCTCGCCCACGTTAAGCTCCTCGGTCTTGGCGATATCGTGCAGTATCACGCCGCAGTAGACCAGATCGGGGCTCAGCTCGGGATAAAGGGGCTTATACACCTCAACGATCTTTTTTGCAAGCTCGAGCATGGTGCCCGTGTGGAACATCAGCCCGCAGCGCACGGCGTGATGCAGCTTGAGCGCCGCGGGATAGGCGGCTATGCTCGCCCTGCGGCTCCTTAAAAGATACTGCGTGAGCATTGCAAGATCGGGATCGGAAAGCTTGCCCGCAAATTCGTAAATGCTCTCGAAAGTCTGCTCGCCGTCTATGGGCGAGCTTGCGACTATGGCGCTCATGTCGATCTGATCCTTATCGTTCCTGTGGCGTATGCGGTCTATCTTGAACTGCTCGACGTCCTTCCACAGATTCACGGTGCCGCGCACCTTTATAAGATCGCCCACCGCGTAAAGGCCGTGGGTATCCGCGCTGTAATCCCAAAGCTTGGCGTTGATCTCGCCGCCGGCGTCGGCTATCACGAAATCAAGATAATCCGCGCCCTTCACGTTCTTTTTGACGAGCACGGAGCGCACTATGCAAAAGCCCTCCACCGTGCCGTTTTCCTTGTTGATATAGTTTGAAAGCAAATTCATCCTGCCCATATTATCCTCCCGTCGCTTTCGTCAGCCGTCCAAAAATATCCTGCATCTGAGTATCGCAAACTCGTTCGTTTCGGTATAGGGAAGATCCAGCTCGATGCTGATCGGCTCCCCGTTCCCGTTTACCGAATCCGCCTTTACCGTCACGCCTATCACGCTGCCGCCGTCGTTCAAAAGGGGCTTCACGCTCTCGATCGGGGCCGCGGCCCGCGTTCCCGAAGCCTTTATATAATAGAAGCCGTCCTCGTAATAGAAATCCTGCTCCTTTTCGGGATCGCGCCGGGTGCGGCGGAAATCGGCAAGCTCGATGCCCTTGAACACCGACTTTACG
>JAEEGL016384405.1_pt1 | contig 25391 bp, 25 predicted proteins | sample 9134231 | NCBI WGS metagenome assembly JAEEGL01 (sample SAMN16246548, study PRJNA631951) | gut metagenome | biome: gut microbiome; feature: rumen; material: fiber-attached | host: Bos | place: Iran: Karaj | collected 2018-10
GTCTGTGCATTCCTGCTACTGGCTATAGCCAAGAAGCACATGCATATCGAGGAACCATCTCTGTATATGATTTCCCAGACCATAGGTACTATGTTGTTTGAGAGGATACCCATACCCGAATTGTTTAACAAACCAATTAATTACGTCCCAAAGGATGATGGACAACTCGATTTATTTCGAGATCTCAAATCTTAACGGGACAGTAGTGTGATTAGGTTATTACTTGTCAATCGAAAAATCGAGTCATTCCGTGTAAATATCTTTGGGTGGGTAAATTCTTTACTCCATCAGCTGTTGTACCCTCAGCAAAACATACCCCTGCCATAGCTTGCTTTTGGACTATTTTGAACAATTGCAGCCAGTCAGTTTCCCTCGGGACTCGTTGCCATGTATGCCGATAGCCAAGAGATTCATGAATTAAATCAAGAAAGAGCTTCATGGATAATGTCAAGGCTTAGCTGAGTAGCATTGCCACATTTTTCTATATACTTGTCTCGGAACTTTCTTGAAATATCATCACGTTCCGATACGTTTGATGAGATAATTTCTTCCAGTAAAACATCCTCATTTTCAATATCGGATTGTAACTCTTTGCGAATGTCAAAATACATGCCCCGCTCCCGGTCATAACGCTCGTAGTCATATGTATAGCAAAGCATGGGTTTACCTTGTATAGCGTAGTCAAAGAAGATGCTGGAATAGTCGCTAATAAGCATGTCAGAAGCAATCATTAGCTCATTCAAGTTCGGATAATTCGAGACATTCTTTACAAATTCATTCTCCTCAATAGTCATTACTCGTGTTACCTCATAATGGGGGCGTAGCAGAAGTACATAATCTTGACCAAGTTTTTTCTTCCAACGTTTCAAATCTATAGGTGGAGCCATTACACAATTGTACCCTCTGTCTTTCTCATATTCACGGAAGGTTGGTGCATATAAAATAACCTTTTTGTTCATAGAGATACCCAACTTTTCTTTTGCCTGTTTTTGCATATCTTCCGACACATGGGCCAAGACATCGTTACGTGGCAAACCTATAATACGAAAATCGCTTACAGGCCTATGGAAAGCCCGTGAAAAAACATCCACATCATATTGACTTTGTGCTAACATTACTCCAGGGTTTCTTTTTTCACCTTTCAGCCTGAAAGAGTTGTTCCCATCTTTGATGTCACTGCCCATCCTTTTGATGGCTGAACCATGCCATGTGTTCATCTCAAAGGTTTTAATACCTGTGAAGTTTAGCCCTCGCGTCATACTGCTGTTGGTCACCCAAACTCTTGCCCGCAACAAGGTCATAAAATATAATAAGGTGTTGATTTTTATTTTTCTCCCTCTTGGCAGTTTGTGCATTTCTGGTCGCATGAAAGCCCATACGATTTGGTAACTATTAAAACGAGGGTCGTCAAGCATTGCTTCATAGATTGCTTTTGGGCTATCATCATATTTCCTACCACCATATGACGTAAAAATAATAAGATTTTCATCTGTATGCAAAAAGAGTTTCAGAAGTGACAGGAAAATACTACCAATATAATTATATATTCCTCCAATAATTTTATTGTATTTTACCCAATTGATAACAGTAAAACTATTCATTATATTCTTCTGCTTTCTAATTTATAATCATAGCTGTGTAGCCCTTCCTTTCGAAAATCTTTATGGTAACGCTCAAGTACTTTTTTGAAAACCTCGTCATATTGAGGAATAAATAAATCATCTTTCAGCTTTAAATGTTCAATAATCTGCCGTGTTAAATTTTCAATTTGTGTTAAGTCAGTAGTTCCTTGATAAAAACTGGTACCTTTGATACTTCCAGGTGACACATTTAAAATACGATTGCTTGTCCCAGCCTTCTCTAACTCTACATTCACACTTTCAATGAAAATCTTCAAGGCGCCCTTAGTTGCTCCATATACAGAAAAAAAAGGTGAAGACATAAAGCCTGCAATACTGACCATCACACCACAATAAAAGTTTTGCTGTGATTGTAGTCTGCTATAGAAACGCTTGATAACTCGTATGGCTGCAATAGTATTCACTTGAAAATAAGTGTTAATAAGTTGTTCGTCAACATCTTTAAAAAGAGCCAACCGACCAAAGCCTGCCGATATGAATAAGCAATCGATGTCTGAGTACCGATCGAATATAGAATAATCCTCACTTGTCAAATCAAATATCTCACTCTCTATCTTAGGTTCTCTGTATTTTTCACTAAGAGTTTTTTTGTCAATGATATAAACCTTTTCGGTATCTTCCTCCTTTGCCAACACTTTTGCAATAGAAAGTCCAATGCCACTGACACCTCCCACAATTAATATTTTCTTCATATTTCCATAAAGTTTCTTCGTTCTGCAAATTGCTGCATGATTTCAGCCATGCATATGCTCTCCTTGTGACGCAGGCGGGATGTATTAAGTCTATGATTAAAAATACACGACAAGAATTCCTGTATCTCGTAGCGAAGGCCTGTACCGTCCCATTTATAAAAGAATTTTTTGTTCTGATTTTGATCTTCAAAACGGAACTCGTAATAATCAGTCAGCCACCAGGGCGACGGAACGTAGGCATAGCCCTTCGTACCGCTGATGACGAGATTCCCTTCAGTTTTTACACCTAGTCCTAACTGGAACGAGCAGATTCCATTGGGGAAGAGCATCACTCCTCGAGTATAGATATCTACACTATCTTTCATTTTCGAGTATAGGTTGATGCTGGTATAGTTCGTACCCATCAGTCGGATGATAGGTAACAGTGGATAGCTTCCCATCTCAAACATCGAACCACCAGCCTGTTTAGGGTCAAGTTCACGTGTAAACTTGTCACCCCATAGTTTCGACTCCGAAGCACTCACATCCACGACATCTCCAATGAGTCCGCTCTTAATCATCGTTATCAGATGGTTAAAGGCGGGTGAGTGTGCTGTCTTGTTGGCCTCCATCAGTACTAGCTGGTTCTCCTCAGCTAATTGGAATAACTTCCGTGCTTCATTGCCATTAAGAACTAAAGGGGTTTCGCACAACACATGCTTCTTATGCTGTAGAGCATGCTTGCACAACTCATAGTGCGACAGATGGGGAGTTGCAATATATACAGCCTGAATGTCAAGAAACATATCGTCAAGCGACTTATAGACATTCGCGATACTATGTTTTTCTGCAAAATGACAGGCTACATCCTTATTCATATCATATACTCCCACCACTTTGGCATAGCTAACAAACTTTGATTCAGGAACGAAACGTTGGGCGATGCGTCCGCAGCCTATAATGCCAATGCGAATATCATCCTGTAATTCCTCGCGGAGTTTAGTAGAAGAAATTCCTACAGTGCGAGGCAGATAGACTACTTTACAATATTCATTTAGGTAATCGAACTTTCCATCCCAGTCGTTACCGATGGCAAAGATATCCACGTCATACTTTTGTATATCATCTATCTTCTGTCCCACATAGTCCTCAATGATAATCTGGTCAGCAAGTCCAGTTGCCTTTACAGCTTCGACTCGTTCTAGTACATTGTTTCGCACGTTAAGTTTTCCACGCTCACGATCAAAATTGTCGTTGGTAACCCCAACGATGAGCCAATCACCTAGTGCTTTCGCACGGTGTAGCAGATTGATGTGACCTTGGTGAAGAAGATCGTAAGTGCCGTATGTAATAACTTTCCTCATTGATTATTAAGGTTAAATCTTTACTGAACAAATGGAGCATAACACGAAAAAATAATACTCGTTAATGAAGGGAGTAATGATTCCAAAAGCATCATTCATTCAAACGGTGAAGTTCTTTTGCCATTAATAAATTATCCACATTATCAATCTCTGTCCATTGGTAATCCTTGATATCTTTGTAATATAACTCGAAATTATTATCAAATATCATTTGAACTAAAGCATCCTCAAAAAATAGGTTGTACATTCCCTCATACACCATTTGATCAAGCTGTTCTAAGACAAATCGAGAAGAAACTGCATCAAGTTTTGAGACACTGGCATAATTCCCTAGAAACTTCGTTAAATTCTTGCTCATCACACATACCTTATCCTCTTGAACTTGAACATTGTACTTGTTGCTATCGGTCAGTGTACTATCTATTAATACGTATGGGACATTCGTATGAGAACAAATAATTTCGCATATAAGTTTATCACTCATCACAACATCTCCGTTGATAATAGTCACATTCTCTCTTTGCAAATAATCCTTTGCAAACCAGAGAGAGCCCATCGAACTAGTTTCTGCATAGAAAGGATTGTGAACGAACTTTACGTTATCATCCTCCAATTCCTTTTGGACATGCTGATACATGAATCCAACTACTACAACGATTTCTGCTTCTTTATCGTGTTTTCGAAGGGAGCGGACTAACCGTTGTAGCACCGTAGTGCTCCCGTCTAATTTATATAGAGTTTTGGGTCGATTGAGTGTTAAAGGCTGGAGATTCCTGCCTTGGCCTGCTGCTAAAATGATATATGTCATAATACTATGCTTTTTATTTGTAATACAAGGGTAAAGCTTTCTTGCTGTATTCTTTTGCAAAATGGTACCATAAAGTTTTCAGATACCCGATAACCTGGCCTTGAGACTCCTTGTACATGGTCCAATGCATATAGAAAAATCCAGAAATGGCTATGTATCCATAAAAATGTCGTTGTTCTTCTAAAGATGGTTTGCGTCCGAAATACGTAAATAAAATCCTATCCACTTCATCTTCTGAATGATCACCTCCACAAACATATGTTCCTATATCAAAGCCAGGATCACCAAATCCTGCATATTCCCAGTCTATTAGATGAATCTCCTTGTCGTTAATTAGAAAATTTTCATCTCTACAATCGCCGTGGGTTAGACATCTTTTGATGCCATCCGTCTTTGACAGTTCATATAACTCATAAATACGTTTTTTTATTTCTGAAAATTCGGGAAATTGGTCATAGTTCTCTCCATATTGACCTATTGGTGTCATATCGCGAATAGACTCCCATTTTTCCTTGATGTCAAACTCCCATCTTACCTTTGGTTTTACTGCATGAAGTTTACGTAATTGGATGATGCCCCTAACCATATCATTAACATCATGGTACTGGAATTTTCTAGTTTCTACAAAGTGTGAAATTCGCCACCCATAGCGTACACTCATGGCCACTAAAGATGTATCCACTCCTGCATCTTCTATCATCTTCTGAATTATGGATTCTCTACCTCGGTCTATGAGAATTTCTGACCCCAAACCAGGATAGCGGAACACATATTTTCCGCCATTGTAGCGGAATGACAAAATAGAGTTGGACAATCCTTTTTGTAAAGGAACCAAATGGGTTATATCTTCTGCTTTACATCCAAATACATCACAGATGCATTGGGTGATAAACTCAATATCTTGTGGATACAGAACTCCACCTGTTGTTTGAATACTATTCATTTTTCTCATCTTTCAGTCCATCTACAGGATATCTTTTGTTTAACAAATAACCCCTGAACAAATCTAAATCTTCTTTAGTAGTTATTTTTATATTTGTTTGGCTGCCTTTGGAAAAATAGATGGGAATTCCTAATTCCGTCATAAATGCTGTGGTATGAGGTTCTACGTAATCAAAGAAATCCTTTTCCTCTGCCTGCCTGTAGATTTCCACAATATTCTTGTATAAAAAACTCTGAGGAGCTGCTAAAGTTTTGAACGTTTCTCTATTGATTGCTTTCTTAGAGCAGTCTCCGTCATTCGTTCCATAAAGTAGATAGGAATAGCATGCGCTCATGGCATTACCTTTCTCTTTACATACACGGATATTGTCAGAAATGATTTCTTTGGTAACAAAGGGAGAGGCGGCCCAATGTATTATAACCACATCATCTGGATGAGCAATACCTGTCAATCCTTTTATTCCATTCATGATTGAATGTTCATAGTCTGAACCGCCAGAGACAATCTTAATAACCTTAGTGATACTATTCTCGCAAACAATATTTTGAAGATGAGGCTGAAAACCATTCACGCATACTAACTCAATTGCATCTATCTCTGAATGTTCTTGAAACTTTTGCATTGTATATGCAATGACAGGTTTCCCCAAAACATTCACGAATTGTTTGGGAACGCTAGCCCCCAATCGGTTACCTACCCCGCCTGCCAAAAGTATCACATAGTTCATGATTATACATTTTATTTTGTATCCAAAATGCTCTTACTAAATTCTCATTTATAAAGGGAAGATAAACTGTATCGAAGAGCACTATTTGTACTATATTCATGTGTCTGTCACAGTCTCTTTTCTCCATTATAAATCCATTTTATCCTCCTAGATTCCTTCTATGACGAGTAGTTCCCAATAGTTTAATTAGCCAAGGACGAAAAGCTTCTAAAGATATGATTTCCTTCGTTTACTATTAAAAGCCAACATTCGTGATTTGTATTATTGAGAGGATATGAATTCTTTCATTTTTATTTTATATGAAACATCTGGATCCCACAGTGCCATAGTATGTGCGGCCGTACCTTTTATATATATAGTATAGTCTCCAAACATCTGTCTTAAGATGGGATCATAGTCCTTGGGACAAGAGATTTCTAGGTATTCAAAAGGGATGATGATAGAATCTTTGTACCATTCTTTTCTCCATATCCATCTCTTGTTAAAACTGGAGAATGGAAGCATTGCTACCTCGTCATAGTGTTTCGCTCTGGCACAGACATTCAAGAAACGTCGACACAACCCTTTATGACTTGTAAACATTCTAGAAAGTTCCCAAATCAGTATAAATGGCAACATATACCATTTACTTTTCCCTTGCCGTTTAGACTTCTTCCACATCTCATACCCAGAAATGGGAAGTGTCCAAAACCGCATCAATGCCTTTTGTAAAAAAAAACGCCATGTGGAATCTTCTACTCCAAACATCGGAAAGATGTCAATGAAGCATCCACAATTGTAATTCTCATCAGCTATTTCATAATCAAACTTTGTACAACCAGTAGAATTTGAATTTCTTATTCTCGCTTTACTTGGACCAAAACAGGGTTCTGTATTGAAGTCCTGAAAGAAAAAGGGAGGAGAAAGTTCTGAAGGCGCAATTTTACAAAAACGCAAATAATCATCAGCAAACATCACTACATCAATATCGTCATCCCATGGAATAAAACCTTTATGGCGAATAGCCCCAAGCAAGGTGCCACCACTTGCGTAGTATTTGATGTCATGCTTTCGGCAGATACGTTGTAATTCTGCAAGACATCCCAGTTCAACAGCCCAAAGTCTCTTCATCTTACTTGTTACAAGATGTCCACAGATTGTTTCTTCTTTATAAAAATTGTCATTCATTTCTTTTATATTTAGCATCTACAAACTTTTGCCTGATAGTATAGAAACTATATTGCAGCAATGGTTTTCATATAATCAACCCAAATAACGCTTATTTTGCTGCTTGATAATTCATGATACAATAAGGAGGCTCTTTTTCCCATTTTCACCCTCTTTTCCTCATCGTCTGCCAGCAAAGAAAGTTTTTCTGCAACCTTATTTACATCGCCAATGTCAACAAGATAACCATTATCTCCGTCTACAATTAAATCTTTGGCGCCGCTTACTTTTGTTGATATACAAGGCAGTCCGATGGACATGGCTTCTAATAGAGCATTCGACATACCTTCACACATGGATGTCATTATAAAAATTTGAGCAGAAAGAATTTCCTTTATAACATTTTTTGAACGTCCTGCCAATATCACTTTATCATCAATTCCCAGATGTTTAGCACACGAATAAATCTTGTTGTCCAGTTCGCCTTCCCCAAAGAATGTTAAATTGTATGTTGGATGCATTTTGCAAAATTCAGCAAATGCTTCTAGCAAAATTAGTGGTTGTTTTTGTGGACATAATCTGCCCACAGAAACAACCATATTTTTTTTTGAGTGACTTATTGCTGCTCCGACTAAATCTTCATCAAGAATAATGGGATTATATATTACCTTTGTTTTCTTGTATAGACTTTTTTTGTCTTTGAAAAAATCTCTAATTGATAGTGTCTGAATGAGAATACCTTTTACATCAGGGGCATAAAATGAACATGTAGCTAGCCAACGAAGTATTTTTCGTTTCATACAATTAGGATCATTACGCAATGCTACTACCTGCTTGATTTCACTAAAAAGTAGTGAAATTGTCACAGTAAAGCATAAAACAATCATAAACGATAGTACCACATCAGGTTTCTCCCGTTTTACATATCGTCTGAACCACAACATCTGTCGCCATGTTGAGGTACTACCACACTCTTTTGATATCCTCACGATCTTTACTCGAGGATCTATCTCATAAAATATGTTGGGATATTTGGCATCCAACCACATAACATATTGCACCTCGTCAAAGGCATCTGCAAAGGGTTGGGATAATATGGACAAAACCCGTTCAGCTCCTCCAGCAGCGAGAGTTCCCGTACAAACAATTAATTTAGACATATATCCTATATCTCATTTGACTCTGTTTACTCTTTGAGTAAACATAACTCAAGATTATATTAATTATGTGGCTTGGCATACATAGTATCAGTATAAAAAACGCAGTATAAAATGCAGAATTATTCTTCGATAATTTTAATATACTTATTAACAAAGTCCTCCTCCGAGAACTTCTTGACAGCAATCTCCCTACTACGTTTCCCCCATTTCTCCCTATTTTCCTTAGAAATTTCTATCATCTGTTTTAGTTTATCTGCAATATCGTCAGGATTATCGGGGGCAAATAACATTCCATTTTCATTCTCAGAAACAATAAAAGGATTGTCACATACACGACTACATAATATGGGTTTACCACAACTCATCGCTTCACATATCGCATTAGGAAAACCTTCGGTACTACTTGGAAGACAGAAAATGTCACACTTCTGGTAGCATTCAACGATATTGATAGTGTTAGGGTGAAAATTTATGAAGTCAGTTAGCTCTAGTTTAATCACTTTTTCCTTTATAGTTTCTGCATAGCTCTCCTCATTCTGACGTATGTTTCCATACCATTCAAAATGCACTCCATTTAAGCCCTGTTTCTTCAACAGACGGATCGCTTCTAAATAGTTCAATATGTTTTTCCGTTTATCTATTCGTGCTACGGTAAGAATGGTAATATCGCTTTCATTTTGTTCGTATTGGGGCGCAAAAAGTGAGATGTCTGTGAAATTTGTTATGGGGATTATTGTTTTCTTCATCCAAGGATAAATCCTTGCAAGAAATTCGCTTTGGGAATAAGAATTTGGAACAACATAGTCTGCAAGTCTATACAACCATAACCTTTGTTTGTCATACCTACTAAGTTGTTGAGAAGAATTTCTTTCACTGACGATGAGTTTGAATCTCATTCCTGCCAACTTTAGCAGGCAGCCAATTGCATTCGGCCCCCCTTTAAATGTTATGATACATTCATAACCACCTTGTTTTTTTATGAAGTTCCGTATTGTTGTTAGTTTTGACCATTGACTGCTTTTGACGGATAATAAAATGGGTTCAATTCCACCTTGCCTGGCAACAGGCAAATAGAAATCCTTTTTATGGTAATAAGCTAAATCTACCTTGTATCCTTTTTTCTTAAGTGAAACGGCAAGTCCAACCATCTGCCGTTCTGCCCCGCCAGATCCTAATCCATCAATTAAACATAGTATTTTTTTCATTGTGTTTTCTGTGGTAAATTAATCCAATCTCCGAACGTATAATCCCATTTGTCAGGATTGAAAGGTTTCATGCCGCCCCAATGGAAAAAAGTAAATTCTCCAAAATATATAGTCCCGTTTACGTCATAAAAGTCAACTCTCACTTGTGGAATTCCTATTGAAAGCTTAGCCGCTAATGCCTTCATCTCGTCAAATCCTTTAGGCTTTTTTATAGGTGTTTCCGAATTGGGATGTCCATTAGTGAAAGGCAAGTGATTAAAATTCGAATCAAAGAAATCAAAGGTTGTCTCTGTTTCTTTATGCCTTCCTTGGGCTATAAAGAAAGCTTTGGGTTCTCCATCGAAGCAGAACCACTTGTAGTCTCGCAGTTCACCGAACTCATCCTCCATATAAGTTTCGGCAAATACTTTAGGCCTCACATTTTTATATGGCCATTCGCGACTTTTCCAGTAATACTGGACTCGCATTCGTTTCTTTAGTTTTTTCCGTGTCTTTTCAATATCAAGTTTTGACTTATCTTTGCATATAACCATTCCACCACAGTCATGTGAGCATTTGATTACAAATTGGTTGGGCAAATTGTCCCATTCTATTTCGTCAACCCTATCCCATACGCCAAGTAGAGGAACTACATGCTCTGTTCCTATTTTTTCCTCCACATATTCCTTTACTCTATACTTATCTACTAAGGTTGTATAAAGGGGATTATGATCATGAAGTTTCAGCCAGTTCAATTTTTCATTGAACGTCTTTGGATTCTCAAGGTCAAGTTTTCTGTCCTGCATTTTAATCTTCCATTTGGCACGAATATATTGTCTGTCTGTTAGCAGGGGTGAAACTTTTTCGAGCATCAAAAGTTTAAATATATCAGGATGCTCAATGTAGAATTTCAATGATTGCATTATGTTATTGTGTTAATCTCCTAAATGATTAAAAAACTCTACTAATGGTTTACTCCAAACTTTATAGTCGAAGTTGCATCGGCACACTTCTTGTCCACCCTGTCCGATGCATTGGGCCTCATCAAGGTTATTGAACACTCGCGCTATGGCATCGGCCAATGCTTCGGTATCTTCTGCTTCAACTACAATAGCCGATTTGCCATCCTCAAGCCAATTCATAGCCTCTCCTACATTGGTAATGATAACAGGTTTTGCGGCTGCCATATATTCCCCCAGCTTTGTAGAGAAACAATAGTTATTTTGTAGAGTGCGATACTTATTAATAATAACCATAGTGGCTTTGCTTAAGTTCTCTTTGAGTTCATCCTCTGTCAGATAGCCGGTAAACTGAATTTTTCCTTCCAAACCATATTGAGCGATAAGATGCTTTATTCCATTTTCATGCTTCGCTCCCTGTAGTTTTCCTGTAGAAACAAACTTTATAGGTACGGTTATTTTTCCTACTGCCATGCCAAAAGCTTCTATCATACCTAGTATCCCATCCTTTTGTTGGGATAGGGTACCAGCATGGAAGATGTATGGCGTTTCTGACTCAAAAGCTTTGTTTGCCATCTTGTAATGTTCAAATTCTACCATAATGGGCACCTTGATATGTTTACATGAAGGGCGTGTATATGTTTTGGCAAGATTACATAAAGTGTCCGAGATGCTGATGATTCCGTCAAGTATGGGGAATTGTTTCTCAACGGTATCTTTTCGAAGGCGAATGTTTTTTTCTGTTTTTTCACCTGTTCCGTAAGGAAGTTCACAAAGGTCGCGGATGCAAAATGCTTTTTTTCTATGAGCGATTTTCATTAGACGGAGCATGATATTAATTCTTTCTCTCATAAAAAAGAATAGAACATCGCCTTTTTTGAGATTTCTGAAAAGGAAACGTTCAGTTTTCAATAGTCTCAGATATTGTGCAAATCGTCTTATCGGTTCTGGTCTAGTATCCGTTGTCTTACCACCAATATAGCGGAATGGTACACCTTCATAAGTCCCTCTTGCCTCAGTATTTTTGATTTTTCCCTTTTGAAGTTCGGTGCAGCCATAGATAATCACCTCACATTCCACACCTCCATCATGTATTGCACGTGCGTAACATTTGATGCGGCTTGTTGCTGCCATGCCATTTGGAAAACCTTGTTTTGTTACAATGTAAACTTTCATGGTCTTTGGAGGATAGTCATTAATCTCTGGATAGTCTCCAGATGTGACTCACACATAAGTTTGTTTTTTAGTCGGATTACGTTTTTTTCAGTATACAATTTGCCGAGATATCCTCTGTATGCAAGTGCAACAATAAATCGATTTTTAAGTATTGTTGGCAGAAGCTCTGTTTTTATGATGTGCTCCCTATTCATAACGAACTCGTCAAACTTCTGCTGTAATAGAAAGTCATCAGCGATTGGCATATTGAACAATGAGATTTCATTTTCAAACAGTGTCCTATCACGGAGAGTTATAGATTCGATAGTTTGTTTATATGGTATCAGTCTAAAGTTTATCTGATTGTCAAGATACAATTGCACTGCATAACCATAGCTCCATGAATCTGGCCTTGCAGATCCCCACGGGAAATAAAAGTTCCCTAACCCATAAAAGATGGGTTTTCCTTGATATATTTCATAGCCATTAATACAGTGTTGGTGATGGTTGATTACTGCATCTGCACCTAAATCTATAAAATGATGGAACCAGCGCTTCATTCTCGGGGTAGGATAGTGATAATGCTCTATTCCTCCGTGAAGTATTAGAACCACGTAGTTGGTTTGGTCACGAACACTTGCAATGTCCTCTTGCATATTTATGAGATCAAGAGGATTACTTCCTCCATGCTCATTATCTGCTATTGAGAACTCGTGCTCGCATGCATTTATGATAGCTATGCGCTTTCCTTTTCGTTCAAGGAGTAGAGGCTTACGAGCCTGGGAGTATGTTGCTCCTCCTCCTACAGTACTTATATTCAATCGTTTGCATTCGTTTATTGTGTTTTCTACGCCTTTCTGCCCTTGATCAAAGAAGTGATTGTTTGCTAACGTTAGAACTCCAATTCCTTTTTTTTTCAAAACACCGATAGTGGAGGTTGCTATCCCAAGACATGGACCAGATTTTTTTATGGGAGTAGGCTTGTCTTTGATAATGGGTGCCTCTAAGTTGACAATGGAATAATCCGACTCTTTGATATAGGGCTCTATCTCTCCAAATATTTGTTCTTTCTTGCTGATAAAAACTTCCTGCCGTATAGAGTTCGGCACCACGTCACCAGCTATGAATAATGATATTGCCATAAAATATGCTTTTTTGAAGATTTCTTTTCTTTTGTATCGGACGAAAGATTCGATAAAAAGCAGAAAGGCCTAATTTGACGCCTTCTTTCCAATAGGCAGAAAGTTCATCTTTCTCTGATTACTCTACAAGGGATTCCCGCTGCAATCACATTTGAGGGGATGTCTTTAGTGACAATGCTACCAGCTCCGATAATGCTGTTGTTACCGATGGTTACACCTCTCATAACAATGCTATTCATCCCAATCCACACATTATTGCCAATCGTCACAGGTTTAGGCTGCCAGTCTGGATATATTCTTTCATGACCATTGCGATCACCTATCATCACATTAGTTCCGCATCTCACATTGTCTCCAATGATTACACTTATATTTGAGACAATACTTATTCCTGATGCACCAAAATGATTACCAATAATGATTTTTCCTCCATTAACAGCCTGTAACACTGATTTGTGGTTTATTCCACGAAAATTATATCTACTGTTGGAATTAAAGGTACAATTACAACCCAAAGAAATAACCGATCCAACGCTACGGTAGAAGATCATATTTCCTCTGAAGCTGCATCTTTTACCATATTTTATGCCCCATATACGCATTTTTAATCTGCACCAATACGTGCTGACGAAACAAATAATAAGGCAGTGTAGTTTATACAACCGACTCATTACAAGGCCACTTAGGTCAGACGTAAACCTCTCTATTTTAATCATAATATACCTTCTATTTTATTCATTAATTTCGTATTATCAAAATTGAAAAAATTTATGTTCTCTTTCAGCGTGGCATATAATCGATTATCGTTGAAGAGATCATAAATACAGGTGGATATATTTTCTAACGAAGAAATCATTCCCGTTTCTCCATTTTGAATAAATTCATAAATACTTGGGAAATCAGTCGAAATAGTAGGTGTGTGTAAAATTTTTGCTTCGTTAATTACACGGGGACAGGCTTCAGAACGTGAAAGGCAAATCAAAACATCTGCTCTTTTTATATAATAGTAAGGGTTAGTTTTTGCACCCAACATAATAACATTATTTCCCACTTCGTATTTTTGTATAGTATCTAATATATGTTGTCTCTCTCTGCCTTCTCCGATTAAATACCATCTAAACTGTATCCCATTATCAAGTAGCTTGCGTGCTATTGGAGCAATTTTATCGAATTGTTTAATCTCAGCCAATCGTCCTATGGAAACAATAGTCTTACCTTTTTTTATAAATCGAGGCTCTTCTTCGATCAAATCTGCTCGGTTCCTAATTAATGATTCATCCTGAGGATTCTCTATACAGTGGGTTTTGTTGACAAATTCAGGAAATACAGATTTAAAGTTTTCACAAGTATGTTCAGATACACACACAATGTCCTTGAACCCATCGTAATGCCTTTCCCGTTTTCTTTTGTAATTAGATATCTTCTTTTTATAATCGCATCTAACCCATGCAACTTTGGGAATGATTTTTTCATACGAAACGAACTTTGTTGTAATACCATCTTGGCATGCGACAATCGTATCAATGTGATTTTCTTTTATTGTTTTCTCCAAAGATAATTCTATCACCTTACTTTCAAAACCTTTAAAGGTATTACGCAACAATCTGAGTATGATAAATAATATTTTTTTTAATATTTTTTTTTCATTTTTCCAACTGTTTATTCCAAGAGCTTGGATAACGAGGGGTGTTTTTATAAAACAAACATTGTCATACAACTGCTGTAATGTGCCATGAGGATATAATGGCATAACAAAACATTTATAACCATCTTTTTCCAACAGAGACACCATATTACGGACACTCACTGTTGTCCCACCAACGCCAAGCGTAGGAAACACAAAAAGTATTTTCTTCTTCACCTTTTTTCCCTCACTATGTTATTTTTATTTTTTTTGTTTCTTTCTCAATACTCCGTCAATTTACAATTCAAATCAGATCCAACTCTCTAAAAACAAATGAGTTACGTTAACAATATATAACTAAATAAAATTGGTCAAGCCGCTGAAAATCAGTAATTTTATGGTGTCCTAAGCTATAAAGTGTGACATGAATATTTCAGACTATCTTGACCAATATGCGGATATCTGCAGAGATGACATTAAGAATTCTTCTGCAAAGTTAAACAAAAGTTTCGAGAAACTTCTCATCGAGATACTGTTATTGTACATGGTTATACCAAGAAAGATTAATTTCACCCAGATGGGGCGGTACGGAAGTCACTGTGAGCAAACCTATCGCAGCAACTTCAACCGCAAAAGGTCGAAGTGCGTCAACTGGCTTTTGTTTAACCTCTCACTTGCCAGACGCTCGCTTAACATGGACGGCTTGCTGGCAGTTGCTGTCGACCCGTGCTTCATCAGCAAGGCTGGAAAGAAGACAGCGCATATTGGTACGTTCTGGTCGGGGTGCTCCGGTGCGATGAAGCATGGACTGGAAATCATGGGACTGGGACTCGTTGACGTCATGTCCAACACCTGCATGATGCTTCGTGCCCATCAGACACCAGGATGTCGGAACTCAAGCAGAGGAACAGGACTCTTGTCCAGCACTACATCGGTGTCATCAGGAGATACAGCAGGGAACTGCTCAAGGTGACAGACATTGTGGTAGCCGATGCTTATTTCTCCACATCAACCTTTGTCAAAGGGATTGCCGCATGCGGATTCCATCTTGTCTGCCGATTCCGTGACAATGCTGATTTGCGGTACCTCTACACAGGTCCCCGGACAGGCAAGAGAGGACGCCCTAAACTCACTGACGGGAAGATTGACTGCACGAAACTTGACTACTCGCGTATGGAGAAGCTCCGGATAGAAGGACTCGGGGGAAAGGCCTACACGCTGCTTGCATATTCAAAGGCATTGAAGAAGAAGGTGCGTCTTGTCATATGGATCATGCCCAACAGGAAACACAAACTGTTCTTCTCCACAAAGCTTACCATGACGGGTGAGGAAGTGCTGCGGACTTACCGGTCAAGGTTCCAGATAGAATTCTGCTTTCGGGATGCCAAGCAGTTTGTCGGACTTGCCCACTGCCAAGGCAGGCACAAACATCAGCTGGACTTCTCTTACAATGCATCCTTTGCCGCCTTGAATGCTGCCAAGGTTATGATGAAGGAAGATAATCAGCCTTATTCAATGGCCTCATTTAAGTCCTTGATGTTCAATTCGTACTATACGAAAAGAATTTTTGATGTGTCCCGAACCCGGCCGAACCAGACTTTAATTAGCAAAATTGTCAAAGAACTCTTTGGTTGGCAGCGCAAAACTGCTTAAGCCAATATGTTATTTTTTAACGAACTATTGTTTGTTTCTTTATCAATGATAATTGCATATTTCATAACGAAAAAATAGAACATGATTTCAACAAAATAGCCCCTAAAAATTGGTTCGAGAACACAGCATTCAATAAAAAGATACATTAGCATTGCAGACACTACAAGCTTATTATTTCCAGCCATTTTTATTGGGTATATAAAGACACAGTATATAAAAATACAAAAACCGATAAAACCATATGCAATTAGCGCAGTCATAAAATCGTTATGGGTGCTTATATGCCAACCGAGATTATTACATGCGGTCTGTCCTATCCCCAAAATAAATTGCAATGGATTCTCTGACATCATAAATAAATTTAACTTGGTTCCCCAAATAATGGATCGACCTCCTGTCTTGGTCTCATCAATTTCCATACGATATATAAGTAGATCGAAAAAATTGTTTTTAAAGATCCAAACGACAACAGCTGTACTAAGTAATATTATAATTAATTTAAAAAATAATTTTGTTTGGGAAATCGTTACCATATATATGGTAGATAAGGTAAATGCCAAAAATGCGCCCCGACTACCGTTTAATGTTAGAGCAAAAAAAGAAATAATCATAGTGGCAACACTTAGGATAGTAAATGATAATGTTTTTTCGAATTTCAGGATTCCTATCGTGTAAGCAGATGCCAAAGAACTTCCTGCGGCTATTACCGCACCAAAAACATTGTGATTAGTCCAATTCGCATATTCTATATCAGTTGAATAATATTGAACAGCGAGATCTTTCCAAAGGATAAGATAAAGTAGTGACAAAAAAAAGGAAAGGATAATAAAAGCACAAAACAAGAGTTTCAAATCATCTTTATTATTTACCATATCACTTAAAAGAATCGTCAGAAAGATCCAAACAAAACAATTATTTATATCTATATGTAATAAAGCGATGGAAAAAAAAATTACAAGTATTATAATTTCCTTAACAACATTACTACTTTTGTTATTATACAAAATATAATAGAAAAGAGTAACAATTGGTATATAAAGATTGTATGGTAGAAAAATTGTTGCAAAAGACTGCGAATTAATTCCCAAAAATAATAGTAAAACTGCAGGTAGAATCTTTAACTCAAAAAAAACGGGAATTAGAATAAGTCCGGAAAATAACGTTCTTTGAATTAATGGAATTTGAGCATTAGGGTTCAATAATAGTATGAATATAACCATCAAAATCAGCATATAATATGCAACGAACCAACGATTCTTGATCAACGAAATAAATTTCATGTTCAGAGGGTCTTTTTAATTATTCTTTATCTTACTTCCTCTATAAGATTTCAACTTTGTCATCACAAAATTCTTCTCAATTTTATTTAGTCCAACAATCCAAACGAAAACAAACGATGCGATCCCAGAAACTAGTAATACTAGTATAAATCTTAGCCATCCCTCAGAATAAGATTTGTTTATTATTATTGGCAATAGACTGCTTAAAAATGTGTATGTTACAACTGGTAATACAACTTTTGCTAAATAGTCTTTTATTTTTAGTACAGTTATATTTGATACAACAATCAGACGAACAAGCTGAACAATTATTGTTATGATGAGGCTAACTACCATTGCCGATATTGGGCCGAAACCTAATTTGAGAAAAACATATGCTACGGGAACAATCAGCAGATTAAATATACTAACAAGGATTGAAAAGTTTTTGATTTTTCCTGTTGCATATGCTATACATGTAGTTGGATTGGCGAATACACTTACAAAAGTTGTTAAAATAGTAATCCGAGTAAATATTGTAGCATATTCTGGCACTACGTCTCCCAGCCATATGTGTAAGATGAATGGCGTTTCCAAGAGGATGGGCAAAGAAAGGGTAAATAAAAGATAATAAGACAATTTTGTCCCTCCATAATATAATGTCATGGCAGACTTAAAATTGCCACTTGCGTATTGCTTTGTTAACTGTGGACGAAATGCTGTTTGAAAACTTGTGACAAACTGATTTATAGCATGTAATATATGTGACGACACGCCTCGCGCAGCATTTACTACAGTGCCAAAAAACAGATTAAGCACAATATTAAGTCCTTGATTCTTCATCGTGTAGGCAAGTGTTCCAATAGTGCTCCATACACTGAACGATAGCAATTTCTTTAATGTTTCATACTCCCAATTAAATCCTATGTCGGTAGTTGGAATATTTCTTTTACAAAAAACGACATATAAAGAAAAATCTACAATAGTAATAATTTGCATGAGAAAGGAGTATAATATTAGTTTATCTCCTTGGACAACCATAACAACAAACACAATACCTAGTCTGAGGAAGGTTTCTAATATTGAGAAGAATGCGTAGATACTCATTTTTTCGTATGCTGTTATCAACGAACCAAACGGAGCCTTAAAAACAGAAATGATAAACGAAACTATTGTGACTTGATATAGAATTTGTGCTGCATGCATACGCCCTTCGGGGATAACGAGTTTGTTGTTCAAAAACCATAAACCAAATGTCTCACCTATGGCCACGACAACCATTGCCAATAAAAATTGAACAGTTAAAGATGTGCGAAATAGCTTTTTAATACCAAACTCTTGGCCTTCGCCCATGGCAACATTAAAAAACCTTTGATATGTGGCGTGCATGGTAGTGCTGAGAAATCCCAGCATCGAAATAACTCCTCCCACCACATTATACAAGCCATAATCCTTTACTCCCAAGGCGTTAAGAATTACCCTCGAAGTATATAACGAAACGGATAAGACTATCAAAGATCGGCCATAAAGCGCCATCGTGTTTTTTGCTATTCTGCCACTTTTATTGTCCATGAACTATTATATTACCACGAAGTGTTATATTAATTATATGTATATGGATAAAACACATTTTTACTTTTTATTTACCATATAATCATTGAATTCCTTGCATGATGTGGGGGCTGGGATTTGGTTAATATCAGTTTTCACAATTTTTGCAGGATTTCCAGCAGCAATACTATTGGCAGGAACATCTTTCGTAACCACAGAACAAGCGGCAACAACTGAATTGTCGCCTATGGTCACTCCCTTCTGAATACGGGCATTAGAACCAATCCAACAATTTCGGCCAAAGATAACTGGCTTATGTTCCGAATGTATCCAAGAACGGGCATCGTTATTGTGAGGCGTCGTACGCATAAACGCGCGATACTCAGGATTTATGGGATGGTTATTATTGTCAACAATAGTTACTTCAGTCGCAATTGCAGTATAATCGCCGATAACAACTTTGTCAACACAAAGAATTTGGGATCTGGAACCAATTTTGACATTGTTTCCGATTTCTATTTTTCCATGATGTGAGGAAAAAAGATGGCATCCCAATAGCATTACATTATCATGTACTATAATATCATCTCTTGTTGATCCATCCAACAAACTTATTTGAGTACCTCCCCTTATCTCTAATATAGAACCTAATTGTGTAAGTGAAGATTTTACCTTAGCAATTTGATTTTTTAGCTTTTTTTTGCGAAATATGTCTTTTATAAAATTAATCATAATATTTTGAACATCTATTTAACAACCTCTTTCTTCTAATATCTTTTCATGTTCCTCAATTTGCATTTCATCGAAACGGTACTTTATCACTTTTGCTGGGTTACCAGCCACTATAGCGTACGGAGGGACATCTTTGGTTACAACTGCCCCCGCACCGACGACAGCTCCGCGGCCTATCTTCACACCCTTCAATATGATTGCATTACACCCGACCCATACACCGTCTTCAATAAAAACATTCTGATCATTCTCGGGCAGCTTTTCATCCTCCCCAACTTCGTATATATGTTTGCCTATCACATCTACACGATGATTTCCACCTCGGATAGTCACAAATGGCCCGAATATTACATAATTGCCGATGTAGATATGAGCAACACTTGCAATAAACGAGGCATGGGGTCCAATGTGTACATGGTGTCCGCAATGAATGTGTGATGGGATGAAATTACAACCGACTCCCACACTCACCTTTTTGCCATGCTCCGCAAATTGGCTTAATTGATAGTTTGCCCTGACACGAAGCACCTTATCATACCACTTGCAAATAATCTTCTCAAACATATTTTTTGAGCCTTAATTATAATCTTCCGTCAACAATTGAACGGTCAAGAGTACATTTCACGTCGAAAATCACATGTTTTTCTTTTATCAGAGCGGATATATCCAGCCCATCAAATTTCTTGTGCGCTACGGCCACGATGCACGCATCAAACTTTTGCTTGGGTATCTCGTTCACAACATTAATTCCGTATTCGTGTTCCACGATAGCAGGATTGACCCACGGGTCATATACGGTGATGTTGAGGTTGTACTCTTTCAGCGTATTGTAAATGTCAATGACCTTAGTGTTTCGCACATCAGGGCAGTTTTCCTTGAATGTAAAGCCGAGGATTAGAATATCGCTTCCGAGCACTTGGATGCCCTTCTTCAGCATTAGCTTGATGGTTTCGGTGGCCACATACTCTCCCATTCCGTCGTTCATGCGACGACCTGCGAGGATAATCTCGGGATTGTATCCATGACGCATAGCGCACTGAGCCAGATAATAAGGATCCACGCCAATGCAATGTCCACCTACCAAGCCTGGACGAAACGGCAAGAAGTTCCATTTAGTACCAGCAGCTTCCAGTACGTCAAGGGTGTCAATGCCCATTTTGTTGAAAATCTTACTCAGTTCGTTTACAAAGGCGATATTGATGTCACGCTGACTGTTTTCTATTACCTTTGCAGCTTCCGCCACTTTGATGGTAGGGGCCAAATGAGTACCAGCAGTAATCACACTTCTATACACTTCATTAATGTATTTGCCAATTTCTGGAGTGGAACCACTGGTCACTTTCTTAATATGTTCTACAGTGTGCTGCTTGTCACCAGGATTAATTCGCTCTGGACTATAGCCACCATAGAAGTCCACGTTCATCCTCAAGCCAGAAACCTTCTCGACTACAGGGATACATTCTTCCTCCGTAACGCCAGGATACACTGTGCTTTCATATACTACCACGTCGTCCTTGCTGATGACCTTTCCCACGGTTGCGCTTGCTCCGTAAAGAGGAGTCAAGTCTGGATTGTTGTCAGTATCCACTGGCGTAGGTACGGCTACAATGTAGAAGTTACAGTCCTTGATGTCATCCAATTGTGTCGTGCACTTAAAACCATGATTTTTGATGGCATCCTGTAGAAGATCGTCAGTCACCTCCAGTGTGGCGTCATGCCCAGCCATCAGTGCATCCACACGGGCTTGGTTCATGTCGAAACCAACGGTGGGGTATTTGGTTGAGAACAGGCGTGCTAAAGGCAAGCCCACGTAACCGAGACCGATTACGCAAATCTTTGTTTCTTTCATTTTGGGATTAAATTTTTTAATATTGCGCATATTTCTTTGGTAAACTCATCTGCACCATAAGCATTCAAATGACTTCCGTCCTTGAACATTTCATTGTGATGAACATAAGCCGTATCATTTGAATAATTATAAAACAGAATATCATATTTATTGCATATTTCTTTCAATGGAGCAAATTGTGCGTCATCCTTGCCATACCAGATGGGAGATGCTACAAAAACGAGTTGGGTACCCCTTTCTTTTGCTTCCCTGATAAAGGTTTTCATATAGGAAAGCTTCTGTGAATCAAAAGCTAACGAGGGCTCTTCCTCATCTTTGTCCTCTTTGACCTTCATTTTGTCCATCTTACCCTTTAGAGGTAGGTATCCATTGGGAGAAATGTTGAATAATGGATGCAGATAATCTGTTATATTTTGCAAAAACTTCGAGTTGTGGCGATACATCATCGACTGCATCTTGTATTTCTCACTAGGATCAGTGTCTTCGAAAATCCTTTTAATATCTTCATCATCGTATTCGCTTCTAAGCCAGCCAAGATATTTAGTGTTATCTTTTCCCACCAACAAGTCAAAGCCAGGATAAACATCATAAATAATCATTTTGGGGTGATATCTTTCCTTCATTAACTCCCACCACCCATAGAACATTACAATACCATTACCATCTTGGCCACAGTTATAGCAACTCATTCCAAGACTATCCATCAGAATTTGAGGATTGTAGTGATGGATGGCTTTTGAAGAACCGAATATCAGGATGTCTTCATTTGTCTCATTCAGGATGTAATTATGATGTCCTATATACCCGCCCTTGGCATGATTTTGCATATATTTCATGGCCAGTCCAAATCCTCTGTCAAGTATGAGCATTAATGCTAGAAAAATCGAGAGTCTAAATGCAAATCTTTTCATAGTCGTATCAGAAGTTTGCGTAAATAAATTGGTCAGACCCCAAAACACCGGTCAATAGGATGAGGGAAAGGATCACAAGATATCCTCCCCATCTGAGCCATACTGGCCTTGCTAATCGTTCCATTTGGTCAGGGAAGAACTCATCTATTACCTCCTTACATAGTAATATCATCAATCCTAACATCATGAGAAACATGGTTGTCATACTATCAAAGAATAACGTCTTTGGTAGACTTGTATCAAAGATTCTGACAATCACCTTGCATGCATCTGATAGAGTTGACATTCGGAAAAAAATCCATGCAAAATTAACTATCAGAAAGGTCAGCACTATTTTGGTACTCTTTCCTAGGATGCCATATTTACATTTCTGCTCTCCCAATATTTTTTCGATGATTTGAAACAGCCCATGCCACATACCCCATACAATATACGTCCAATTGGCACCGTGCCAGACACCGCTTACCAGAAATGTCACGAAAATATTCCAAGAGTTTCGTTTTTTCGAGCATCTGCTGCCACCCAATGGAATATAGACATAATCCTTTAACCACGTTGAGAGTGATATGTGCCATCTGTGCCAGAAATCTGTCACGCTTACAGCAAAATAAGGTCTGCGGAAGTTTTCCGTCAGTTCAAAGCCTAATGTTTTTCCTACGCCTATCGCTATTAGTGAATAGCCAGCGAAATCACCATAGATCTGAATGGTATAGAAAATGCTGGCTGCGAAACAGGTCACTCCCGTATAGTTCATGTAGTTGGGGAGAATAGTATCAACGTACAGGCCCATTCTGTCAGCCACGACCACCTTCATAAACATACCCCAGAGAATCATTCGCAAACCTTTTACTGCTTTGGCGTAATTAAAAAAGGGTCTTAGATTCTTCAACTGAGGAATCACCAATGATGCCTTGTTGATGGGGCCTGAAAGTATAGATGGAAAGAATGAGATGAACAAAGCATAAATCAGAAGATTTCGCTCTGCTCTTATTCTCTGATAATACACATCCCACACATAGCCAATAGCTTGGAATGTGAAGAATGATATTCCTATAGGTATGGCCCAGTTCAATCCATGAAATTCACATCGCAGTCCTATCAATGAAAGTAATCCAAAGATGATCTCATTTGTGAAATTATAATATTTGTAGAAAAACAAAGGAGTTAGACCAGCTATTATTCCAAGAATCATAGTCCGCTTCGCATTTTTTCTATTCCGTTCTATTTCTATGGCTGAGAAATAGGTTATGCCTGTCACTCCCAGAAGAATCAGAGTATAGACTGGCTTCCAGTTGAGATAGAGGATATAGCTGACTGTCAAGAGGAATATGTTTCTGGCCTTTTGATACTTTGTCGGTATCAAATAATATAGCATAAATATCAGCGGGAAACAGACTAAAAAGAAAAATGAATTGTAAATCATTTATAGATTTGCTTTATACCACTCAATAGCCTCATTCAGGCCTCGAGCGAAATCATACTGTGGGTCGTAGCCCAGCAGTCGCTTGGCCTTGCTGATGTCTGCATTACTGTGTTTGATATCACCAGCACGGTCAGGACCGAAAACAGGTTCAATATCTTTACCAAGCGCCTTGGTCAGGTCATGGTAAATGTCAATCAGATACTCACGGCCTCCGTAAGCTACATTGAACGCTTCGCCGCTGGCCTCGTCAGGAGCCAGGCAAGCTTTCAGGTTCGCTTCTATCACATTCTCTATGTATGTGAAGTCGCGGCTCTGTTTTCCATCGCCATTGATGGTAGGACGCTCATTGTTCAGCAACTGTTTGATGAACTTAGGTATTACTGCAGCGTAGGCTCCATAGGGATCCTGCCGACGACCGAACACATTAAAGTACCGCAAACCGATCGTCTTCAGTCCATAATGTTTTGTGTATTGCTTGGCCCATTCCTCATCTGCTCTTTTACTTAGTGCATAAGGTGAGAGCAGATTGCCCTCAACTCCTTCCTTCTTGGGTAGATGTGATTCGTCGCCGTATACACTGCTGGATGAGGCGTATACAAAAGTCTTCACACCTTTTTGTCTTGCCGCCTCCATCATGTTTAGTGTACCCTGAATGTTGTTGGCACAGTAGAACAGGGGCATCTCTATTGAGCGGGGAACACTACCCCACGCAGCCTCGTTCATCACATAATCAACACCTTCGCAAGCTTTCATGCATGTATCTAGGTCCTTGATATCACCTTTGATGAATTCATAGTTGGGGTTATTTAGGAATAGATCCACGTTAGCCTGTTTGCCGGTCGAGAGATCGTCAAGACAACGCACTCGGTATCCCATCTTCAAAATGGCCTCACACAGGTTGGATCCAATGAAACCAGCGCCTCCAGTTACAAGAAAGAGACTGTCGTTTGGGAATAGTAATTCGGTGTAATGCATGTTGTTCTTATGAAATCAAATATCCTTTCTCCAGACCATCTTGTTCACAATTCCTGTATAGCTTTGGATAATCTTCACGACCTTGGTGCTGACATTCTCGTCTATATAGTCGGGAACGGGAATGCCTTGCTGCCCGTCGCGACAAAGTTCCACAGCAGTATCTACGGCTTGCAGCATGCTTCTTTCGTCGATACCGGCTATGATGAAGTTGCCCTTGTCGATAGCCTCAGGGCGTTCGGTCGAGGTACGGATACAAATGGCTGGGAAAGGGTGTCCTACGCTGGTGAAGAAACTGCTTTCTTCGGGCAGCGTCCCACTGTCGCTAACTACGGCGAATGCGTTCATCTGCAGGCAGTTGTAATCATGGAATCCTAAAGGCTCATGCTGAATCACACGTTTGTCCAATTGGAAGCCAGATGCCTCCAGGCGTTTGCGGCTGCGTGGATGACAGCTGTACAGGATGGGCATGTTGTATTTCTCTGCCATCTTGTTGATGGCGTTGAAAAGTGACATGA
>JAEEGL012196879.1_pt1 | contig 25390 bp, 19 predicted proteins | sample 9134231 | NCBI WGS metagenome assembly JAEEGL01 (sample SAMN16246548, study PRJNA631951) | gut metagenome | biome: gut microbiome; feature: rumen; material: fiber-attached | host: Bos | place: Iran: Karaj | collected 2018-10
CGCTCCGGGGTCTCCGTCAGGTAATAGAAGCCGCACGAGGAGTATCCGCCTATTCTGGCTTCGGGAAATCTCGCTTTGAGATGCTTCGACGCGACCTCGTAGAGCCTGAAATAGTCCTCGTCGGTACCCGTCCACATCTCGTTCGTGTATTTCGGTCCGACGCCGTTGTTCTCGGGTTCGTTCCAGAGCTCCCAGTAGGTGATCGGGAAGTGGTATCCGCCTGCCCAGCCGCGCAGATAGTGCGCCATGATGTGCTCGCAGATCCTCGCCCACTTGCCGAAATCGCGCGGAGGATCGATCCTGTAGCTGGTCACTCCGGCGTGGTTCTCTATCGTCACGCCGAGCCGGTAGTAGGGCTCGACGCCGCACCGGACAAGCGCCTCGAGCAGTCTGTCGGTCATTGCGAAATCGTAGGACGCCGGGTCGTTCTCGTCTGCGTCGAAGTCGCGGAAGATGTTGGGTACGTCGACATACAGGCCGTCGCCGAAGTTGCCACCGCAGTCGTGCAGACGCGAGTAGGGTATTCCAGCCTCCGCGAGGACGGTGAAGTCGTCGGTCCCTCTTCCGTCTATGGGAGGCTGTCCTCCCCCGTGAAGAGGCTTTATCCTTCCGGTCTTTTTTCCGGTATCGATAGTCAGTACTGCCATGGCGGCACCTCCGTAAAAAGTAATCCCGTATTATCAGAGCTATCCGAGAAGTCTTTCGGCCTCGAGCATGTTCGCCGGCTCGGGGCAGGTGAACGCCATGCGCTCACCTGTGCGCGGATGAGTGAATTCAAGCTTCCCGGCATGCAGGAACTGCCCGTCTGCGAGTTTCGGGTGCGCCGCGCAGAACCGGTTCCTGTCTCCCCCGTAAAGCGGGTCGCCCAGCACCGGATGTCCGATATGGGACATATGCACCCTTATCTGATGCGTCCTGCCGGTCTCGAGAGCGCATTCGGAGGCGCAGTATCCGGAATACCTCCGAAGAATCCTCCAGTGCGTCACGGCCTCCCTGCCGCCCTTCACGACAGCCATTTTTTTCCTGTCGGACGGACTTCTGCCTATCGGCAGGTCGACCGTCCCGCTGTCGTCGACGGGATTCCCTACGAGCAGCGCGCTGTAGGTCCTCCTGCAGCTGTGCTCCTTTATCTGGGCAGAGAGCGAGGCGTGAGCCATGTCGTTCTTGGCGGCGACGAGCAGGCCGGACGTGTCCTTGTCGATCCTGTGCACGATGCCCGGCCGTCCCACTCCGCCGATCCCCGACAGGCTGTCCCCGCAGTGAAAAAGCAGAGCGGCGCAGAGCGTGCCCCGGGCATGTCCGGGCGACGGATGCACGACCATGCCCGACGGCTTGTTGATGACGATAAGGTCCGAGTCCTCGTATACGACGTCGAGCGGTATGTCCTCGGGCTCGAGGCTGTCGGGAACGGGATCGGGCAGTTCGACGGTCACCCTGTCGCCGGCGCGCAGGAGCGTTTTCTTCCCCGCCGCCGCGCCTCCGACGAACACGTGTCCGCCTTCGCAGAGTCCGGCCGCCGCCGATCTCGAGACGGGATCGCACTCGCAGTCGGCGGACGTGCGCTCCCTTATGAAGCTATCGAGCCGGGTCCCCTCCTCTTCGGGGAGGACGGTATACCCGAGCAAAGTCATGACGCTTCTCCGCCGCCCCGGTCAGCGCTCTTTTTTGCGTCCTTCACCGAATCGACGGCGAGAGCGAGGATCAGAAGGGCGGCTCCGACGCAGACGCAGGCGTCCGCGACGTTGAAGATCCACTTCCAGAGTTTCGGAAAGGCGCAGAAATCTATGAAATCCACGACGTACCCGAGCCGCACCCGGTCGATCATGTTGCCGACGCCTCCTCCCGCTACGAGCGAGAGCGCCGTGAAGGTGAGGAGGTTCTTCGGCGGACGCATCATGACATATACGGCTATTCCCGCTATCGCGAGCGACGAGAACACGAGGAATATCCATCTGTGTCCGGCAAGCATCCCGAAGGCGGCGCCCTCGTTGCGGATATACGTGAACCTGAACACTCCCGGTATCAGATCGAACGATTCCGAGAGACGCAGGCGCGTCACCGTCAGCAGTTTGGTGAGCTGGTCCGCGGCGATGACAGCCGCGGCTATGACGAACCAGACGATCCTTTTCTTCATCGGTCGAGAGGCAGGTCCGCTTCGATGAGACGGACGGTCGCCGCGCACTTCGCGCAGATGAAGCCTCCGTCCTCAGTCTCTTCGCCGTCCTCCGAATAGCACCAGCAGCGGTCGCAGCGGCGTCCGTCGGCAGCCGACACCAGCACCGAGATCGGCGTTCCGTCGTCGGGCAGGTAGGCGCCTTCTCCGGCGCTGCCGCCCGTCACCGAGCAGCCGCTCGTGATGAAGACTTCGCAGAGTTCGCCGGGCGTGAAGCTGCGGAGCAGCTCGAGCACCCCGCTGTCGGTCGAGCCGATCTTCAGCCTGGCGTCGAGCGACTTGCCGATCTTTACGCCGTCGGTCCCGGTCCTCGCGATCTCGAGGGCCTTCATGACGTCGTCGCGCAGGTCGAAGAGCTTCTCCCAGCGCGGGGCGTCGGAGAATTCGTACTCCGGTACGGTCTCGGGGAGTCTGTTGAGATAGACACTGCGTCTGTCGTCCGACGCCGAATGCGGCATAGCCTGCCAGATCTCCTCCGATGTGAAGGCGAGGAAGGGCGCCATGAGCCTCGTCATCGCGTGGATGATGAGATACATTGCCGTCTGAGCCGACCTTCTGGCGTGTGAATCCGGCTTTTCCACGTACACCCTGCCCTTCGTGATGTCGATATAGAGCTTCGACATGTCGACGGTGCAGAAATTGACGACCGAGTGGAACACGGTGTGGAACTGATATGTGTCGTAGCCTTCGCGGCAGACCTCGATGAGCCGGTCGAGTCTCGACAGGGCCCAGCGGTCGATCGGAAGCATATCCGGCACCGGCACCGAGTCGCGGTCGGGGTCGAAGTCGCCGAGGTTGGCCATGATGATCCTGGCGGTGTTCCTGATCTTTCGGTAGGCCTCGGAGAGCTGTTTGAAGATGTTGTCGGAGCAGCGGACGTCGACCGAGTAGTCGCTCGAGGCGACCCACATCCGGACAAGGTCCGCGCCGTATTTCTTTACGATATCGTCGGGGGAGATCGAATTGCCGAGCGACTTGTGCATCGCCCTGCCCTCGCCGTCGACGGTCCATCCGTGAGTCAGGACCTGTCTGTAGGGAGCCGATCCCGCGCCCGAACCCACGGCGGTGAGCAGCGACGACTGGAACCAGCCGCGGTACTGATCGGCGCCTTCGAGGTAGAGGTCGGCCGGCCAGAGGTCCTCGCGCGGCCACGCGGGCTCGTATCCGCCGTTCTCGAGCACCGCGAAGTGCGTCGAGCCGGAGTCGAACCAGCCGTCAAGCGTGTCGGTCTCCTTGGTGAACCGCCTGCCTCCGCAGTCGGGGCACCTGAAGTCCTCACCCAGGAAACCGGCGGCTTCAAGTTCGAACCAGGCGTTAGATCCGCGTTCGCCGAAGATCTCCGCCACCCTGTTTATCGAGTATTCGTCGCAGATGACCTTTCCGCAGTCGGAGCAGTAGAACACAGGGATCGGAAGTCCCCACTGGCGCTGTCTCGAGATGCACCAGTCGGCCCTCTCCTTCACCATCTGCACCAGACGCTCGCCTCCCCATTCAGGCTGCCATCTGACGTTTCCGCACGCCGCGGCGGCCTCGTCTCTGAAGGCCTCGACCGAGCAGAACCACTGGGGCGTCGCCCTGAATATGATCGGGTTCTTGCATCTCCAGCAGTGCGGATACGAGTGGACGACCTTCTCCGAGGCGAAGAGCGCCCCGGATACCTTCATGTCGTTCAGTATCACCGAGTTGGACTCCTCGTAGTAGATACCGGCGTAGGGGCCGGCCTCCTCGGTCTGATATCCCCTGTCATCGACGGGCACCGAGATCCGCAGGCCGTACTTGCGGCCGACGGCGTAGTCGTCGGCGCCGAATCCGGGCGCGATGTGCACGCATCCGGTACCGCTGTCGGTGGTGACATAGTCAGCGTTCACGACGAGACTGTCGCGTTCGAGGAAGGGGTGCCTTGCGGTCATGTATTCGAATTCGCTTCCGGGGATGACGGCGGCGATCTCATAGTCTTCGACGCCTCCCGCGGCCATCGTCTGAGCCGCCAGCGATTCGGCGACGATATAGTAAAATCCGTCGTTCGTCTTCACCACGGCGTAATCGACGGCGGGGTTGAGCGCGATCGCGAGGTTGCCGGGCAGCGTCCACGTGGTCGTCGTCCAGATCAGGAAATATGTCCTTGACCTGTCGCAGATCCCGTCGAGTTTTCCCTTGTCGTCGCCAAGCAGGAAGCGGACGTAGATCGACGTGCAGGGATCGTCGGCATATTCGATCTCTGCCTCGGCCAGCGCGGTCTCGTCGTGCGGGCACCAGTAGACCGGCTTCAGCCCCTTGTAGATGTATCCGCGGCGGAACATCTCGCCGAAGACCTTCACCTCGCGCTTCTCGAAGCGGGGGTCCATCGTCAGGTAGGGGTGTTCCCAGTCGCCGATGACGCCCAGTCTCTTGAAGCCTTCGCTCTGGCGCTTCACGAAATCAGACGCGAACTTCGAGCAGGCCGTCCTGAATTCGGGCGCGCTCATCTTTTTGCGGTTGAGCTTGTTTTTCTTGATGATGGCGCTCTCGATGGGCATGCCGTGGTTGTCCCAGCCGGGCACGTAGGGGACTCTGAAACCCTCCATGGCCTTCGATTTGTTGATGATGTCCTTGAGTATCTTGTTGAGCGCGTGGCCCATGTGGATGTCGCCGTTGGAGAAAGGAGGGCCGTCGTGGAGCACGAAGGTTTTCCTGCCTTCGGCCTCCTCCAGCATGAGGTCGTAGAGTCCTATGCTGTCCCAGTATTTCATCATCTCGGGTTCGCGCTGGGGCAGGTTGGCTTTCATCGAGAAGCCGGTCTTGGGTAAATTGAGTGTGTTTGTATAATCCTTTGCCATTTTATCGCTTTCCTCGATATTCTCTTACTTTTTATTTCCGAGTTTGCGTCTTATCGCCTCCAGCGAGCTTTTCATGTCGCTGAAAGACCTGACGTTCCCCTTTTCGTTCCCGGCCGGGCTTTTTCCGGCCGCGGGCGCTTCGCGATCCGCCGGGAGTTCTCTCCCGGACTCGGTAATTCGTCCGCCTTCCGGACGCGGACCGGGCCCTGTGACCGGTTTTCTCTCCTGTTCAGGTCTCTTATCCGGCTCACCAGCCGGGGCTCCGGAGGCACTCTCCGCCTTTTCGGAAGCCGACCGGCCGTCGGACCCGTCGTATGCTTCGAACTCGGCCACGGAATATCCGAGGACCCTCTTGAGCTTCGCTGTTATGAATTCGGTGTCTTCCGCGCTCCCCTGAGGCTTCTCCGCCGCGGGTATCTCCGCGGCCGTCTCTTCCGCGGTCCCGGCGGCTTCCGTCACGGCCTCTTCGACGGCACTGACGGTCTCTTCGGCCTTGTCTTCCGCCGCCGCGACGGTCTCTTCGGCTTTATCCGCGGCGGATGATGCCGCGTCATCGGAGAAGCCGAACGGGTTGTCAAATATACCGGGCTCCGATACCACCTCGACCTTCGCGTCAGTCAGGGAAGGCTCGGCCTTGTTCGCCTTTTCCTCCGCTGCGGCTGCCGCGGCCGAAAGACCCAGGGCCGCCGCCAGCTTGTTTAGCAGGTCGTCTCCGTCGTCGGCTTCCGCCTCTTTCTCCGGCGCAGCTTCTTCGGCCGTGGCCTCTTCAGCCGGGGCTTCCTCCGTCGGAGCTTCTTCCGGCGTTCCCGGTATTCCTTCCTCCGCCGGGATCTCTTCAGGCGCGGCTTCGGGTTCTTTATCTTCCGGCGCTGCCTCAGGCACGGGCTCATCCGCCGGAGCCTCTTCAGCCGGAGCTTCCTCCGTCGGAGCTTCTTCCGTCGGAGCTTCTTCCGGCGATGCCGTTGTCTCTTCCTCCGCCGGAACCTCTTCTGCCGCGGCCTCTTCTGCTGCGGCCTCTTCTGCTACGGCTTCTTCTGTTGCGGCTTCTTCAGACGCGGCTTCGGGTTCTTTATCTTCTTCGTCCCCGGGCTCCTCCGCCGGGACAACACGCTCCCCGATCACCGTGACTTCGGGTCCCGGCGCTTTCGCGGGTCCCGGATCCTCCGCCGGGGCTTCGCCCGGGGCGACCGTCGAGGAACTGAGGCAGACTATATCCGCCTCGGGTATCTTGTCGCTTTCGTCGCCTTCCGGGTCCGCCGGCTTTGCTGCGGAGGTGAGCGACATGAGCTTCTCCGCTATATCCAGGAGCAGCGTCCTGTTCTCTGCTTCAGCCTTCTCGAGCGCGGATATGCGAGCGGCAACTCCGCCGTATGCGGCGTACTCCGCGGTTCCGGCCGGCTCTTCGGCCCTCTTCTTCGCCTCTTCGGCCGCCGCGGCCGCTCTCCTGTCTGCTTCCTCCTTCGCCGCGGCGATCCCGGAGGCAGCGGCCTCCTTTGCCTCGGCTACAGCCAGCGCAGCAGCTTCCTTCGCCTCGGCCGCCGCCTTCGCTGCGGACTCTCTCGCCTCGGCGACTAGCCTCGCGGCTTCGGCCTTTGCTTCGGCGGCGCGCCCGTCAGCGGCGGCTTCCGCCTCGCGTGCCTGCTTTATCAGTTCTTCCTTCTCCGCCTCCGCGGCCTTCAGCTCCGACATCAGCGATTCGCTCCTGCTCTCGGCATCGGCAAGAGCCGACTCGGCGAGGTCCGCCCTGTTCTTTTCGGCCTCCGCCTTTTCCTTCGCCGCCTTGTATTCGACGGCCAGCCTCTGCTGGAAGGTCACAAGGTCGCAGATAGCCCGCTCGGCGTTCTCGCGGCTGAAATCATCTCCGAGCGAATATTTCTTTTTTATGAACTCAGGCAAAGCCATGCGTGTTTCCTCTTTTCGATTCTTTTTTCCCCCGCGGGGGCGTTTCCCGGCCGGAGGCCGGCGGGATCATGTCACAGAAAATACGTGAGAATAGCGTTGAGCAGCGAGATCAGCACCATAGTGATGAGGAACGGCATGTCCATCACAGATTCCTCGAACCAGCCGAATCTCTCGCACACCGAGGCCACCGGAGTGATCACGGGCTCGGTGACTCCCACGAGAAAGTTGTAGAATTTATTGTCCCCGTCCGCCATGAACCAGGAAAAGACGGCACGCAGGAACATGGCCAGTTCCATGGCCGAAAGGAAAGCGACCGGTATCGCCTTCAGGATATAAACCAAATAATCCACGGTATCATTGCTCCCCGGTATAAACCGATATCGGGCAGCCGGCATCAGCCCGCTGCCCGCGTATCATCGCCGCAGGTTCAGTTTTTGACGTCAGAACCGTATCCCGCGTATCCGTATGCCGCGGCGGCACTGCCCGCGGCGTCGTCTTCCACGGAAGTCCCGGTCTCGGTCTCGGAGATCTCCATCGTTCTCGGAGTGAGCATGAAGGTGGTGGCCGAGACGGCCTTGAGATGTCCGTTGATGGCGTAGGTGACGCCGTCGAGGAAGAAGATGAGGTTGGAGGCGACCTCTGCCGAGGCGTTCTCCAGGTTGATTATCACGGCGTTGTTGTTGATGAGCTCGTTCGCGATGATTGGACCGTCGCTGTAGAGCGTGGGCTTCATGAGCTTCATGGAGTAGGAAGCTCCGGTATCGGCAGGACCGTAGTTCGCTCTGCGCTGAGTTCCGCGGTCGTAATCCTGCTCCTGCCTGGGCGTCGCGGCGTAGGCGTAATCGTCGGCGCCGGATTCGTCCTCGTTCTTGCCGTAATAGGCTTCGTCGTACTGGCTCTCGGTGTCGGCGTTGTTCTTTTTGGATTTGAAGAAATCGATCATGGCCGTATCTCCTGTCGTTTATTATTTCTTATGACAACCGTATTATTTCGCCCCCGGAGTGCTTCTTCCGAAGAGCGATCTGCCGATGCGCACGCAGTTCGAGCCGGCCGCGATCGCCGCGGCAAAGCTGTCGCTCATGCCCATAGACAATACTGGCTCGTCTATATTATGAAGTGTTTCAGTCCAAATGTCAAGAGCAAGTTTGCAAGTTTCGGAGAAAAGATCGAAATATGCGTCTCCGTCGAGCCCCTGCGGGCCCATAGTCATGAATCCCGACATCCCGATATGCCCGAAGCGGCGCAGCGCGAGGCAGAAATCTGCGGCGTCCTCCGGCATAACTCCGCTCTTGCCTGGCTCGCGTCCGCTGTTGATCTCGACGAGCACGCGGACCCTGTCGATGCCCCGCCCGCCGGCGAGACGGTCGATCTCGGCGGCCGCGGCTTCGGAATCGAGCGAGTGTATCAGGCAGACGTTCCCGACGATGTACTTCAGTTTGTTCTTCTGTATCCCGCCGATGAAGTGGACGCCGAAGCCTTCGCCTCCGTCCGGCAGTCCGGCCAGATGCTCTCTCAGCGTCTGCGCACGGTTCTCGCCGAAGTCCGCGATCCCGCATCTGTCGCGGAGGAAGACGAGCTCTTCCGTCAGCGCGTATTTCGCGGCGGCGACGATCTTCACGCTCCCGGCCGGACGGCCGGCGGCGGCTTCAGCGGCGCGCACCTCCTCCGTGACCTTCGACGCTCTTTCCTCCAGTTCCGCAAATCCGCTTCGGTTCACGTATTCCGGCCCCTGTCCGTGTACTTCGATCATCAGTCGATCACCTTCCCGTGGAAAATGTCCCTGCCGGACAATATGAGCTCGTCGACCGCGCGCAGATAGTCGTACCGGTCATGCTGTTCGCCGTAGGCGAGAAAGACTCCGTTCACCTTGCTGCGCTTCAGAGTGAGGACGTCGTGATTCGAAAACACGCTCCCGACGGTGCATCCGCCGGCGAGGCGGCACACTCCGCCGTCGGAGCCGCCGCGCTGCGCGAGCTCCGCCTTTTCGGCGAATTCGAAGATGCTGAGATACTCGCCCGCCCGTCCCCGGAATCCGTACGGGATGTGACGGTATACAGTCTCGGGAGGATCGTCGCGGACGGCGTCCTCGTATTTCTTGACGATATAGTAGCCCTCGCCTTCGGCGAGAGTGACCGTCCTTCTGAATCTGGCGTATCCTCCGTCGACGGTGTACACACCGGTGTAGCCGTCGAGCTGATGCACCGCCGAGACGGGCACCCTGTACCCCTCGACGCTCATGTACTCGATCTCGGCCGTCTGGCACCTCAGCCAGCCGAAATCCGACGGGATCGAGTTGCCGCGGAAGAGCAGCAGCATTCCGCCGCCGCTCATGCGGATCTTTTTCTCAAGCGTCATAGAGAGCGGCTTCGCTCCGGTGTCGGGAAATGAGACGGTATAATCGCGGCCTGCGGGAGACGCCGTCATCTCGGAGCCTTCGCACCTGACGGCGAGATACCAGTCGGGGCTGTATGACAGCCGTCCGACGCAGCCGTCGACCGGGACAGGAGTTGCGTCGAGAGCCGCGAGGAACGACTCCTCGGTCAGCTCTTCGGCCAGCTTCAGCGTGAAGATCCCCTCCCTGCCGTCGATGCTCCGGAAGAAATAGCCCTGCGAGCCGGCGGTCACCTTTTCCGCCGGGCTGCCGAGCGACGCGAACACCGACGAACGCCTCGCGACGAGCGCGTTCAGCCTGTCCGCGATGACGCCGTCGCCGCCGGTGAGATAGAGCTTCCTCGTAAGCGATGCGAGGAGTCCGTCCGACGCCGCCCCGGCCGATATGTAGTCGCCCGACGACAGCGAGTTCATGACCGACGAATACCCGCCGGAGATGTCCGCCATCACCGTCGCGATGCCCTCGCGGGTGACCTCGCCTCCGGCGCTCCTACGCAGCATGGCGATCTCGGCGTCGAGCGAATCGAGCTCCTCGCGGATCCCGCTGCGGTCCTCTGCGTAGATGCTGCAGATCGCGTCGCCTTTTGCGACCCGCTGTCCGTCGGCGATCTGATAATCGGCGAATCCGGCCGATTTGGCCTTTACCGGGACTGAGTCGCAGAATAGATAGGCGCTGCCGGAGCACCGGTAGGTCTCGGAGATCGTCACGACGTCGGACACCGTGATGCCCGGCATCAGCACCCTGACGAGCTGATATCCGAAGTAGAACACCGCGGCGAGCGACACCAGCACGACGCCGAACTGAGTCAGCGACCGGCCGAGATAGCGCCAGTCGACGCCTATCCTGCGGTCGCCGGGGGTCCTGTCCTCTTTTTCGGAATAGACCTTCCTCACGCCGCGGGCGCCGCCCTTCGTATAGGTCACGACCCTGTTCTCCGGCTTCTCCGCGCCCTTTCCCGTGTCCTTCCCCGGGCTTTTTTCCTTTTTTTTCGAGCTGAAAAGGGAAAATCTCAATCTTCTCTCCAATTGCGCCGCGGGGCGCAGCGCCCCTTACGGCTGAATCTGGTATCCGTCGAAGCGACGGGCATCTGAGCTCTGTCAGCCCCGGAGGAAATCCGACACCAGGCGCTCGGCCTCGGGATACGGGTCTTCGGAACCGGCTCCGATCTCTATCCTGACGCCGTACCGGCGCCCGCCGAACCAGCTGTCCTGTCGCTTGGCGTATTGTCTGGTCGCGAGCGATATCCTCTCCTCGGCCGCCGACGGCGGCTCGAGTCCTCTAATGCAGTCGAGCATCTCCTTGTAGCCGATCGCCTGGGCGGCGGTGCTCCCGGGAGCGAGCGCACCCGCGGCGAGCAGCGCCCGCGTCTCGGCTTCCAGGCCCGACTCCATCATACGGCGCGTGCGTTCGCCTATCATCCCGGCGCGCAGCGCGCGGTCGGAGATGTGAAGGATCATCACGAGAGCCCGGTAGCGCGGGACGAGTCCCGCCTTCTCGATCTCTGTCTTTGTCTTTCCGGTCGAGTAGTATATCTCGAGGGCCCTTACGACCCTGCGCACGTTGTTTCTGTGGATCGCCGCCGCGGCGTCGGGATCTATGCCGCGCAGCTCCTCCCACAGTTCATCGGCCCCTCCGGGGCCGGCCGCCCTCTCTCTCAGCCTTTCGCGGAGTTCGGGATCGGTCCCGCTGTCTCCGAAGGGATGTTCGTAGAGCAGGCTCTCAAGGTACAGGCCTGTGCCTCCGCATATGACCGGGAGCATGCCGCGGGCGAGTATGCCGTCGACCGCCTCTTTCGCGCCGGCGGCGTAATCGGCGCACGAATACGGCTCGTCGGGGTCAAGTATGTCTATCATGTGATGCGGGATCTCCGCCATGTCGGCGCGGGTCGGCTTGGCCGTCCCGATGTCCATCCCGCGGTAGATCTGCATCGAGTCGCATGATACGATCTCGCCCCCGAACTTCTTCGCGAGACGCATGGCGAGAGCGCTCTTGCCCGATGCCGTCGGTCCCGCGACGGCTATGACAGGTCCGGGCAGGCCGCTCCCGGGGAGCGCGCCGCCGGCAGTTATGTCCTTTTCCATAACGCGGATCACGGTCAGCTGCCTGATTCCGGCCGGCTTACGTCCGACGCTCCGGCTGACTTTACGGCTGACTTTACGGCTGCGTCCGCGGCAGCCGAAACGGGATTCTCGGCGGCGGAGGTGAAGTCGCCGGCGACGACATATCCCCTGCCGCGTCCTCTCTCGGAGCCGAATATGTTCTTCTTCCGCCGGGAGATGAGCCGCGTATCGACCGTCGGGCCGTCCGGCTCCTCGAAATACGCCGCGGGAGCGGAGGAAGAGCCGTCGTCCGCGAAGCCGTCGGGAGTATCGCCGCAGCGCGCCGCGCTCGAGCACCCGGGTATGAGTCGGTAGTAATCACCGCCGATGACGCATGCCTCGCCGAGGACCATCGGGATCCCCTTCCAGGAACCTCCGGCCACCTGCCGCCCGCCTCTGACTATCTGTCCGAAGAACGCGCCGGTCACGGCAGACAGCCGCCGGAGCAGCCTCGTCAGCGCCTCGCGCCATTCGGGCCTGTCGAACACCGAATCGACCGCCTCGAGCGTGATATAACCCGCCCTGACGTTACCGTCTGCGTCCCTCGCGCCCGCGGCGGGGAAACTCGCGAAGAGATGCGTGACTGGCATGCGGCAGTAGAATACGGGAAATCCCGAACATCCCGCGAAGAAATCGCGGAAGCCTTCGAAACCGCCGTTTCCGGCATATGTATACTCGGGCGGTTCGGACGTCCCGTAGCGCTCGGGCAGAGCAAAGGGCATGACCTCGCGGAGGATCTCCGCGACCTTTCCGGCGTCAGGACGGACGCCGGGCTCGAACCACAGAGAGAGGAAAAGCTTGCGCGTGAATTCGCCGCAGGCCGGAACCTGGCTCCTGCCTCCTGCGAAAACTATATCCTCGGGCGCCGCGAAGACAGCAGAACGCGGATCTCCGGAAGTGACCGCACCGCGACCTCCCGCGGCCTTCACCGCGAAGTTCATGAGGGCGGCGGCCGACTGCGGTCCGGGCTCGCTGTCCGTCCTTATCACCGACAGCCACTTCACCCCGGGGACAGAGAGAGCGATCCCGGCGGGTATGCCGTACGGAGGCAGCTCGACTGGCGGTTCCATACTTGTTTCGACCCCGCTGAGCCGGGGAGGTCTGAGATCCTCGCCGGGGGCTTCCGCCGACCATACGCACAGAATGTGTTCCGTTCCGATCACTTCCTCTCTTTTTCAGGTATCCGGACCTGCCTCGCGCGGCCGCCCCGGTCTTCCGGGAGCTTCCGCCTAATCAAATCCATTATAATATTATATAACTAACGCGGCCGTTTGTCAATTTTTTTCCTTATATCGCCTTTTGATTGTTGACTTTTTGACAAAAATGGTTATAATAAGTTAATTGGATATGAACGGGCGCCGCGGGTCCATCCGCGGGACGGCCGGAAGCCGCATCCGCTCTCCGTGAGCGCATGCCGCGGCAGTCTCACGCCCGAATAACATGACCGGAGGGCAAAATGGCAAATTACCGCATTCTTTACAATTCACTGTCCGGAAACGGGACCGGAAAGGAACAGGCGGAGGCGCTGAAAGGAAAACTTGACGGCAGCCTCGAATTCACCGACATCATCGGAATAGCCGACTACAGGAGCTTCTTCGAAGAGCTCCCCGCCGGCACGGTCCCCGTGCTCTGCGGAGGCGACGGCACTCTCAACCGCTTCGTCAACGACTGCGAGGCCGCCGGTGCCGTTATCCCGGACGGCATCCTGTACTACGCCGGAGGCACCGGCAACGACTTTCTCCGCGACCTCGGGATAGCTCCCGGGAGCGATCCCGTGCCGGTCGCGAAATACATAAAGGACCTGCCCGTCGCCGACATCGAAGGGAAAAAATACCGCTTCTTCAACGGAGTGGGCTTCGGCATCGACGGCTACTGCTGCGAAGAGGGCGACAGGCAGCGCAGCATCCCCGGCAAGAAGATCAACTACACGTCGATCGCCATCGGCGGACTTCTCGGAAAATACAAACCCCGCGACGTCAGGGTGACCGTCGACGGCGTCGAACACTTCTTCCGGAAGGCCTGGCTCGCGCCGGTCATGAAGGGCAGATTCTACGGCGGCGGCATGATGGCCGCGCCGGATCAGGACAGGCTCGACCCCGAAGGCCTGCTGACCGCGATGATCTTCCACGGTTCGGGCAAGCTCCGCACCCTCATGATCTTCCCCGGGATCTTCAAGGGCGAACACGTAAAGCATACGAAGAACATAACCGTGCTCAGGGGGCGCGACATCACCGTCGAGTACTTTGAGCCCACGCCGCTCCAGGTCGACGGCGAAACGGTGTCTGGAGTGAAGGTCTGCCGCTGCACCGCGGCAAAAAAAGACTGAGCTCCCCGGGCCGGAACATACCCCGTGCAAGAGAGGTAACCGCATGAAGCAGGGCAGATTCATTACCCACCCCGACCTTTCGGGGAAAAAGTACGACCACCCCTGGAAGAACAAGAAGTTCAACTCCTACGAGCGGGTCTTCGAGCCCGGCGAAGGCATACTGAACGTCAAATGCGAGTTCACGCCCGACCCGTCGAAGAAGCTTGAATCGGCGACCGTCCGCGCCACCGCGCTCGGGATCTTCGACATGTTCGTCAACGGCATGCGCGTCGTCAACTTCGACGGCGACACCGCCTACGCCGACGAACTCAAGCCGGGCTGGACCGACTACCGGTTCAGGGTATTCGAGTTCGAATACGACATCACCGCACTCTGCGTCAGCGGAGGCCGCACCGGCAGTTCAAGGAAGAACATCTTCACCGCCGAGGTGTCGCCCGGATGGTGGACAGGCAGGATATCGTTCGGCTTCTACGGCTCGCTCGCTCCCGCCTTCTGCGGCGAGATCGAGCTTCGCTACCGCGACGGGTCGGCCGAGATCCTGGCGTCGGGAGAGGACTGGGACGCCTCGATCTGCGGTCCCGTCATGCGCGCCGACATCTGGGACGGCGAGTACTACGACGCGACAGTTCCCGAGCCCTCCGTCGTGCCCGAGGCTCACGATTGGAAAAAGGCCGTCGCCTTTTCCGGCTTCGGCGGAAGGATCGAGCCGGTCGCCGGCCCCCGCATCCGCAGCTGCGGCCGGATGATGCTCGACCCCGTCTCGGCGGTCATCCACTCGGGAAAGACCGGCAACGGGACCGAATTCGGAAAGATAAACATCCTCTCGAAGAAGACGGGCGACGGCTGCGAGACCGCGAAGCTGAAGCCGGGCGAGGCCATGATCGTCGATTTCGGCCAGAACATGGTCGGCCGTCCGATGCTCTTCCTCAACGCTCCGCGCGGCACCCGAGTCGAGGTCTTCTTTGCCGAGATGCTCAACGACAGCGGCGACCCCGGACGCGGCAACGACGGCCCCGAGGGCAGCCTCTACATCAAGAACTACCGCTCCGCCACCGCGCGCCTCGTATACATCGCGTCGGGCACCGACGAGGTCGAGTTCTACTACCCCACGCACACCTTCTTCGGCTTCCGCTACATCGAGATACGGGCTGACGCCGACCTGTCGGTGATCAACGTCCGCGGCGACGTCATAAGGTCCGACTGCCCCGAGGGCGGGGATTTCGAGTGCGACGTCCCCGAGGTGAACAGGCTCTTCTCGAACATAGTCTGGGGCATGAGGGGCAATTATCTGTCGGTCCCGACCGACTGCCCGCAGCGCGACGAGAGGCTCGGCTGGACGGGTGACACGCAGATCTTCTGCGGAGCCGCGTCGTATATCGCCGACATCCGCGGCTTCATGGACAAATGGCTGACCGACGCCGCGTATTCGCAGGAGGGATTCGGCGGCGCCTACGCCGACGTCATCCCGCGCGTCTTCACCTCCGAGGGCGGCAACGCCGCCTGGGGCGACGCCCCGCTCGTAGTGACCGACAGGCTCTATATGATGTACGGCGACAAAGAGGCGGTAAGGAAAAACTACGCCCCGATGGAAGCCTACATGAACTACCTCTCCCGCTTCGGGCTCGAGGGACCGAACACCGCCTACGGCGACTGGCTAAACTATGACGTGACCGACAAGCGCTACATAGCGGTCTGCTACTACGCGCACGACGCCGAACTGATGGCAAAATTCAGCCATATCCTCGGCCTTCGTGACCGCGAGGAGCACTATATGGAGCTCCGCGAAAAGATCGTCGGGCACTACAGGGATACATACATAAAGGACGGAAAACTGACCGTCGGGACACAGACCGGATATCTGCTCGCCCTGGCCTTCAATCTCGTCCAGCCCGAACTCCGCGAGAGCTTCATCGCGGCGCTGAAGGAAAAGATAGTATCGAACGGATACACCCTCTCTACCGGGTTCGTCGGGACGGGCATACTAAACCAGACGCTTTCGAAGGTGGGGCTCGACGGCCTCGCCTACTCGCTGCTCATGCAGGACCGCGACCCGTCGTGGCTCTACTCGGTGAAGCAGGGCGCGACGACGGTCTGGGAGCGCTGGAACTCCTATACGAAGGAGCGCGGCTTCGGCGACGTAGGAATGAACTCGTTCAACCACTACGCCTACGGGGCGGTCGCCGAATGGCTCTTCGCGGGCGTATGCGGCATACGTCCCGATCCCATGGACCCCGGATTCCGCAGCTTTATCCTGAAGCCGACGCCCGACTTCCGCACCGCCGGCGAAATGCCCGAAGGCGGACGCCGCATGAGGATCGCGAAGGCGTCGTACACCCCGCCGTGCGCCGGCGGAGAAAAGATCGAGAGCGGATGGGAGATATACGGCGGAAAGACCGTCTACACCTTCCGCATTCCCGAGGGGCTCTCCGCAAAGGTCTCGCTCGTGCCCGGAGACGGCGCGATGAAGGTGAACGGCCTTGACGTCACTCCGGAAGAGCTCGGAGCCTCGAACGTCTTGGGGCGCACCGAGTTCCGGCTCGGGTCGGGAAGATACCGCATCGAGATACAGAATCCGAACAAAATCTAATTCAAATCCCAAGGCAGGACTTATACATCAATGCAACCGCTTTCACTCAACGTAATCAGAGAGAGATTCCTCTCGTTTTTCGAATCGAAGGGCCATCTTAGACTTCCTTCCTTCCCTCTCATCCCCAGAAACGACAAATCGCTTCTGCTCATAAACTCGGGCATGGCCCCGATGAAAAAGTACTTCACCGGAGAGGTCACGCCTCCCCGCAACAGGGTCACCACATGCCAGAAGTGCATCCGCACTCCCGACCTCGAGAGAGTCGGGCACACCGCCAGGCACGGCACCTTCTTCGAGATGCTCGGCAACTTCTCCTTCGGAGACTACTTCAAGGAGGAGGCGATCACCTGGGCGTGGGAGTTCCTCACAAAGGACATGGAGATCCCGGAGGAGCTGCTCTGGCCGTCGGTATACGAAAAGGACGACGAGGCGTACGCGCTCTGGAGAGACAGGATAGGAGTCCCCGAGAGCCGCATCGTCAGGCTCGGCAAGGAGGACAACTTCTGGGAGCACGGCCCCGGTCCGTGCGGCCCCTGCACCGAGATCTACTTCGACCGCGGGCCTAAATACGGCTGCGGGAAGCCAGGATGCAGACCCGGATGCGACTGTGACCGGTATATGGAGATCTGGAACAACGTCTTCTCGCAGTTCTGCAACGACGGCTGCGGCTGCTACACCGAGCTGGAGCACAAGAACATCGATACCGGAATGGGCCTCGAGCGCCTCGCCTGCGTCCTCCAGGGCGTGGACAACATGTTCGAGGTCGACACCATAAGAAAGATCCTCGACAAAGTCTGCGAGATCTCCGGAAAGGAATACGGCAGGGACCCGAAGAACGACATCTCGATCAGGGTCGTGACCGACCACACCAGGAGCGCGATGTTCATGATAGCGGACGGCGTACTGCCCTCGAACGAAGGCCGCGGATACGTCCTTCGCCGGATCATCCGGCGCGCCTGCCGCCACGGAAAGCTGCTGGGCATCAAGCGGCCCTTCCTTGCCGAGACCGTCGTGACCGCCATCGGCGAGAGCTGCGGGGCATATCCCGAGCTCTCGGAGAAACAGGATTTCATCCTCAAGGTCATATCGGTCGAAGAGGAGAAGTTCGACGCCACCATCGACGCAGGACTGTCGATCCTCGGCGACATGCTGTCGAAGTCCGAGGGTGGCGTGCTCTCGGGAGACGACGCCTTCAAGCTTTACGACACCTTCGGCTTCCCGGTCGATCTCACACGCGAGATAGCCGGAGAGCGCGGATTCGAGATCGACGGCGACCGCTTCGCCGAGCTAATGCAGGGCCAGCGCGACAGAGCCAGGGCCGCCAGGGGCAACGTCGGCGGCTGGGACGAGTCGGCGAAGGACCTGCTCGCAAAGCTCCCGAAGACCGGTTTCACCGGCTATGAAGAGGAATCTTCCGACGCGAAGGTCGAGGCCATCATCTCGGACAGCGAGCTCGTCGACGAGATCACCGAGGGCGAGTTCACGCTGGTCCTCGACAGGACGCCCTTCTACGGCGAGGGCGGAGGCCAGGTCGGCGACACCGGTACGGTCGTCGCGGCCGACGGCTCCGATTCGCTCTGCGTGAACGTCACCGACACGAAGAAGACCGATGGTATATATCTGCACATCTGCTCGCTCGACCACGGGACCGTCAGAGTCGGCGACACAGTGAGGGCGTGCATCGACGGCGAACGGCGCGCGTCGATAAAGCGCAACCATTCGTCGCTCCATCTGCTGCAGTCGGCGCTGCGCCGCGTTCTCGGCACGCATGTCGAGCAGGCGGGCTCATACGTCGACGCCGAACGCGGGCGCTTTGACTTCACCCACTTCTCCGCCCTGACGAAGGACGAACTCGACGCCGTCGAGAACGAGGTCAACAGGGCCATCCTCGCGGGGCTGCCCGTCGAGACGGTGGTCACCGGCATCGAGGAGGCCAGGAAGATGGGCGCGATGATGCTCTTCGGCGAAAAATACGGAGACGTCGTGCGCGTCGTGAAAATGGGAGACTTCTCGACCGAGTTCTGCGGAGGCACGCACGTCGACAACACGTCGAAGCTGGGGCTCTTCCGCATCGTGTCCGAATCCTCGGTAGCGTCGGGAGTGCGCCGGATCGAGGCCGTGACCGGCACGAACGTGCTGGAGTGGTACCGCCTCAAGGAAAAGCTCATCTCCGACACCGCTGCCGAGCTCAGGGCCCCGAACCCGAACGACATAGCCAGGAAGGCCGCCGCCGTCATGAGCGAGCTCTCGGCCGCGAAGCGCGAGATCGAGGCCCTCGGGGCAAAACTCGCTGCGACCAGGCTCGACTCTATCCTCGCCGGCGCCGTTAAAGTCGGAAGCACGAGACTCGTGACCGCGAGGCTCGACGGCATGGCGGCTGACGTCGCCCGCTCGCTTGCCGACAGCATCCGCGCGTCGGGCCCCGACACCGTTGCGGTGCTGGCTGTGACCGACGGCGCGAAGCTGAACTTCATAGCCGTTGCCGGACCCGACGCCGTCAAAGCCGGGGCACACGCCGGAAAACTCGTCTCTGCGGTCGCCGCCGTGACAGGAGGCAGAGGCGGAGGCCGTCCCGACAGCGCGATGGCCGGAGGCCGCGACATCTCCGCCGCGGACGCCGCCCTGGAGTCGGCGCAGGCTGCCCTTTCCGGAATGCTGAAGTAAAATCGCAGGCGTACCGCCCGCGTGACGGTTTTTAAATATAATAATGATACAGGAGGAAGCCATCCATGATCCTTATGTCAAACAACCAGTGGAAATGCGACAGAAACAACGATTTCTGGAGAGAAAGAGGCGAAGACTGCTCAGCAGAAGCCAGAGTGCCCGGAATGGCAAGGGCGTATCTCGAGGTCATGCCCGACATCCTCGGGCTCCAGGAGGTATCGAACCGCCAGGCCGAGATCCTGATGGACAATATGAGGCATGTTAAGCTCGACGACGGAACCGAGGCTTCCTACGAGTATCTCTCGGGAAGGGACACTCCGATCGTATACCGCAGAGACAAACTGAAGCTGCTCGAATCCGGCTTCTTCCTCTATTCGACCGAAGTTCCCGGATTCGAGGGCAGCTTCAACAACTCCGAGACAAAATCGTGGTGCTGGGGCGTTTTCGAGGACCGGAAGGACGGCAAACGGCTGGCACTGATGTCGACCCATCTGTGGTGGAGATCGGGCAACCCCGCGTCGTCATCCTATCAGGCCGGCTCCGACGAGGCCCGCGCCTATCAGATCGGCCTCGCCTGCCGCGAAATGGACGGGGTCATCGAAAAATACGGCTGCCCCGCCGTTCTTATGGGAGACCTCAACGCCACCGTCTCGTCGCCCTGCCTGAAGACAGCCTTCGACCTCGGATGGTCAGAGACTCACGACATCGCCACGGGCGACAGGAACGAAAACCGCGGACATCACCCCTGCGGCACCAAGGGCTGGAAGCGCGACACCGGAGGCACTTTCGAGCAGGCGATCGACCACATACTTATCAAGAACGCCGGCGACGCAGAAGTCAGGTACTTCCGCCGCCTGACGCCCGAGTACTTCGATCCGCTGTCCGACCACTACCCGCTCTACATCGACCTGAGATTCAACTGAAGACAACCTTCACCCACCCAGAGAAAAAGCCGTCCGCGCGGAAGGCGGACGGAGCAACGGAGGCAAAAATGGGAGAAAAAGGAAGACCCGCCGGGAGCTGCCGCAGGATCAGATTCGGCACGGGAGGCTGGAGAGCCGTGATCGGCGACGATTTTACCCGCGAGAACGTCGAACGCGTGGCAGGGGCGCTCTGCCGTATGCTGCGCGACGAAAAGAAGGACGGAAAGCCGGTACTGATCGGCTATGACCGCCGGTTCCTGTCGGAGGCCGCCGCAGGGTGGATATCCGATGTTCTGACGTCGTGCGGATTCGACGTCATCAGGACCCGCCGCAGTGTGCCCACGCCGCTCGTCATGTTCAGCGTTGAGAAGCTCGGGCTGCATGTCGGCATCGAGGTCACCGCCAGCCACAACCCGGCCGCCTACGACGGCATAAAGGTGATCGTCGGGGAAGGCAGGGACGCGCCCGTCGAGTTCACGTCGAAGCTCGAGGAATACATCGACAGATATCCCGATCTTCCCCCCGAAGCCGGAAAGCCCGGCAGCGTCACATATCTCAAAACGCCCTTCAACGGCTTCCTCGACTCGATCATTTCGATGCTCGACATGGAGACCATACGGAACGCCGGTCTGCGCATACTCTTCGACAGCATGCACGGGTCGGCGACCTTCCCGCTCGTCACCGTCCTGTGCACCGCCAGATGCACGCTCGACATGATCAACAACAACAAGGACGCCTTCTTCGGCGGGGCCAACCCGGCTCCCGGGCCCGACCAGCTAAAGCAGCTGACCGACCTCGTCGTCGACGGCAGGTACGACCTCGGCATAGCGGTCGACGGAGACGGCGACAGGGTCGGGATCATCGATCCGGGCGGAGAATACCTCAGCGCGAACCAGCTCATCGTAATGCTCTATTCGTATCTGCACGAATACAGAGGTTGGAAGGGGCCGGTCGTGCGCAACATCGCCACGACGCACATGCTCGACCACCTCGCCGAGGACTACGGCGAGAAGTGCTACGAGGTACCCGTCGGATTCAAGTACGTCTCGACGAAGATGGACGAGGTCGACGCCGTGCTCGGAGGAGAGTCGTCGGGCGGTCTGACAGTCAGAGGACACATCCACGGCAAGGATTCGATCTACGCGGCGTCGCTGATCGTCGAGATGATCGCCGCCACCGGAAAGACCCCGATGCAGCTCTGGAAAGAGCTGACGGGCAGATACGGACCTCACGTGCTCCGCGAGTCGAACCTGTCGTTCGAGCCCGATGACAGGGAGAGGATCGACCGGCTGCTGATGCGGGAGAAAAAGATCCCCGATTTCGGCCGGGCGGTCGAAAAGGTCGGCTACGCCGACGGGTGCAAGGTCTATTTCACCGACGGATCGTTCGTGATCTGCCGCTTCTCGGGCACCGAGCCGCTGCTCCGCATCTTCGCGGAGGCCGAATCGGCAGAGGCGGCGGACGGGATAATATCCGTCATGAAGCGGTTCTGCATGAACTGAAGATACAGCGATCAATACAAGCAGAGGAAAAAGGAAGCAAAAGAAATGAAAGTCGTAATAACCGAAAGCTACGAAAAACTCAGCCGCATGGCTGCCGACATAATCGCCGGGGCAGTAAAGGAAAAGCCGGACTGCGTGCTTGGGCTCGCGACCGGCTCGTCTCCCGTCGGTACCTACCGGGAGCTCATCAGAAGATATAAGAACGGAGAGACCGATTTCTCCCGCGTGAAGACGGTGAACCTCGACGAGTACGTCGGACTCGCGCCCGATCATCCGCAGAGCTACCGCTTTTTCATGGACAAAAACCTTTTTGACAGCATAAACATAGACAAGGCAAACACCAGGGTGCCCGACGGACTTGCCGCCGACACCGCTGCGTTCTGCGAGGAATACGACGCTTATATCGCCTCTCTCGGAGGCATCGACGTCCAGCTGCTCGGCATCGGCGTCGACGGTCACATCGGCTTCAACGAGCCGGGCGACTGCTTCATCGCCGGCACTCACGTGGCCGAGCTCGACGACTCGACCATCGAGGCCAACTCCCGCTTCTTCGAATCAAGGCGGGACGTCCCGCGCACCGCGATCACGATGGGCATGAAGTCGATACTCTGCGCGAAGAAGATAGTCCTCATCGCGAGCGGAGAAAACAAGAAGAATGTGCTCCTCGAAGCGCTTCACGGCGACGTCACGCCGAAGGTCCCCGCCTCCGTCCTGCAGCTGCATCCGGACGTGACGGTGATCTACAGCGACAAGATCTGACCGTCAGGGCGGCGCCGTGCGCCGAGATACGCCCTGACCGCGGCGAGGATCCTCTCTGAGGCATATCCGTCGCCGTAGACCGATGCTCCGGTCACGCATGCACCGGTGTCTCCCTCGGGCACGCCCCGCGCGATTGCGCGGACCTGCGGGGAGGAACAGCAAAGCGCCGCGGCTCTCGCGGCTTCATATCTCGCGGGGCTCCGAAGGAGCTCCGCGATCTTTTCCGCCGCGCCGGAGGGCTCTGTGCCGGCGAGCAGCGCGGCGCCGGTATCCAATCCTTCGGGGCGTTCTGTGACGTCGCGAAGCATTACGACGGGTACGCCGAGCGTAAGGCTCTCCTCGGTGAGGCCTCCCGAATCTGTGACACAGAGCGAGCAGCGGGAAAGCAGCCGGTGGCACTCGGCCGGCGTCAGCGGCCCTGCCTCCGTGATGCGGCCGGAACCGCGGAACACCTCCGCGGCGGCCATGACCTCGGGGTTCAAGTGGGTCAGATAAACCGCCCGGACGCCTGGGAAGGATTCTATGACGCGGCGCAGCGCGGCGAACAGCGCGCGCTGCCGCCCGCCCAGTATCTCGCGCCGGTGCGACGATATGAGGATAAGCTTTTCTCCCTTCCCCTTCCCCTTCTCTTTCTCTTCTCCTTCCGCTTCCGCTTCAAAAAAGCCGTCGGGGGAGCCGTTCCGGGAAGTCTTCCCCAAAGTCAGGCGAAGGGCGTCGACCGAAGTGTTCCCGGTGAGTATTATACCCTCCTCCGGATACCCTTCGGAGCGCAGATTCGATACCGCCGCCGGCGTCGGCGCGAAATGAAGGCATGACACGCCGTCGATCTCGCGGCGGCAGAATTCCTCGGGGAAAGGCACGCCGGCATATGTGCGTAGGCCGGCCTCGATGTGAGCAACGGGAATGCCGTCGAGATAGGCGCGCACCGCGCAGGCGTACGCGCTGACGGTGTCGCCGTGCACCAGCACGATGTCCGGCTTCACCTTCTCCAGCAGGTCGCCGAAGGCGGACGAGACCGCGGCGGCGACGTCGCCGGGGGTCTGCGCCTCCCTCATAACGCTCAGGTCGACGTCGGGAACGACGCCGAAGCTCCGCAGGGCGCAGTCAAGCATCTCGCGGTGCTGGCCCGTCGAGCATACCACGGTCTCAAGATCGCGGCATCCGCGGAATGCGAGCACGGGAGGGCACATCTTCACCGCCTCGGGCATCGTACCGAAGCAGATCAGCACTTTCGGAACACCGGCTGGGGCGGTAATATCAGGTTTGTCTGTCTTCATCTCCGCCTGTCCCGCCGTGTCAGACGTCGTACGCGGGGTCCACGGCTTTGAGTTCGCGGAAGGTGTCTATCTCAGTGACGTCACTGTCGGTGCACTCTCTGACCAGGATCTTGTATTTGCCTCTGAACACCTGGTTCGGGACGGTCTCCCAGAACCTCTCCCTGCCTCCCGGCTCTGCGTAGGCGGCGGGGATATCGTCAGCGAGGAGCTTCCCGTCGGACGGACTGATATAGTATATACCGATCATACGGTAGCAGTTCCGGCCGCCGATCATCTCTTCGTCGAGGCAGCCGTCTTTGTCGACCGTCATGCACCAGTCGTCGGTGCGTTCGCTGTAGATGCCGAGAACGTCGGACTGATAGTGATATTTCGTGATTATCGAGGGATCGGTCACCAGAAGATCGGCCTCAAATACATAAGACCCGCACATGAGATGCCGGGCGGCCATGGCGGACGAGATGTTGTTCGCCTCGTTGTAGCTGGGGTTGTCGATGAACTTCACCGTCGGATATTTGTACAGCAGCTGGTCGAACTGCTCGGCAAGATATCCCCTGACGATGTATATGTCGTCTATGCCGGCGGCGAGGCAGGCGTCAATGGCGGTATCGATGATCCGCTTGCCGTTGACTCGCACGAGCGGTTTCGGAGTGTTGAGCGTCACCGGAACGAGTCTCGTCCCGAATCCGGCCGCGATGAATATAGCCCTTTTCGCGCGGTATGGCTCGAGCGTCTCGAACCCGTGCCGGGTTATCCTTCCGCCCTCCACGTCTCCCGACGCCTCGAGCTCGCGCAGCACGCGGTTAACCGTCCCGAGAGAGCTGCAGGAAGCCGCGCAAAGCTCCCGCTGTGTGATCTTTTTTCCGCTTTCGCCGGCTCCGGCGAGGGCAGCCAGGATGTCGAACTGCCTTTTTGTCAATGCCATTTTTCAATACCTCTGTACTGTCGGTCCGGCGCCCGGTCCGCCGCCCGGGCAAATGTTCGGAAGGCCGCGGGATCCGATGCGCCGCTGAACATTATTATACCATTTTCAGGTCAAAAGTCAATACCGTATTTTCAACTGAGGCGGTACACGAAAAGCTGTTATAAACAGTAAGGTTGTTTTAAACAGAACGGAGAAAAAGGCGGCGGGAGGCTTTCGCCTCCCGCCGCTTCCCGGCTGCCGGATATTATTTGATCTCGAGTTTGCGGCTCTCGGGTTCTTTCGCCACCTTCTTCGGAAGGGTGAGCGTCAGCACGCCGTTGTCGTACTTCGCCGAGATCGAGTCGGCGTCGATGCCGGTGATGTCGAAGGTCCTCGTGTAGGAACCGTAGGATCTCTCGACTCTCACGTAGGAGTTCTTCTTTTCCTTGTTCTCGAAATCGCTGTGTCTCTCGGCCGTGAGGGTCAGGATGTCGCCGGCGATGTCGACGTTGATGTCTTCCTTCCTGAAGCCCGGAAGATCTGTCACAACACTGTAGCTGTCGCCGTTGTCAACGATATCTGTATTGAAGGAATGGACACGCTCGCCGAAGAAGCTGCGCTCCATGTCGTCAAGTTCTCTGAACGGATCGTAAACGTTCAGTGCGTTATGACGGTTGCGGAAAAAGGGTGTAAGTTCAAACATAATGTTTACCTCCGTATGTTTTTTTCTCCGCGGTCGCGCCGCGGGGCTTTAGATTTATGGCCTTCCGGCCACATTGTCTGACATTGTTTGAAGCGGCCCGGGGCGGTAGCACTCACGGCGTCCGTCTGCTGAACGTCCGCCCGCAAGTCTGCCCGGGAAGTTCACCGAGGCTTCCGAAGTCTTTCTTCGGGCCCCGCCTTGCTTTCCTTCCCCCTTGCTGCGCTAATATTATACACCCGAATTATGAACTTTTTTACTATATAATATGAACTTTTTGTAAACATTAGCACTTTTACGCCGCGAGTGCTAAATAATTTCACCGGATACGGCTCACATGTCCCCGGATCGCGGCAGAAAAAATAGCAG